>Ga0209102_1000741_pt1 | contig 20200 bp, 17 predicted proteins | sample ConPoolayeHmetaG_FD_185483 | JGI IMG/M metagenome (GOLD analysis project Ga0209102, IMG submission 185483) | Hot spring microbial mat communities from California, USA to study Microbial Dark Matter (Phase II) - Cone Pool mat layer H metaG... ...
ACGCAAACCGGGTGCCGGCCGCTGCGGAGCTCCGATGCCTCCCGCTCGGGCCGGATCCTTCGATCCACGCCGGATCGGAGGACTTCCTGCGCCGCGCTCGCGATTCCTCGGGTAGCGAACCTTGTGCGACATCGGCAGGTCGCCGGCCGCACGCGGTTATCCGGTGAAATAAAGGTAGGCCGCCACGATGGCCAGCAGGACCGCCGCCGAGGCGAGGACGTCGTATCGGTTCCAGCTGGCGCGCGACGCGCGGCGATCCTCCTCGGTCAGCGTCCCGTAGGTCAGCCCCCGGATCCTTTCATAGGGCGGCGCCTCCGTGGCATAGCTCACCCCCAGCATGACGGCGGCACAAGCGATCAGGATCAGAATGCTGTAGTACTGGAAGAAGGTGTTGTTGACGATCCAGAACAACGATCCTTCCCGATATGAGAAGTTGCTCAGCAGCTTGACCGGCGTGTCTACTGCAAGGCGGAACAGGCCCATGGCAAATCCGACGATCAGGGCCCACAGGCACCCCTTGGCGTTGAGCCGCTTCCAGAAGACGCCGAAGAAAAAGACCACGAAGATCGGCGGCGCGAGATAGGCCTGGATGCCCTGCAGGTAATCGTACAATCCGCGGCCTCCGCGGATGATCGGGATCCAAAACAGGGCGATCAGGACCATGATCGCGGTGGCCACCCGTCCCACCCAGACCACCTGCTTCTCGGTCGCCCGGGGCCGTATCTTCGAATAGAAATCGATGGTGAACAGGGCGGCGCAGGCATTGAACGCGCCCGCCAGGGAACTCATCAGGGCCGCAAGCAAGCCTGCGACCACGATGCCGCGCACGCCGACGGGCAGCACGTGGGCGACGAGAAGCGGGAATGCCTGCTGGGCGTTGTCCCGGACCAGGTTGCCGCTCGCGTCGAACAGCGCCTCGCGCAGCACCGGCATGCGCCCGCTCTGGGCCAGGGCGAAGCAGATCATCCCCGGGATGATGAAGATGAAAACCGGGAGCAGCTTCAGGGCGCTGGCGCAGATGGATCCCCGGCGCGCGTCGGTCTCGTTCTGCGCGGACAGCACGCGCTGGACGATGTACTGGTCGGTGCACCAGTACCACAGTCCGATGACGGGAGCGCAGAAGAGCATGCCGACCCAGGGATAGTCGCTGTTGAAGTACCAGGCCATGCGGCCCGCTTCCTTGACCGGCGCCCAGGTCGCTTCGAGGCCGTGCGGCACGATCGGCCTCCAGAGATTGAACATCTCCGAGCCGGCGACGGCGCGCAGCTCGCCCCAGCCGCCCAGGGCTTTCAGCCCGAAGAAAGTCACCAGAGCGGATCCGGTGACGAGGATCACGGTCTGGATGGCGGACGTGTAGGCCACCGCGCGCATGCCGCCCAGCACCGTGTAGATTCCGGTCAGGAGTACGACCAGTACCGAACCGACCCAGAAACTGTCCATCCCCATCACGTTCAGATCGGGCATGAGGACGGCGAAGACCACGCCGCCCGCAAAGATGCCCACGGCCAGCTTGGTCAGCACGTAGGCGACTAGGGAGATGATCGAGAGCACGGTCCGGTTGGCCCGGGAAAACCTGCGCTCGAGGAACTCGGGCATGGTGAACACCTTCGATCGCATGTAGAAGGGCACCATGACCCAGGCGAGCACCAGCAGGCACCAGGCGTGCAGCTCGTAGTGGGCCATGGCGACACCGTCGGTCGCGCCCGTGCCGGCCAGGCCCACGAGATGCTCGGATCCGATATTGGAGGAAAAGACGGCCGCGCCGATGATCCACCACCCGAGGTTGCGGCCCGCGAGGAAGTACTCGGTCGAGGTCTCGGACTCCCTTTCCTTCTTGTACGCCCACCATGCGATCAGGAAAACCAAGACAAAGTAGGCAAGTACCAATAGCCAGTCCACCCCATGCAATGCCGTCATGAAACAACCTCTCCCACGAAGGAGCTGCAGCGAAAACGACGATCGAGGCACCGCCGGCGACGGTCGGCGGAGAAAAAGGAAGCCGATGTGTCTTTGGTCGCCATCGGAAATTTCCCAGCGCGACAGGGTACCAGAGCGACAATGTCCTGTATACTCACTTTTTGGCGCGGGTCGACGCGCAAAGCCTCGTGGACGTCAGGCGGAGGGCGACAGCCGCCGGCACCGCGCACGGCGTTACCCGGTGCGCGGGACGGAGCAGGCTTGCCCGGCCTCGGGCTGCGGGTCGGTTCTGCCTTGCATGCGCGCAGCCCCGGAATGGAGGAACGAGATGAGAATGTCGGCCAGGTGGTTCCTGACAGCTGTGACGGCAGGGATCGTTGCCCTGATACCCGTAGAGTCCCCTTCCCAGGCGCGGCAGCCGCTTTCCCTGGCCCGCGTGGTCTATAACACGCGCAAGGCGGCGGTCAGGCCCGAGGGCGAACTGAAACAGAAGATCGACGAAATCGACCGGCTGATCGCAGAGGCTGCGCGCTGGGGAGAACCGGCGAAGTGCGCAAGCTCTACGCGAAGGGCGTGATCCTCCTTTCCGGTAGAACCTGGGACGATACTCTGGAGTTTTCCAATTCGCTGATTCTCCGGGCCGAGGAGGTTTGCGTCGATTCGGGAGAACCGTATGCGGTGCGGGTGGAGCAGACATACGTGCCCGCCGTCTTCGACTTCTTCGACGCTCAGCGGAAGAAGCCGTAGCGTCCCGCCGCCTGCGGTCGGTTTCACTTGCGCCAGAACGACGGGGTGAAAATCACCAGGATGGTATAGAACTCGAGACGGCCGGCGAGCATGCAGCCGCTCAGCACCCACTTGGCGGCGTGGGAAAGGTGCCCGTAATGCTCCGAGGGGCCGACGCTGCCCAGGCCCGGGCCGATATTGAATGTGGCCGCGGCGGCGGCTGCGATGGCACTCAACACGTCGACGCCGGTGGCGGCGAGCATCAGGCAAGCGGCGACGAGGACCATCAGGGTGAGGTAAATCATATTCAACAGGCTCTGGATGGCGTACTCGGGAATGACGTCCGTGCCTAGCCGGACGGCGAAAACGCCGCGCCGCTCGACCATGCGCTTGAATTCGCGCCCCACCAGTTTGAAAAGCAGCAGGACGCGCGCGGCCTTCAGCCCGCCGGCCGTGGAGCCGGTACAGCCGCCGATGAACATCAGGGTCAGCAGGACGAGCTGGGGCAGGGGCAGCCATCGTTCGAAGTCGTCCGAGGTGAAGCCCGTGGTGGTCAGAATGGACGATGCCTGGAATAGAGACTTGCGCACGGCCGTCGGGAAGGGGTAGCCCGGGGAGCGCAGCAGGCCGATGAGGATGATCGCCGTCGCGCCGGCGGCGACCGCCAGATAGAAGCGCAGCTCGCGATCCGCCCAGAACTTGCCGGGACGGTGCTCCACCCACAGCGCGTAATGCCGCGTGAAGTTCACGCCGGCGAGCAGCATGAAAACGATGATGATGTACTCGATGAGCGGGCTGTCGAAAGCCGCGATGCTGGCGGTGCGCGTGGAAAAGCCCCCGGTCCCCAGCGTCGAAAACGCATGGCACGCGGCTTCGAATCCGTCCATGCCCGCGGCCCGCAGTGCCAGGTAGAGCGCCAGCGTCAGCGCGAGATAGATCTTCCACAGCGACAGCGCGGTTTCCGCCACGCGCGGTTTCAGTTTCTCCGAGCGGGCGCCCGAGAACTCCGCCCGGTAGAGCGCCATGCCGCCGACTCCGACCAGAGGGAGAATCGCGATGCCGAGAAGGACGATGCCCATGCCGCCGAACCAGTGCGTCATGCAGCGCCAGAGCTGCAGGGTTCCGGGCAGCACCTCGACCTTGTCGAGCACCGTCGCCCCGGTGGTGGTGAATCCGGAGACCGTCTCGAAAAAGGCGTCCGTGTAACTGGGAAAATGGGGCGAGAGGTAAAAGGGAAGCGCGCCGAAGAGACAGACGAGCAGCCAGACGGCGCACACCAGCAGGATGCCCTCGCGCTGCGACAGATCGTGGCCGGGCCTGCGGAAGGCGAGGAAGCACAACGCTCCGGCGCCTGTGGACAGCAGCGCGGGAATGCCGAACAGGCGGGGCTCGCCGCCCAGTTCGAACGTGAGCGCGAGGAAAGCAAGCATGATCGCGCCCAGGGCCATCAGGAAGAGGCCCGCCACGCGGAACAGGATGGGCACGCGGATCACCGGGACTTCCTCCGGGGTTCGGCCAGGAAGGCGGTTTCCAGGGAGGGCACCGCGCTTTCCAGCGAGAAGAAGAGGACGCGATCGCCGGCTTCGATCGAGGCGTCGCCGCGCGGCACGATCACCTCGCCGTCCGGCCGGGCGATGGCCCCGACCAGGGTGCCGCGCGGCAGCCGCAGGTCGCGCAGCTTCCTGCCCAGGTACTTGGAGCCCGGAGCGGCGATCAGCTCGATCGCTTCCGATTCTTCCTCGCGGAAGGTCGTTACCGATATCACGCGCCCCTTGCGCACGAACTGGAGTATGCGGTCGACGGCCGCCAGCCGCGGGCTGACGGTGGTGTTCACCCCGAGCATCTGCGCCATCGGCAGATAGTTGAGGCGATTGACCAGCGCCACGACCTTGCGTGCGCCCAGCCTGCGCGCCAGCAGCGATGCCATGATGTTGTCCTCGTCGTCGCCCGTGAGGGCGCAGAATGCGTTGATGCCCTCGATGTTTTCCTGCGCGAGCACGGCCTGATCCGTGCCGTCGGCATGGATGACGACGCTCTTTTTGAGAATGCCGGCTATCTTTTCGCAGCGCGCCGCATCCTGCTCGAACAATTTGACGCTTACCCCCTGCTCTTCGAGTTTCTGCGCCACGGAGATCCCGACCTGCTTGCCGCCGATGATGAAGACCCGTTCCAGCGATTCCTGCGTCTGCAGCCCCATGAACTGAAAGACCGCCGGGAGATTCTGCGTCGTGGTGACGACGTAGATATGGTCGCCCGTTTTGAGGACGTCGTGGCCTGCCGGGATGATGACCTGGGGACCGCGGAAGACCATGGCGATCCGGGTGTTTTTGGGCAGGCCGGCCGCTCCCAGTTCGATGAGCGTCCTGCCCGCCGCCTTGCTCTGGCGGTCGATGTTCATGCCGAACAGCTTTATGCGTCCCCCGGCGAAGTCGAAGATGTCCGAGACGCCGGGCACGCGCAGCACCCTCAGGATACGTTCCGTGATCTCGGTCTCGGGATGGATGATGAGGTCGATGTTCAGGCCCGCCTCCTTCAGCATCCGCTGCCAATCCTCGACCTCGTGCGTGCGTATGCGGGCCAGTTTCACCCCCACGCGCGCTTCGACCTGCGCGATCAGGCATGCCAGGATATTGACATGATCGAGGCTGGTGGCGGCGATCAGCATCTCGGCATCGGTGATGCCCGCCTCGCGCAGCGTGCGGATGCTTGCGGCATTGCCTTGAACGATCTTGGCATCCAGGGCCTGCTCGCATTCCACGCAGCGCTCGGGGTTTTCCTCGACGATGGTGATTTCATTCCCTTCGCGGATCAGGCGCGCGGCAACCAGGGCCGCCACCTGCCCGCCTCCCGCTATCAGAATGCGCATGCTCTTTCTCCGGGCCCCCCGAGGCGGGGTGCCGAGCGCTGATTGTATCAGGGACGGGCGCTTCGGGATCCCGCTATTCCGCCTCTGCCGGCCGCCGGCGCCTCCGGGGCGGATCGGCGAGGAATGGGGAGAAAAGCGCGCTTTCCGATGGTATGCTGAAATACATGCTGCGCATTCTCTTCCTATGCACGGGAAACGCCGGCCGGAGCCAGATGGCGGCCGCATTCGCGCGGCAGCTGGCCGGACGCCATACCGAGATCCTGTGCGCCGGCGATCGCCCCCAGGAGGTGCATCCGGCGGCCCTGGAGGTCATGCGGGATGACGGCCTGGAGATCGAGGCGCGCGTGACTCTGACGCCGGCCGAGATCCGGGCCACGCCCTTCGACGTCGTCGTCACTCTATGCAACCAGGCCAGAGAACTGTGCCCCGTCTTTCCCGGCGCTCCCGCCAGGATCCACTGGCCCTTGCCCGATCCGGTGAAACAGCAGCGCGCGGACGGGGCTACAGGCAACGAGGCGTTCCGCGCGGTGCGCGACGAAATCCGGCGCAGGGTCGAGGGGTTGCTGCGCTACGGCTTTCTCGAATCCATCGAGGAAGTGCGCCGCACCCTAGGATCGTTGCTGGACAACCTGACGGACGGCGTGCTCGCCCACGACGTCGACCGGCGCATCTTCTTTTTCAACCAGGCCGCACAGCGCATCACGGGATACGGCTACGGCGAGGTCATGGGCCAGGACTGCCACGAAATCTTCCCCCACCGGTTCTGCGGCGGAGAGTGCGCCTTCTGCGAGGAGCGGCCCTGCCTGGCCGAGTCCCGGCTGCGTTACTCGCGCACCTTTGCGCGCAAGGACGGGGAACTGCGCGATCTGGAAATGTCGACCGTGCCCATCCGAACGCCGGCCGGCGAGGTGACGGGCGCGCTGGTAATCTTCAGGGACGTGAGTGAAGTGCTCCACCTGCGGCGCCGGCTGGAGCAGAGCCGCGGCTTCTGCGGCATCGTCGGCCGCCACGCCTCGATGCTCAAGGTCTTCGACTCGATCCGCGAACTGGCCGACGTCAACGTTCCCATCCTGATCCAGGGCGAAAGCGGCACGGGCAAGGAGATGGTCGCCACGGCACTGCACCAGCTGAGCTCCAGGGCGGCGGGCCCCTTCGTGCCGGTCAATTGCAGCGCCCTCCCCGAAGGCACGCTCGAGAGCGAGCTGTTCGGGCACGTGCGCGGCGCGTTCACCGGCGCCGTTCACGACCGCAAGGGGAGATTCGCCATCGCCGAGGGCGGGACGCTCTTTCTCGACGAGGTGGGCGATATCTCTCCCGCCATGCAGGTGAAACTCTTGAGGGTGATCCAGGAGAAGAGCTTCGTTCCGGTCGGGGGCGAAAGGAGCGTGCGCGCCGACGTGCGCATCATCTGCGCCACCCACCGCGACCTGCGCCTGCTGACGCAGCAGGGACTGTTCCGCGAGGATCTCTACTACCGCCTGGCCGTGGTACCCATTTACATTCCCCCGCTGCGCGAGCGCCGCAGCGACATCCCCCTCCTGGTCGAGTATTTTCTGGACCGCTTTTCCTCCGATACCGGACGCCGCGTCAAGGACGCCGACCCGCAGGCGCTGGAGCTGCTCACCCGATACAACTGGCCAGGCAACGTGCGCGAGCTCGCCAACGCCGTCCAGTACGCCATGATCAAATGCCGGGAAGGCTCCATCCGCGTTGCGCATCTGCCGCCCGAAATCCGTGGAATCGCAGGTGAAGGCCGTTCCGGGAAACCGGGGCCGCTTCCCAAGCTCGATACCGCCGCCGTCCTGGACGCCCTGCGCAAGTCGGGCGGCAACCGCGCCAAGGCCGCCCGGTTGCTCGGCGTCAGCCGAACCACGCTCTACCGATTCATCCATGCACATCCGCCGTTACATGATACAAATATGTAACAGGTTCGACTGGGCACGGATTTAAATCCCAGGCTCATTATTTCCAATTAGTTGGCAGGAGCCACCGATGAAGATGTAGCGGATCGGTGTGCCGCAAAGGCATCCGCTCCGGAGGCCGACAGCGCCGTCGGTTGGTTTTCTTGTTGCAAACAAATCACTTGGTAACATGATCGCAGAAATCCCTTTTCGGCACGGAATTTGTACATTGTCTGTGCCGAGGGCGAATGGATGGCGCCCGGTCATGACGAGGTCATGCAACAAAAACATCATCAAGGTGCTGCGCCTGTCGCGGGACATGATGGTACTGGCCGACAAAGGGGACGAGCGGCGGGCGGATCCTAGTTGCGGAATCCTTTACGGAACTCTGCGGGATTCCGCCTACAAGCTGCGCACGCTGGCGCAACAGGAGATCGATATCCACAAGCGCACCGGGCTCTGGGATATCGACGAAACCGAGAACCTCGATTCGTAGGGGAGCCGTCGAATCCATGGGAGAGAGCAGGCAGGTGGGCAACTCAGTGCTCCGGCTCGAGAAGCAGGACATTACGGATTTCGAGGTGGAGGCCTTTGTCTACTATGCCCGGCCCGATCTGGCATTGGGAGCGGGCTTCGGCGGGGCGATCGCCAAGCGCGGCGGCCCTTCGATCAAGTCCGAACTGGATGCGATCGGGCGGCTCGAAGTCACCGAGGCGGCGGTCACCGGGGCCGGGAAGATGAAGGCGAGGTATATCGTGCACGCCGTGGGCCCGGCATTCCAGGAGGAGAACCTGGAATCCAAGCTGGAGGCCACGATCGTCAATGCGCTCAAGCGAGCCGAGGAGAAAGGGATCCGCAGCTTGGCCTTTCCCTTGATGGGGGCGGGCTTTTACGGAGTGCCGCTCCCGTTGTGCACCGAAATCATGATCCGGGCTCTGTGCGGGCATCTGGCCCGCGGCTCTTCTCTGGAAGAAGTGATCGTCTGCGCCAATGACGCGCGCGAATACCGTGCTTTCCAGGCGGGGCTCGAGTCTCTGCCTGACGGCCGGCCGGGAGGCAAGTGAATGAGCGAGTTGCTGCATTTCGCGGAACACGGGCTTCAGGAAGCTGCGTTGCTGGTGATGGCTTGCGTCTACTGCGTGCGCCTGGTCTGGCTGCTGCGCTTTCGCGCGGCCAGGGAGCGGCAGGCGCCCTCGGCCCCATGGCGCACCGGCCCGGCGAAGGGAGTCGCCTATTCCTGGCTGATCATCGGCATGCCCTGGGCGATGGAAAGCAGTCGCCGCCGCCCGCAGCAGTATGCCCAATTCGTGATCTTCCACCTCGGGGTCGCCGCCGCCATCGCCCTGTCGTTCATCATCCCCTATGCACCCGAGTTGCTCTCGCTCCCGGGCATGGTTGTCGGGATGCAGCTGGTCATCGGCGCGGCCTGGGCCGTCGGACTGCTGCGTCTCTATCGCAGGATTTCCGACCGGATCATGCGGGCGATCAGCTCGCCGGACGACTATTTCTCGCTGGGGTTGCTGACGGTCTGGTTTTTCTTCGCCTTTTTTGCCGCTCCCAACCGCTACGATCGGGGAGAGACGGTGCTGCTGGTCTATTTCTTCCTGACGGCGTTCTTTCTTCTGTACGTGCCGTTCAGCAAGATCTCGCATTACCTCTACTATCCCTTCACGCGCTACTACCTCGGGAAGACGATGGGGCACCGGGGAGTCTTCCCGCTGCTGCGCGGCCCGCGCCCGGGCAGGGCGGAGGAGCGCGTATTGGTACCCTCGCCGAGTCTGGAAGCCCTCGCCGCCGGCAATCCCGCGGGGAAGGGCGGCCGGCGGTGAGCGTTCTGTGACCAGGAAGGAGGTCGACTTGCCGGCTGTCGAACAGGTTCGATCGTACAGGGCGCACAAGGTCATCGAAAGGATGGCCGGGAAGCTCAACCGCCAGATGGTGGCTTCCCTGACCGCCTGCGTCCACTGCGGCATGTGCACCGAATCGTGCCACTATGTCCTGGCCAATCCCGGGGATCCGACCTATGCGCCGGCCTGGAAGGCCGACCGCATGCGCAAGATCTTCAAACGCCACTTCGACTGGACCGGCAGGGTTTTCCCCTGGTGGGTCGGCGCGAAGAGCCTCTACACGGACGCCGAACTCGAGGAGCTGAAGGACATCGTCTTCGGCAAGTGCACGAACTGCCGGCGCTGCTCCCTCAACTGCCCCATGGGCGTGGACTTTGCCGTGCTCAACCGCATGGCGCGCGGCTTGCTGGTTTCCGTCGGCATCATGCCCGAAGGCGTGGCCGTCGTCAGCAAGGACCAATGGGAGATCGGCAACCAGATGGGGGTCCTCAAGGAGGAGTACCTGGAGACCCTGGAGTGGATGTCCGAGGAACTGTGCGACGAGCTGGGCGATCCGCATGCCGCCATTCCGATCGACCGGATGAATGCCGACGTCGTATATGCCATCAACCCGCGCGAGGTGAAATACGACCCGCGCAGCATTTCGGACGCCGCCAAGATCTTCTATGTCGCGGGCGAAAACTGGACCATGCCGAGCGAGGGCTGGGACATGACCAACTTCGGCCTGTTTTCCGGCGACGACGAGCTGGGCGGGGCGGTGGCGCGGCGCCTGTACGAAAAGGTGATCGAGCTGAAGGGCAGAAAGCTCGTCATTTCCGAGTGCGGGCACGGGTACCGCTCGACGCGCTGCGAGGGGCCGAACTGGGCGGCATTCGACATTCCCTTCGAGATGGAAAGCTCGGTGCTCACGATGCTGCGCTACATCAAGGAGGGCCGGATCCGGGTGGACAAGAGCAGGAACAAGCTTCCGGTGACCTTCCATGACTCCTGCAACAACGCCCGCAGCTGCGGCTTTTTCGAGGAGCCGCGCGAACTGCTCTCCTACGTGGTCAGCGACTTCCGCGAGATGTACCCCAACCGCGCCGAGAACTACTGCTGCACCGGCGGGGGCGGCGCGATGTCGATGTCCGAATACACCCCGCGCCGCTTGAAATCGGCGCGCATCAAAGCCGAGCAGCTGGCCGCCACCGGAGCCAAGGTCGTGGTCACCTCGTGCCACAATTGCGTCGACGGCCTCACCGACCTGATCCGCCATTACAAGCTGGGAATGGAGGTGACCCAACTGGTCAACCTGGTGGCCAACGCCCTGATCGTGCCCGCCGCCGTCAGGGTTCCGGAGGCGGCTGCCGAGGCCGCGGCGCCGCCGAAGGCGTTGCCGCTCGCGGGATTCCGCATCCTGGTGGTCGACGACGAGCCCGACGTGCTCGTCTACTACAGCGCGGTGCTCGAAGACCAGGGTGCCCAGGTGCTCCAGGCATCCGACGGCGACAGCGCCCTGGAGCTGGCGCAGCGTGAGCGCCCGGACCTGATCACCCTGGACCTCTCGATGCCCGGGACCGACGGCGGGCGCGTCTTCGAAGCCCTGCGCCGCGATCCGCGACTGGCTGCCATCCCGGTCTGCATCATCACCGGCAGGCCCGAATTGCGCCGCCTGATATACGACCGTCCGGTCGCGCCCCCCGAGGGTTACCTCGACAAGCCCGTCGATGAAGAAACATTGCTGCGCAACGTGAGGAAGATATTGAAAGTGACTTGAGGCCGCCATCCGCCGAACGCGTGCCGCGGCCGGTCGAGGGGGCGTCATGGATCTACCGTACCGGCAATACTTCGAATCGATGCCCTGCTACGTGACCGTCCAGGACCGTGACCTCAGGATCATCACCGCCAACGCGCGCTTCCGGCAATCCTTCGGCGACTTCGAGGGCCGCCGCTGCTATCAGGTATACAAACAGCGACCCGAGAAGTGCGAGGTCTGCCCGGTGGAACGTACCTTCCGCGACGGGCTCAGCCATAGCAGCGAAGAGAGGGTCCGCTGCCTGAACGGGCGCGAGGTCGCGGTGATCGTCCACACGGAGCCTGTCCTGGATCCCGACGGCCGGATCTCCGCGGTGATGGAGATGTCGACCGACATCACCGAAATCAAGCAATTGCAGGAGCTGCTGAGCGAGAGCCGGCGGCGCTACCGCACGCTTTTCGAGGAAGTGCCCTGCTACATTTCCATCCAGGATGCCGATCTCAACATCGTCGACGCCAACCGCCTGCACCGCCGGGATTTCGGCAGTTTCCTGGGATGCAAGTGCTACGAGGTCTACAAGCACCGCAAGGAGGAGTGCTATCCCTGCCCCGTGCGCGACACGTTCCTCGACGGCGCAATCCACGAGCGCGAAGAAGTCGTGACCTCGATCCGCGGCGAGACCATGAACGTGCTGGTGAGCACGGCGCCCATCCGCGACGGCGCGGGAAATCTGCAGTATGTCATGGAGATGAGCACCAACATCACGCAGATCCGCGCCCTGCAGTCGCAGCTCGCTTCGATCGGGCTTCTCATTGGATCGGTTTCGCACGGGATCAAGGGATTGCTCAACAGCCTCAACGGCGGCATCTACCTCGTCAACAAAGGGCTCGAAGGCGGCGACCAGGCCCGCCTGAAACAGGGCTGGGAGATAGTCCTGCGCAACGTGGCGCGCATCCGCAGCATGGTGCTCGACATTCTCTACTATGCCAAGGATCGCGAGCCGCAATACGAGCCGCTGTCGCCGGCGGCCGTGATCGACGAGGTTTTCGACCTGATGCTCGACAAGGCGCGCAGCCTCGGTGTCGGTCTCGCCAGGGAAGTCGACGACGACGTGGGATCCCTGGAAGGGGACGCCAAGGCCCTGCGCGCCATGCTGGTCAACCTGGTGGAGAACTCCCTGGATGCCTGTCGCCTGGATTCGAAAAAGAGCGGGCACCGGGTTGCGCTGCGCGCTTCGGGACAGGGCACCCATGTGCGCTTCGAGGTCGCCGACAACGGGATCGGCATGGATCGGGAGACGCGCGAAAAGGCCTTCACGCTCTTTTTCTCCACCAAGGGGAGCGAGGGAACGGGGCTGGGCCTTTTTGTCGCCAACCGGATCGCCTGCGCCCACGGGGGCAGGATCGTCCTGGAATCGGAGCGCGACGCCGGGACGCGCTTTCTGGTGGAGATACCCAGGGAGCGGCCGAGGAAGCCCGCAAAGGAAGACCAATGCTTGACCAAGCAAGGAGCGATGCCATGAGCGAAAAGAAGACGATCCTGATCGTAGACGACGAGCCGGACACCCTGACGTTCTTTTCCAGCCTGCTGCGCGACAACGGCTACGAGACGATCACCGCCGAAAACGGCGACGAAGCACTCGCCAAGGTCCGGGATGCCCGTCCGGATTTGATCACCCTGGACATCACCATGCCGGAGAGTTCCGGTGTACGCTGCTATCGCGAGCTGCGCCAGAGCGCCGAGTTCCGCTCGATTCCGGTGATCGTGATTACGGGGATTTCGGAGGATTTCCGCGGATTCATCTCCTCGCGCAAGCAGGTGCCCCCGCCCGACGGCTACCTGAGCAAACCGGTCGACGAGCAGGAGCTTGTCGGCATGATCGGCCGGCTGCTTGCCGCCTGACCCGCGCGCGAGTAGATCCGCCGCGCCGCGGCGGATCGGGAACTTTTCGTTCAATCGCGGCCCGTCCCGTGCCGCATGCTTTCTTGCCGCACCCCCGGCGCGTGCCCTGCAATGGTCGCGAGGCGGGCTTCCGGGCACATAGTACAGGCCCCGAAGGGGCCGCCGCAGGATGTGCCCGTCGCGCCCCGCGCAAGCTCCCGGTGAACCTTTCCGCCGGCACGCACGTTATACTCAAGGAATCGACGGGTGGAGCTCCATGTTTCGACGCACGCTTGCACTGCTCGTCCTGGGCGCGGCCGCCGCGGCGGGCGCGGACCGGGAAACGGTCGAACAGATCATGGCGCGCCTGGCGGCCAACCAGGACCGGGCCGAGAGCCTGCGTTCCGCCTTCGTCTACGATCAGGAGCTGCGCATGCGGTTTCTGCGCGGCAACGGCAGGATCGCGCGCGAGGAAATACGCCACTACCAGGTGACACCTGCGGAAAAGGGCACCGTCAAGAAACTCGTGCGTTTCGAGGGCCGGTATGAAAAGGACGGCGCGATGATCGCGTATTCGGACCCGGGATTCAAGTACAAGGACGTGGACATCGACGGCGAGCTGATCGACGAGCTGGCCAGAGATCTGGCCGACGACGCCCGCTCGCGCGACGGCATCGCCGCGAACCTGTTCCCGCTGACGACCGCCGAGCAGCGCAAGTACCGCTTTGCGCTCAAGGGAACCAGGGAATACCGAGGCCGCAGCGTGCATGAGATCGCCTTCGAGCCGAGGCGCGAGACCTGGGACGAGGAGCAGGGCGCTCCTTGGGCCGGAACGATTCTGGTCGATGCCGCCGATTACCAGCCGGTTGTCGTCAGCAGCCGGCTGGCCAAGGGAATCCCGCTGGCCGTGCGCACCCTGCTGGGCACGAACCTGAAAGGCCTGGGCTTTCAACTGCGCTACGAGCGATTCGACGAGGGGCTCTGGTTTCCGGTCTCCTACGGCGCGGAATTCGAGGTCAAAGCGCTGTTCTTCTACAAGAGGCGCATCGCCTTCAGCATGTCCAACCGCGGCTTCCAGCGCGCCCGCGTCGACGCCAGGATCACCTACGAAGCGCCGCGCTGAAGCCGCATCCGATTTCGACATCAAGCACAACTTCAATGCCAACTGGCTCTATACGCTGCCCTTCGGGCGCGGCAAATGGCTGGGGGCCGGCATCCCCGGCTGGGCCGACCAGATCGTGGGCGGCTGGCAGGTCACCGGCGTATGGCGCCGGCGCTCCGGCTTTCCGGTCGACGTGGCCAACGGCTTCTGGTTCCCGACGACCTGGGACATCTCCGGCACTGCCACCCGGCTATTGCCGCTCAGCACCAAGATCCGGAAGAGCGCCAAGGACGGGCCGAACCTGTTCGTCAATCCGGTCGACGCCGCGGCCGAGAATCCGTTCCATGCTGTCGGGACCGCTTATGCGGCCTATATCCACACCCCGATGGGCGGCTCGGGGACGCGCAACAGCCTGCGCGCCGGCCGCTTCTTCACCGTCGACCTCGGCATCGGCAAGAGCTTCCGCATGCCCGCCGAGGACCACCGGCTGCAGTTCCGCTGGGAGATTTTCAACCTGACCAACAGCGTGAGTTTCGCCAGCGGCGGCGGGGAACTTTCCCTCAATCTCGACTCGGTGAGTTCCTTCGGCAGGATCATCAACACCGCGTCGTCCGCCAGCCAGTCCTATCCGCTCGTGCCGCACAACCGGGTCATGCAGCTCGGCCTGCGCTACGAGTTCTGACGGCGAAATGCGCCGGCAGGCCCCGTCGTCACACGGGGCCTGCCGGGCTTCTTTAACTGCGCGGCGCCGTAATAAAGCGAGTTGAAGAGCAGCTTGAAGGTGCCGTGCGGCTGCGCCCGGTTCTGCACGGCGAATCCGAGCAGCACCACGCGCCCCTTGCCCACGGGGACATCGAGTGCCGCCGCCTTGCCGTTCAGGTAGCTTCCGCCGAGCAGATAGCCGCTCATCAGGAGGGCCCCGGCGGGATATTTGCCGACGGTCGCCGGCGTTTCCTTGCCGAAGGATGGTGCGAGATCGAATGCCGTCCCGCCGTAAAACATCCCCGGGGCTTCCGGCGGCATTCCATAAGCCACGGGGTGCTTCGTGTTGAATTCGATGCGCAGGATGGAGCCGGGGCAGGCGAAGCGGGCCGCCTGGGCCGTCGTGTCCTCGCCGTAGGAGCGCCGATCGGGGGGCCGGACCTCCTTGAGGGCATCGCTCACCGGGAGGCGCAGCTTGTCGAGGGCGAAATGGCAGGCGTCTCTCAAGGTCACCACCGTTTCCACGTTGTAACGCCCCAGCCCGCGGTAGAACTGCCCGCACTGACCGATGGGGTCGGTAGTGTCCTCCTCGCCGTTGAGGAGCAGCGCGGCTTCGATCTCCCTGCCGTCGAAGCTGGCGTAACGAACGATCTCAGGTGCGACCAGGGGAATGCCGCCCTACTCCCGGTTGAAGTGCGTCGGCTGTCCGGCATCGCCCCGCGCGGTCGCCACCCATAGCTCGGGAGACTTGACGGTCGTCTCCCCTGCGAAGGCCGGCAGCTGCTTTCCCGCCACGAAGGAGTTTCCCGGATGGGCGGGGAATCCCGGCAGCACCTCGACGCGGCCGTCCAAAGACACGTTGTAGAAAGTGGTCGTGAATCCGGTGAGTGCCAAGGTCAGGAACGCGCCGTCGCAGCGCCGGCGAAGTCCGGGGCTTGACTTTTGGCGGCGGGAGTAGTTGGCTAGTGCCGAGAGAGGGTACGATTGCACTATGTTCCGCATGGGCCGTGGCATGATCTGCCTCCTGCTGGCGGCGGCGCCGGCGCTGCTTTCCTGCCTGGCGGGGCGTTCGGACAGGGCGGAGGCCGGCGCCTCATTCAGGGAATCCCCGGCGACACCTGCCGGCGGGCAGGCGCGCCGGGCGGCAACAGCGGCCGTCGATCCGCGCAGCTTCGATTTCACGGGCGCGAGTTACGTGGGCTCGCAGAAATGCGCGCGCTGCGGGCATGAGCCGGCGTACAAGCAGTGGGCCGCCTCGCTGCACAACAAGATGCTGCAGAAGGCCACGCCCCAGGTCATTCAGGGCAATTTCGACAATCAGACGCTCGAGCATCGGGGCTGGCATTTCCGCATGTACCGCGAGGGCGGCGGCTACTTCATCGAGGAAACGCTGCCGGACGGCAGCCGGACCGTCTACCGGGTCGATTACACGCTCGGCGCCAAGCGCATCCAGCACTACCTTTCGATCCGGCCCGACAAAAGCATTCGCGTGACCTTCCCCACCTGGGACGTGCTGAAAAAGGAGTGGATCCACGGGTCCGAGATCGTGCGCACGGCGCACAATGCATCCGGCGAGCTGATCGCGCTGCCGATCCAGATCTGGAACAAGCACTGCTGGAACTGCCACACGAGCCAGGAGGAGGAAGGCTTCGATATCGTCACGGAGACCTATAACACGACCTTTACCGAGCCGGGGATCAACTGCGAGATGTGCCATGGCCCGGGAAGCCTGCACATCGCGCGCATGGAGAAGAATCCCAAGGATCCGCAGACGCTGACGGTCAATGCCATGAAACTTCCCGACCCCGAGGAACGCATGGTCGATTGCCTGCAGTGTCACGCGCGCCGGGTGATGGTGAAAAAGGGCTACCACACGGGGCTGAATTTCTACGACTACTACCAGCTGAAGCTCGTCGACCTATCCTACCGGCCCGGCCCCGGACCCAAGGTGTGGGCCGATCGCGCGCGGCGCTTCGCCAACGAGTGCCTGCTGCTGTGGGACAGCAAGTGCTTCACCAAGGGAAACGCGACCTGCGTCTCCTGCCACGATGCGCACCAGGTCGACATCGCGCGCGACCCGCGATACAAGAACACGGACGTGCTGTGCACGCAGTGCCACAAGGAGTATCGGGACCCGAAGACGGCGGCCGCGCACACGCACCACCCGCTCGCGAGCCAGGGCAGCCGTTGTGTCGAATGCCACATGCTCCTGATCACGCGCAAGAACATCAAGCTGCTGCAGAATGCCGAGATACGGGACCACCTGATCAGCACCCCCATTCCGGAAAACACCATCAAGCACGCGATCCCCAATACCTGCAACACCACCTGCCATGAGGACAAGCCGATCGAGTGGGTCATCGAGTGGATGGATCGATGGTATCCGAACCGGCCCAGGACCGACCCGGTCGAGGACGCCCTTGCCCTGGCGCGCGAACGCCGGCCTGAGGCCGTGCCCGAACTCATCCGCCTGGCGCAGGATCTTTCGCTGAGCAAGACGGTACGCGGCGCCATGGTTGCTTTCCTCGGCGAGTTCCGCGGCCCGGAGGTCGCGGAAGCCCTGCTGAAGGCTCTCGATGATCCCAGCCCCATCCTGCGCGCCGAGGCGGCGCGCGCTCTTTCGGAGGTCGCATGGCCCGCCTCGATCGAGCCGCTGAAGAACAAGCTGAGCGACCCCGTGCGCATCGTGCGCCTGAACTCGGTGTTCGCCCTGATCAAGCTCGGCTTCCTCCAGGTGACGGACCGCTACCGCGAGGCCTATGACCGCGCCAAACAGGAGTATGTCGACTTTCTCAAGGAGTTCCCGACGGTCTACGAGACGCGCGTGGATCTCGGCACATTCCTGGCGGTGCACGGCAAGTACGAGGAGGCGCTGGCCGAGTATATCAATGCGCGCAAGCTCCGTCCGGAAGCGCCCCTGGCGCATTACTACATCGGGGTCACCTATGCCCGCCTGGGCATGCTCGACGAGGCGCTCGAGAGCTTCGCCGAGGTCCTGGCGATCGATCCCGGTTTCCGCAACACGCGCGAGCTGGTGGAGCAGGTCAGGAGACTGAAAGGGAAACCCTGAAACCCTCGCCGGCCGGCTGCGTCCAAACGATGCTGGTGGTCGGCCGCGACGGTTGTCCGAAAGCGCCGCTGCATATCATGAGGCCGGTCAAGACCCGGACACAGGCAGGCGGATCATAGTGACGCAAAAGAGGCGCAACCCCGCATGAATGAAGAATTCTCATGCGCCGAATTCGGAAGTTGGGCTAAGGTTGATATTTCCGGTAAAGCCATTGGGCGATACCTGCGAAATAATCGATAAAGGCCTTCCGGTCGAATTCCAATCTGACCTCGGGCAACAGATCCGGCCTTTCCCGGATGAGGGCCAGCCCCTCCTCCAGCTGAAAAGCCGCGGTCGGGGTGAAGCGTAGCAGGCCCTATCTTCCTTGAGCGCGTCCATAGACCTCGACGATTCTCCCCCACTTTTTCCGGGAGTAGGGCGACAGCCTCAATCCCGGCAGGGCGTCCGAGATCTCGCGGACGGAGAAATAGCTGAGGGCGTCCACGGCCCGGCCGTGTTCCAAGAATCTGCTCAAAAGCCAGCGATAGACCCTCGGCTGCGCTCTATGCTTGTCCAAAAAGTCCCTCAATCGCGGCGGACTGGCCAGCGCGGGATAGTCCCAGAATACGGCTTTCAGGGTGTTCATGCTTCCCAAGCATAGCACAACCAAAGCGCCGGCCTCGATTTGCGCGCGCAGGCTTTTCCCTGGAAGCAAATCCTGTGCGGCTCGCAAGGCCTGGCCTTGAAGGTCATCCCTGCAACGTCGTAAAGCGTTTCGCTGCGACCGGACACAGCTTCGCCGGCAATCCCCGGAGGCGCGGGCCTTTGTGCGGGCGCGGCCATGACTTCAGGGCGAGGATTCCCGTTTTGCGTAGAGGGCCGCGTTGAAGACCACCCGGAAGGTGCCGAACGGCTGGCAGCGCCACTGGGGGCGGAATCCGATCAGCACGACGTGCCCGGCGCCGAATTCGGCGTCGAGTGCCGCCGCCTTTCCGTGGAGAAATTTCTCGCCGATCAGGTATCCGGAAAGCAGGGGAGAGCCGGATTCCGGATATCGTGCCAGGACCGTGCCGCGGAAGCCCTCGAGGGTTTCGAAAACCGGACTGCCGTCGACGAAGACGGCCGCCTTGTCCGGCATACCTGCCATCACGGGGTGCGTCGGATCGACGACGACCTCGACGATCGAGCCGCGCAGGAAGAATTCCTCCGGCTTCAGTCCCTCGACGGCGTTCTTGACCGGCAGGCGGAATTGCTGGATTGCGAAGCGTGCCGCATTGTTGAAGCAGACCAGCGTCCCGCCCGCGCGGATGAAAGCCTCGAAACCCTTCAGATCGTCCTGCGTCAGAGTGTAGGCGTATTCCGGGCGAACGGCGCGCGCGGCGCCGCCGCCACGGCCGCCGCGGCCGCCGGCGGCTCCTTCGACCGGAACCCTGGCATCGTCGGCAAGAATCAGCACGTCCACCTTGTCGGCGAGGGAAGCGTGAAAGTCCTCCGGGCGAAGAACCGCGAATTCGAACCCGTACCGCTCGAGCAGCCAGCGCGTCCAGCCCGCGTCCATGCTGCCGCCCCAGGGCTCGTACAGGCCGATGCGCGGCCGCTTCAGCGGCCTGCCGGTTGCCGCGGTGCGCTCGGCAACCAGCGCCAGGGAGCGGACGACCTCGGACTGCTTGGTCTCAGGCAGGCCGCTGATCACGTATCGCGCTCCGGCGCCGGCCGAGGCCGCCAGAAACCCCACGGATGCTCCCGTGTTCCAGGCGAGATTGAGTGCGCGGAAACTGTTGTTCTGCGCGGGATCGAGCGCGAGCGCCGGTCCGCTGCCGCTGACGGATCCCGGGGGCGGCAGGATCGCCGCGGCCGCCGGGTGCGAATCGAAGCCTATGCCGGGAACACTGTCGAAGGGTGCCGCGTCGGCCGAGGAGGTGGAATCGTAGGGGAAGGGCTTCGATTTCGGATCGGGCGGCGGGCCGAGGAGCTTCGTGCGGCTCCGGGCCTCGTCGGGGAGCGGCGCCGAGAGAGCCTGCCATCGAATTCCCATCTGCAGCGGCAGGGTCCAGCCGGCGGCGTCGTAGGGCCGCATTGGAGGCCCGCCCGGATACTGGCGCAGGTCCGGGTATTTCTGGATGTCGAGCAGCTCGCGCACGAGCGCGCCGAATTCCTGGTCGGTCGGGATCACCCAGGTGCCCGCGGGACAGACGGTGCCGCCGAGGGCGAACGGCTCGGTCAGTTGCAGGATGCGGACGCCTGCGAATGCCAGGCGGCGGAGCAGCTCGACCGGAGCCACCGGATCCCGCTGCTCTTGCGGGATGACATAGGCGTAGGGCGGAACCTTCCTGCCGCGCGCGATCTGGTCCCGGCCGGCCTGGTAGCGGTTGTACAGCAGCGATTCCCGATATCGGGCGGCGTACTCGAGGACAGCCAGCGATGCAGTCTCGTTGTAGGCCACGGCGTCGCCGAGGCGCCACCAGCCCGGCGGC
>Ga0209102_1000742_pt1 | contig 20193 bp, 22 predicted proteins | sample ConPoolayeHmetaG_FD_185483 | JGI IMG/M metagenome (GOLD analysis project Ga0209102, IMG submission 185483) | Hot spring microbial mat communities from California, USA to study Microbial Dark Matter (Phase II) - Cone Pool mat layer H metaG... ...
TTTAAACGATAAATTTTATAAGAAAAATAAATTTTTAATCAAATCGAATACGCATGCCGTAAGCATCTTCAATTCGGTGATGTGGACTCTTTCTGGACGAATCGAACTCACAGCTGTTCGAGCCTCGGTTTACTTCAGACGGAGGACAATTTCTTTTCGGCTGAATTCCCGCTTCTCTCCCGGCTCAAACTGGACGAAGAGACCATTCTCGTCGAGCCTGCCTCCATCTGCTCCTTGGACAAGCTCGGTATGGGTCAGGCGCAAACGATAACTCTGACCGGCCAACCCCTCGACGGCGAGCCGAAGCGCTTTTTCTTCTCGCGCCACCCGGACGATTTTTAGACCTCGATTGAAGTCCCCGACAGCCGACTCGAGCTGCAGCGGCAGGATTTCGACGGCGGGTTCGAGCTCAAGCTCGATGGTGTCGCGACCGGAAAGGCGGAAAGGAGGAATCCGGACGCGAACACAGGCTGCGGTGGAGAGTTGAGAAGAGACGATCTCGGGTTCAACAGACTGACCGCTAACTGAAGCCCGAATAACCCTGGTCCCAGCTGCCACAACGGGAGAAAAGTCAAGGACAAACGAGTTCCCCGGACGCGATGCGATTTCGAGGCCTATCCATCCGTCCTTTCTTCTATAAAGGAAATCAAAGCTCTCCTCGCCCAGGCGGTAATTTTCCACTCTGACCTCAGGCCAATCAAAAGGAAAGGAAGGGCTGAAAATGAGCTTTCGGGCCGACGCGTCACCGTCAAGGCCTAATAACCCACGCACCAGGGGAAGGACAAGCCCACCGACCGAAAATCCCTGATGAGCTACCCCTTCTTGCGGCCACACATGAAGGTCACCGGAATATAGCTCCGTCGGATGTCCAAGGGCATTGTCAAAGAAATGCCCCGCGTTCCCCATGATCAGGGGAAAGCCCTGGAGCGGACAATGATGACGGTAAAAGGCAAGCGCGGCGTATCCCGTCAGGAAGGGCCAGACGGCTCCGTAATTATAGTTGAGCGGCTCATAGAGGGAGCTCCGCCTGGAGAGGATCCTGATACCCCAGTCGGTTGTGAGCTCGGCTGAAGCGACTTTTTCGAGCATCTTGGCCGCCCGCTCGGGCGAGCTGAGCCCCCAGGCCAAGGCCAGAGTGGGCCACGGCGTCAGCTCTTTTACCTGATGACCTTCGGCGTTGAAGGCATATGCATACTGCTCATTCTCCTGGTCCCAGAACCTGGATTCAAAAGAGGCAAGAGCTTTTTCGGAAAGGGCCGCCGCCCGCCGGACATACCTCATCTCGCCGACGAGTTCGGCCAGCTTTTCCATGGCTAAGGCGGCCCGAATCCAGACAGCGGCCAGGTAAATATCGGTCTGGATGCCGGTGAGCTTGCCGAACTCGAGCGCGCCAAGGCCCGCCTTGCGGTTATCCATGAGGCCGTCGCCATCCTCGTCAGTTTTCAAACACCATTCATAGGCTCGGACGATCGACGGCCAGCTCTGGCTGATGAATTCTTTGTCTCCTGTCCGCAGGTAATAATCGTGCATGGCGACAAGGTAGTAGGGAGTGGTGTCCGCGTGGATATAGCCATAGGGATAATCCTTAAACCAGTTGATATAACCAGCCGCCTGAGAAAGCTCGTGGGCCATTTTCCCATCCTCTCGCTGCCACTTCTGCGTAAAAGCCAGCGCCTCCCGCGCCGCATCGAAAGCGCCCAGACTCAAGAGGCTGAGCGAATTGAGATAGGCATCTGTCCCGAAAAACCAGCCAAAGCCAGGCCGGCCGCCCGTCCCCGATGTCCCCAGGCCAGCCACCAAGCCGCGACCGAGGTCAGGGTTATCCACCCGGAGGTTGTCGTAGGAAATCTTAGCCCACTCGAGAGCGAGGTCGAGGCTTGGCTCGGGCGTTTGGAGGCGGAGTGTAGCCTGACGTAAACGCCGGTAATAATCGCGCGCCGCCGTGTAGACTGCCGCCGGATCCTGGGCCAGCTTCTCATAAATTCTCCGGATGTCTTCCCTCTTCCCTTTGCCGCCGGCCAGGATGATGGGGATGAACCTGCCCCTCACCGCATCGGGGTCGTTGACGGCAATCGTGAACTCGTTCGGGGTGTCGGAGAGCATGTGGGCCGGTGTGTAGGAAATTCCCTGTGCTGCCGGCGAGCCGACAAAAGCATGGTTCGTCCGCGTCGGTTCGGAGATGAGATAGGCCTTTAGGTCTCCATCCCAGTAGGCGTACTGGCCGCCTATTCCGGCTGGCCACATCGGCTGGAGGACGGGTAGAAAGCTGGCGACAATAGTCAGCGGCTCGGCCGCGTCGACATAGAGAAAAATCACCGCGCCCGGCTCAGTGATGGAAGTCACAAAAATGGCCCTGACCGTAAAGGATTGATGGGTATAGGTCAGCACGGTGGCAGCTGGTGTCACTTCCACAAAGCGAACAGTCTCCTTAGCGGGAATCGGTCTGGCACTGTTCGGGAGAAGAAACGAAAATTCAAAGTTCCGCAGGAGCTTGAGCGGATAGGCCCAGGCTTCGCAGTTCCCGCCCTCCACTCCGAGGATGGCGAACCGCCGGCCGACCTTGTCGAAATAGGTATTGGGCTGGGCCAGCCGACGGAGCGTGATAGCGTCCCTCTCAATCTCGAAAGCTGGGATTGACCCGTCGCGGGCGAAAACAAGCGCCGGAAAAAGGAGAGCGCTGAAGATTCCCGCTAGCATCCAAAATCTGTCCTTAACCTTTCCTTTTGGCATGACTTTCCTCTCGTGGTTAGATTCGAAGAACAAGTTTGACCGTCATGAAAAAGATGAAAAGCCCGGTGATGTCCACGATCGTCGTCAGCGCTGGGCTGGCCACAACAGCCGGGTCAAAGCGGAGTTTCGCCGCCGCCAGCGGCAGAAGGGCTCCGATGAGCGTGGAGCTTATAACCTGAAGCCCAAGAGCAACGCTCACCGCAAGGGCTACAGTCCAGGGCGAAAAAGCGTCCGGCAAGCTCGATTTTCCGCTGAAGAGAAGGACGCGGCTGAAAGCCACTGTGGCCAGCAAGAGGCCGAGCAGGAAGGCCACCTGAGCCTCTTTGAAGATGACCCTCAATGCATCCTTGACGGCGACTTCTTTCAAGGCCAGGGCGCGGACAATCAGGGTGGCTGACTGGCTACCCGTGTTTCCTCCGGTATCGGCGAGCATGGGCATGAAGGAGGCGAGGATGGCAAACTGGAGAAGCAACCCCTCGAAGCTCTGGACGATGTAGCCCGAGACAAACCCGAGCAGGGCCAGAGCCAGCACCCACAGGGACCTGTTCCGGAAATGCTCCCAAGCCGATGTTCGGAGATAAGCGCGCGCCTCGTGAGGACCGGCGATGGCCATGAATTTCTCCATGTCTTCCGTGTGTTCCTGAGTGATGATGTCGATGGCATCGTCATGAGTGATGATGCCGACCAGCGTCTTGTGACTGTTAACCACAGGAAGGGCGATAAGGTCGTATTTCTGGATCTTCCGGGCTGCCTCTTCCTGGTCATCCGTGACCCAAGCAAAAACGATGTCCTGGTGCATGATATCCCGGATGCGCGCCTCGGGTCGGGCCAGGATGAGGTCTTTCAAGGAAATGAAACCGAGCAACTCGCGCTTCTCATCAATCACATAGGCATAATAGATGGTTTCCTTGTCCGGAGCCTCGAGGCGGAGCTTGGCGATAGCTTCGGAGGCGGTCAAATCGGGGGTGAGGGTGGCGTACTCGGAAGTCATGACGGCACCAGCCGTGCCTTCTGGATAGGAAGCGAGCCGGCGGATGTCCTCTCTTTCTGCTTGGGCGAGAGCCGGAAGTATCATCTCCTGTTTTTCCTCGGGCATGCCCTTGAACAAGTCGACTCGGTCGTCGGCCGGCATTTCGGCCAGGAGGGCGGCCAACTCTTCCCGTTTCATGATCTCGGTCATGTCGGTTTGGACATCTTTATCTATATGGCTGAATATTTCGGCCCGCAAGGGAAGCGGAGCATGGCGCAATACTTCCCACGCTTCTTGAGGAGTGAGTGCGGAGATGAAATCGGCGATGACGCTGGGGTGGCCGGACTGGCAGAAAAGACGAAGCTCCTCCGTATTCCTTGTGGCGATGGCCTCCCTCAGTTCAGGAACGAGCAGGGATATTTTCATGGTTCACCTCCCTGGGACTGCGAGGCGCCGCAGCCGGCGGTGAACCGAGGAATTACCTAGCCCAAAGACAAAGATGGCTCATGCCGCTGGCCGTGGCAGGCTGCCCGCACAGTCCAACCAGCCTCCTCCATAGCTCCGGAAGCCAGAGAACTGGCCAGCCGAAACTACTTGGACCATCACATTCACTCATGCCTAATAACCTGTTCACAAGCATCCGTATTATACATCCTCATTTCTTTTTGGCCAAGAGAAAAAACCCAACAACCCACTTTTTTGCGCACTTTCGAGACCAAAAATCACGATTTAGAGCAAAAAAGAGCGTTTTTTTTGGACTAATTCGCTGAAAACAATAAAGATAGGATGGTCCGACCCCCCGCTATGGCGGCGAGGAGGAAGAGGACGATGGCCAGGATGGCATAGGCCATCTCGAAAAATCTTGGTTTCATCATTGTCTGTAATTTCTCGCCAAGTTTGGCCACGATCATATAATAGACAAGGCTACCCAGGCCGCAGGAAATGGCCAGAAGGACCGGTTTGATTCCGTGATGCGTCACCACCCCATGGGAGGTGAAGATGGTAGCCACCGTTAGCCAGAAGACGGGGAGCGTGGGGCTCGAAACATAGAGCATGAAGGTCAACGCCGCCGGACTGCCGCGACGGGGGGGCGGGGTGGACAAGTCAAGCCTCTGGAGACGATGGGTTCTCGCCAGGCGGAGAAGATAGAGCCCAGCCACCACCATGACCAAGCTCCCTACCAATCGAAGCACAAAGACCCACCGGTCAAGGAAAGAAGTCAGGTAAGAGGTAAACACGATAAAGGCATAGCAATAAACGGCATCCAGGACAGCAACGGTCAGGCGGATGGAGATACTCTTCCAGAAGCCGAACCTCAGCGCCTGAGAGAAAGAAAAGAGGTTGATGGGTCCGGGGGGGAGGGAAGCGACGAATCCGACAAGAAGCCCGAGCAAAACAAGCATTGGAACATCCTAATTATTCAACACCGGGATGTCAATATCCAGTCGATGACCGTCGTCCTAAACGATCCACCTGCGGCGGATGTTGCGCAGGCTGGCGACGAACAGAACCACGCAGAACGCCGCCAAGACGCTGAAATCCAGGGCCGGCGGCATCCTTCCGGCGCGGCGGATAGCTCCGTGAAGGACATCAGCTCCATAGGTCAGGGGCAGAACGTGAGCCAGCGGCTGGAGCCAGACGGGAAGCCGCTCCACGGGAAAAAACAGTCCGCAGAGAAAGATCATCGGAAAACGGATGAAGTTCGAGAATGTCTGGGCCTCGAAAACCTCGCTCACCGAAACGGCGATGAAAAGGCCCAGAAATGTAGAGCTGACGGCGATCAGGAAAACGGCGGGAACGACGGTGCCCCAGGCTACCCCATGAAGGTCGGCGATGAAGACCGCTATCAAGACCGGCACGAAAGCGTTGATCACGCCGAAGAGGATGGCGCCCGTCGTCTTGGCCAGCATCAGCATTTCGAGCGATATCGGGGCGAGGAGCAGGCGCTCGAAGGACCGGCCCTTCTTTTCGAATGTCACGGTGACCGCCAGAAGGCTTGTTGTCCCGAAAAGCACCGACACGCCCATCACGCCTGGAAGAAGCGAGGGGACGCTATCGAGCCCCAACCCAGACCGGATGAAAAACATGCCGGTCCAGGCCAGGGGAAAGATCAGGCCCCAGCTGATGTTGGGCGGCTTCAGGTAGTACGTCCGCATGTCTTTGAGGAGGATGTTCCAGAAGGCGATCCAGCGTTTCATGCGCCTCCCCCCATTTTTTCTTTTTCTTTCCTCATCGTGTCCGCCTCGATTCCAGTGATGCGGACAAAGACATCCTCCAGAGACGGACGCAGCCTCCTGGCTTCCAAGACATCGACGCCTTGATTCTCCAAAAATCGGACGAGACGACCGACCGGGACGGATTCACTGGCTTCGACACGGATCATACCCGCGGTTTGAATCTTACATTCGAGCATCGGGAACGCCTCGGCGATTTTTTCTGGAAGGTCCGGCACCGGGTTTGAATGGGCGATCTGCATGACATGTTTCTGCTCCACCGGCTGGATGAGGTTCTGGACCGTATCGATGCGGATAATTCTTCCAGACACAATAAAAGCGATGCGGTCACAGAGCCGCTCGGCCTCCTCGATATAATGGGTCGTGAGAAAGATGGTCGTCCCAGCACGGTGAAGATCGGCGATGAGCTGGCGGATCTGACGGGCGGTGGCCACGTCGATTCCGGTCGTGGGCTCATCGAGAAAGAGAATGGGTGGACGGTGGATAATGCCAGCGGCAATGGTTAGCTTCCGTTTCATCCCTTTGGAGTATCCGGCGAACTTCCGGTGAGCGGCTGCCTCCAGACCGAAGGTCTTCAAAAGGTCCCTCGCCCTAGCCTCTCGCTCCTTTTTTCTTATTCCGTGGAGCGCGGCGCAGAAACAGAGGTTGCCGAAGCCCGTCAGTTCGGGATAGAGGTTGCTTTCGTCGGGCACGACGCCGACCAGGTGCTGGGCGGCCTTGGGGTTGCGTGAACAGTCGATCCCGGCGATCCGAATGCTCCCGGCGTCCGGCCGGGCCAGCCCGGTGAGCATGTTGATCGTTGTCGTCTTCCCCGCCCCGTTGGGCCCGAGAAAGCCGAACAGCTCCCCTTGGGACACGGTAAATGTTACCGACTCGACGGCCATCACGTCACCGAAACGCTTGGTCAGCGCCTCGACCGTTATGGCTTCTTTATTCTTTTCGTTCGGATCACTCCCGGGAATAGTCATGAGACTTTTCTCTTTTTCTCGCCCAGGAGGCCGCCAGCGAGCTTCCTCCATCGAGCCAGAGTTTCTCTATTGAGACGGTAATGGACGAAAAAGCCTTTCTTTACTCCGCTGACGATGCCCGCATCGCGGAGAACCCGGAGATGCTGCGACACGGCGGCCGGCGTGATGCCCAATTGCCGGGCCAGCGCATTGACGCACAGCGGGCGTGAGCTGAGCGACCGAATCATCCGGACGCGGGTCTCCACAGACAGCACCTTGAACATACGGGCTAGTTTTTCCGTTTCGGCCATGATGTTATTTAATTAAGTATACGCGCAAATACTATATTATAAAAGAACCAGAACTGAGTCAAGGCCAGAAGCTCTTATCTTTCATCAACGTCGTTACCGCATATCCGGATGATGTTCCGCGAGCCACGACCGGTGGACGTACCCGCCGAAGATGCTGCGCCATATCTCTGGATTGATAACGAGCCCAAGGTAGATATGGACGATGGGCCAAAAGAACAAGCGGCTTTAAGAAGGACTCGCCCAAGGTTCAAAAATAAAACGTCGTCTCCAGAAAGAGCCATTTCGCGGCCGGGCTTTGCCCTGTCTTCTTCACGTATTCGCCGGGCAAGAAAAAAGAGGCGCCGCTCAGCAGCTCCAACCAGCCCGATAATTTCTTTCTGACCGTAAGGTCGATTTCATGTCCCAGAAGGCGGCCGGATGAACCCGTGATATCTCTTCGCAGAGCCTTGCCCGGAAAGTACCAGAAGTCCTTGGCCTCATCGAGCCCGAAAAGGTGGTATTCTCCCCGAAAAGTAAGTGTTTTTGCGGGCGCCAGAATGAGGTCAATTCGAAATTCCCGCAGATTTTGCCAGAACATAAGATTCATCCAACCATAGAGCACAGTATCGGCACCGCTGAACAGACCATCGAAGGTGCCGTGGATCCCGTCTTCCGGATTCTTGTCTCCGGAGCCAAGGACATATTGAATCATCAGACGGGGCTTCCAGCCAGAGGAGAAAGTGTACCCGAGGGAAAAGGCAAGCCCGTAAGCCCTGAGATCATCCGGCCCCCAGTTCCCAAACTGGCCGGCAAACATGGCGCTGTAAGCCCATCGTCCGCCTTGACCGTCTACCCTGAAACCGGCGCTATGGGACAATAGGTCTCCGGCTCCCTTTTCACCTCTTGTGAAGCCGCGACCGTCATATTTATAAACGTAAAAAATACCGAGTTCGAACGGCAGGCTCTTGATCGTACTATAGGATGCAAACGCGGTCGGACCTGGAGCGCTTTCGTTCGGCCAGCGGTGAGGATTGTGAAGAACAAACCGGCCGACAAGCCAATGGCTGCTGAAGGACTTTTCGTTGATCTCGAGCCTGACGGCGTCCCAGGCATAGCGGCCGGTATTGCTCCAGTCGCCCGGGCCGAAAACCCGGCGGTCTCCGTAGGAGATCGCCTGCCGTCCGATTTTCAGGCCGACCTTTTTGACGGGCCACCACTCAAGATAGAGCTGGTTAATGTCGAATGGATCATGATAGGGATTGTTTCCTCCTGAGAAATCCTCATCCGAAAATGAGAGCCCCAGAGATCTGGCGTCCTGGAACTGAGCGTGAAGACGGAGCTTGGAGGTCCATCGCCAGTCGACCTCAAGCCTCAACCTTGAAAGAAGGTAATCCTCGCGCATTCCTGTTCCATAAGCTCGGATATTGAAACCATCCTGGACTTCGCCCCTGAGACGGTACGTTCCGCTGATGCTTACGAATCTCGCTTTTTCAGGCTGTGCTCTGTCCGAGTCCTCAGGAAATCCGGGCCAAGCAAAAGCTGCCAGGCAAGCCATCGCCACCGCTATCGATAGAATCCTTCCGACTTTCCTTGAATATTCCCGGATGCGCAATCGCATTTTCCCGTTATCTTTTATTCTCAATCTGATTAATATTTCCTGCCTACCAGATTTTAAAACCAAAAAATGCGGTAATGAATTTTATGGAGACGTACAAGAAGTACAATCCGAAAATCAATTTTAAAGTCGTAGGTTTGAAACGCTTGATGATCGCAGCGCCAATCTGGGCACCGATGACTACCCCGGCCGCCAGAATCAAGCCGGGACCCAGGGCCACAAATCCCTGAGCCAACTTAATGCCCCCGCCAACCGCAGCCAGTGGAATCATCGTTGCCAGCGACGTGCCCATAGTGATATAAACCGGAGCCCCAAAAAGATAGATGAAACTCGGTACCAAGGCATAGCCTCCGCCCAACCCGACCACACCTGTCAATATGCCAACGAGCGCCCCCAAAACTACCCAGCCCCAAACCGGACCTGGAATGGAATTGCCTGTTGCCTGCGGTCTTTTTGCCTGAGATAAACCTTCCCAGATCATGCGGCCGGCGGGCCAAAGAAATGCCAATCCCAAAATCAGCCCCAGCAGTGAAACATGTGAGGTCAGCAACGTAAATAAATAAGAACCAACGATGACGCCGCCGATTCCGGAAGCCCCGACCCATAGAGTGGCCTTGACGTCAAGGTTTTTGCGAACAAGATGACCATAGCCGCCAGAGATGGCGGTGAAAATAACGGCAAAGAGCGTGGTGCCGACGGCGATGGGCGCCGGATAGCCTAACCAGAAATGAATGGCCGGCAACATGACGCTGCAACCGCCGGTGCCTATCAAGCCGCCGAGCAAGCCGGCCAGCAAGCCAATAATAATCAGAGTCATGCCGCCAACTATGTTGAGTTCCGGCAGGCCTTTAGTGGTTAATTTTCCCGTCGGCAAGAACACCACAAAAGCCATCAACAGGATCACCAGCAATAGGATGGTGGGTGCATAGTTTTTCCACGCAGAAAGATAGAATTTGTTCATTTCTTCAGCTCCTAAACTTATTTAATCAGCTTCACCAGGTCATTGATCATTTTTAAGGCGATAAAATAGAGAATGATGCCTATAGCAGATTTGACTTGTTGGCGGCTCAATTTCTTCCTCAACAAATAGGCGCCCAAGAGCGCTCCTACAATCGAGCCTACAGCGCACAGCGTCAACAGCGAAACATTAATATTTCCTGTGGTGGCATGACCCAAAAATCCGGCGAATGATGAAAAAATGACGATAAAAGCTGTGGTGGCCGATGCTTTTTTGGGATTAAAACCCAGCCAGACCAGCACGGGAACGATAAAGTTGCCGCCGCCAACACCTAAAAGTCCGCCTAAATAGCCAGCCAACGAGCCCACTCCTAACCCATAACCGACCAGCTTTTTCGTGCTCGTCTCAATCTGTTTTTCTCGGGCTTTGTAAAATAGCATCATTGACCCAGCAAAAATTAAGAACGCCACGAATAGCCATAATAAAATTTCCCTGGGCAAATGATGGGCGGTTTTTGCTCCTAAGGGAGAAAGGATAGTAGCAACAATCAAAATGGGAAGCGCGGTCTTGAAGACGATGAGCCGATCGCGGGCGAAACTGATCGAGGCAAAGACCATAGCAATGGAATTCAGCAAAAGCGCTGTGGACATCGCCGTCAATAGTGGGAAGCCTAACGCTAAGAAAATGGGGATTAAAATAAACGCAGCGCCAACTCCTGCTATGGTTAATATTGTCGTAAACACAAAGGTTACTACCCCTGCAACGATAAAAGTGAACATCCTTTTCCCCTCCTCGGCTTCACTTCATAAGAATGTCGTTTACGAACAGAAATAGCGCTACCGCCCATAGGACCAGACCAAATATCGTGCGGATTCCTTTAGGCCTCAGTTTCTGGGCCATAAGGCGGGAACCCAGTCCGCTACCCAAAAATACAGCAACCACGCAACTTATCCAGATAAACCAGTCAGGAGCGAAGCAAAGAGTATTCATGCCTCATCGCTATTTGTAGCCGGAGCATGGAATGCAAACAGGTTTCCCGTCTTTCATTCGCAAATAACGCTCAAAGACATATTCACCGCAGATGCTGCATTTCGCTTTATTGAATGAGCCCTTAACCGGTGAGAATTTAAAATCAGGCTTGGGTTCAACCTTAAACATGAAATCATCCGTTTGCTCATAGACCCAGTTAATAACCTCGTCCACAACCGGCTGAGGAATCTGGGATGGCTCAACTCCCTTTTTCCTGTATGCAAAAAACTCAAACTTGCCCATCGCATCAATAAACTCAGGTGTCAGCGAATAGCGCACAGCACCTTTTTTAGGATGATAGAAAATTGCCGCCAGCTTGCCGTAAAAGGTCTTTTCTACCAATACCTTGCCGTATGTTGCCCCTGTTGCGGCCTCGATACCATCAACCATGCAGGTCTGCGGATGCCCCTCACCGATCTCTGGAAACACAAAGAACCCGTGATCCTTTTCGCGCTCGACTTTAAGGTACTCCATTGCCAGTTTGCCCATTCGATAGCCGATCGGCATGAAAGGACAGTTATGGCCATGGTATTTAAAAGCCCATTCTGGTGGAATATTTTTTTTGGTCATATTGTTTTACCTCCTGGTGAGTTTGAATGAAGAATTTTTCGGAGATCATCAAATGATGATAAAGGCAGCTATTTATCAGCCTCCCTTCCATCGGCAATGACAAAATTGGGACTTTTTCATTTCAATCATGGCGATATATCTTCACAAATCTGGACAGCGCCCGCCTTCGTTCTTTAATCCTTTCTGTCCACATCTCAAGCAAGATTTTCCCCTGGGGCGTGATGTTGTAGTATCTCTTTTTTTTCTTGCTTTTGGCTTTCTGCCAGGTCGAACAAACAAATCCTTCTTTTTCTAATCTTCTCAGGGTTCTATAAACAGCGCCCACATCAATTGATTCTTTATGAAACCCCAATTCTTTTAGCTTCTCTATCAAATCATATCCGTAAGATGTCCCTTTGGATAAAAATAAAAGGAGGCTGGGTTCTATGAACTTTGATATTCTATGGAGAGAGTAAATGCATTCCTTTTCTTTTTTCTCCAGGTCTTCTTTGACCATCGCCTAAAAATTCTTTTATATGAATAGAATATATACTTTAATCATATAATAATATCGTCCTTCTGTCAAGCACGAAAGGCCGGGTGTTATTTTAAAAAGATGGAATGTGTTGAGCGATGGTCAGGCTCTCGTTGCATTCAAGTTACTTTTTTGTAGACAAACATCATGTTGATTCTCGTTCTCGCCTTGCCAACGAGCGTGCCCCAGCGTCGGAGATGCTTCTCAATATTCCGGATAAAACTTTTGTTGGGTTCGTGCTCATACTCTCTCCTGCCTCTTGAATGAAGGTCAGAAACGACGATCAGCCCCCCTTGGCGACAAACCCGATACATTTCCTTGATGGCTTCGTCGATATTTTTTATGTGATGGAGAGAATGATAGGAAAAGACGGCATCAAAACTGTTGTTTTCGAACGGTATCTTCTCTGCTTTAGCCCGCTTGGCCTTAAAAGAACCTTTCAGCTTGAACCTGGCTGCTTCTTTTCTGCTCTTATGAACCGCCAAGGATGAGTGGTCTATTCCTGTAACATAAAAGCCGCGCCGGGCAAGAAACAAGGCCATGCATCCGCAATCGCCCATCCCCACATCGAGTATTTTCCCTTTTTTAAGTCCGGAAAGCTTCAATAACTTTTTTCGACCTTCTAAGTCATCCATGGCCATGCCAAAACCAGCCCGCTTTTATAAAAAGTGTCGCCGTTTATTTCACCGTCAATTTCTCTTGAACAAACTTATCCATATTATCATCCCCTGCTTTTCTCACCATTTGAGCAATTTTCACTGCAGCCCTGATTTCTCCTTCGCTGACACTCATTTTTCTTGCCTGTTCTAAATGATACTCAAAACAGGACTGGCAATGGCCGGCTACGGCCGCCGCGATTCCGACAAGCTCTCTAACCTTAAAGTCCATAACCTCCATCATCGCTCTCCTTTCAGATAAACAATACCAAAAAGAACGCCGCAATTGACATCAGCTCATTCCTCTTCTTTATTTATAAACGGTTTCTGAGATATTCTCGGTAATCGATAATTCTCGAACACGAGACCTCCTATTTTTTAGGATAAAGCGATTTCTGCGGCCTCCCGAATGTCGGCGACCTCCACCACTTCCATTCCCGTGATGGGCAGTCCCTGGTTCTTGGGAACCAGCAATTTATCAGCTTCCTCTAACACAGTTTTGATTTTTTCTGCCAAACATCCAACAGAAATCACATTCCCTTTCTTATCAATGCTGCCAGTGGCAAAAACCTTTGGTGTAATTTTTTTCCCTGAAAGACAGGCGCGCATCCCCAGCTAAACGGGAAGTCCCAGGCTTGAGCCGCAAAGGTGCTGACATTTGAGATTCCGGGAGCGGATAAGGATGTCCTTCTTTTTTGCCCCCAGAAGAGAAAAAGCTGTATCTATCGCTTTTCTGGCTTTCTGATCCGTGCAAATTTTGCTGTCTAAGAAGAGGGTTCCCCTTCCTTCTTTCAACTCTATTTCCAGAAAGAATAGAACACCTTTCCCTTTTTGGACGGCCAGGATGGGCAATTTCACCATCTTCTATTTCTTTTTTCTCTTAAAATAATCATCTATGGCCGAACGGAGGGCTTCTTCAGCCAAGACAGAACAGTGCATTTTTATAGGCGGTAGTCCATCTAACGCTTCAGCCACAGCCCGATTGGATATTATTAGGGCTTCTTCAATCGTCTTCCCTTTAACCATTTCGGTCACCATGCTGGAGGTCGCTATGGCGGCGCCGCAGCCGAAAGTCTTGAACTTAGCTTCGGCAATTCTATTATCTTCAACCTTGATATACAAATTCATGATATCCCCGCAAACAGGGTTTCCTGCTTTTCCCACCCCATCGGCATTCTCGATATCACCCAGATTCCGAGGGTTGTTGAAATGATCCATGACTTTTTCGCTGTACGTGGGCATCATGACTCTCCCTTCTCTTGATAAAGGGGCGACATGAGGCGCAACCCCTTCACGATATCTGGCAACACTTCTAAGACAAAGTCCACGTCTCCTTCAGTATTTTCTCTTCCGAAAGTAAAGCGAAGGGAACTGTGGGCGACATCCGGCGGGACGCCCATTGCCGTTAAGACATGGGAGGCTTCCAAGATGCTTGAGGTGCAGGCAGAGCCGCTGGAAGCGCAAATACCCTTTGCATTCAATTTGAGCAGTATGGATTCCCCCTCGACATACTTCACGCTCACGTTGACATTCCCGGGAAGTCTTCCTGTCGGATGGCCGTTCAACTGAGAAAATTGTATTTTCCCTAAGATCCCGTTGATCAATTTATCCCTCAGGAAAGATAAGCGCCGCCCTTCTCCCTCCATATCTCGGCCGGCCAGCTCACAAGCCTTCCCGAACCCGACAATTCCTGCAATATTCTCTGTGCTTGCCCGCCGCCTGTTCTCCTGATCGCCCCCATGAAGGAGAGGCTCAATTTTGGTCCCTTTTCTGACATAGAGCAGGCCGATGCCTTTTGGGCCATAGAGCTTATGAGCCGAGGCAGAGAGCAGGTCAACCTGCAACTCATCAACATCTACAGGGATATGACCCAGGCTCTGGACGGCATCAGTGTGGAAATAAATCCCTTTTTCTCTGGCTATCCTGCCTACCTCAGCGATCGGCTCAATCGTTCCTACTTCGTTATTCGCATGCATGATGGAGATAAGGAGAGTCTTATCCGTGATCGCTTTCTTCACATCCTGAGGATCGACCAATCCATATCCATCCACGGGCAGGTAGGTCACTTTGAAGCCCATTCTTTCCAAAAACTTGCAGGTGTTGAGGACGGCGTGGTGTTCGATGGAACTCGTGATGATATGATTGCCCTTTTTTTGATTGGCCCAGGCGACACCGCAGATAGCGAAATTGTCGGACTCCGTCCCTCCGCTTGTGAAAACAATTTCCTGAGGTTTTTTGGCTCCAACAAAGAGAGCGATATTGCTTCGCGCTTCTTCTATCGCGTCTCTGGCCTCCTGGCCATAGGAATAGAGAGTTGAGGCATTCCCGAATCGCTCATTAAAATACGGCAACATCGCCTGAACAACTTCCGGATGGACGGCCGTGGTGGCGGCATGATCCAGATATATTCGTCTCATGATTTTTCTCCTCGCTTTTGAGCCCGGCGAATTCTCGATCTCAACTCTCCTTTTTCTATTCTTCCTGAGAGCTCCCGTTCTTGTGAAAACTTGATCACAGGAATTCTATGCTTATATCTTTCGTCGATCATCATATCTTTCGTGATATCAATTCTGTTCACATATAGGGAATAAATCTCTTTCATCTCCTCAATAATTTCTTCCGCTTTTTCGCAAAGAGGACAATTCGACTTAGTATAAAAAGTAATCTCGATTTTGCTCCTCAATCTCTGCCCTCAATAGGATGGCAGATAACCTTGGACTGAAGCTCCTTCAAATTTATGATCTTATCCACAACACCCCGGACCAGCTGTAGGGGGACAAAAAGACCCACCCGAAGGCCCCCGGGAAGAGCCGATGGAAAAGCCGCCGAAGACCCGAATCATTTTTTCATTCCCGCACTTTGGACAGGCCGGCTTCAAGCCTTTCTCTTTCTGGAAAACACTGGCCAAAACTTCCACCTTTTCCTTGCACAGCGGGCACACATATTCATAAAGTGGCATTCTAAACACCTCCTTTGCTCACCCCTTCGGCCTTTCTAACTTTTTCCCGAAGCGCCTCAACGGCTTCTTCAGGCGTGGGATTCCCCATGGACACCACCTCTTTGTCGACACTAATTATGGGCAATGCCATCGGTCCGAACGTGCGAACAAGAGCCGAAATCTCCCGATGGTCCTTCATCTCGTCTCCCTTGATAACATTCTTGACCTCCACTCTGACACCCAGGCCTTTCTCAATCTGCTCTTTGAGCTTTTGCACCTCTTCGTCGGATTGCCCGATCGGACCGCAGCAGGCCGATTGAGGACCGCAGGGAAATTGTAGCGGCATGGTGAATATTCTGACAACTTTATTATTATCCTCGCTCATTTTACCCTCCGATTCTTTCATGGTTTCTTTAAGCGAAAAAGAATAGCCTCACCGTCTTTATTTCTTTCTCTCTCAAAAATTCATCATGCGCCTCCAGCTCCGCATATCGCTTCCCCAGGAAGCCATCATGGATTTCATCATTTCCTGCATGCGCCTGGGGTCTTTTCTCATGCTCTGACAAAACTCCGGCATGATGGCTTTTACCACCTCAAACTTTTCTTCAGGGCCCAACTGGTTAAAAAGCTCGATGATTTTTTCCTTACTCATTAGCTTCCTCCTAAAAAAGATTAAAGACAACTCCAGCGATGACACAGCCGACAAAGCTTACCCCCACATAAAAAGCCAATAGTCTGGCCTTAAACACCCCCGAGAGCATGGCCATCGAGGGAAGAGAGAGCCCCGGTCCGCCAAGAAGATAAGCGAGGGTCGCTCCTCCTCCCATTCCCTTCTGAATCAAGGCCAGGGCTGTGGGGACTTCCACATAAGTACAGACATAGGCAAGAACAGCGATGAAAGAAGCAACCAGGACAGAATTGAGATGCTGGCCACCGACCAGGCTAAGGACGACCTTAGTCGGAATGAGGACCTTGATCGCCCCGGCAATGATCACAGCGAGAACCAGGTAATAATTGAGCTGGAGGAAAAAGTCCCAGGCCGTCTGCATCATCCTTTTCAATCTCTCGAAAAACGAGAGCCTCTGATCCCCTGTGGGGAGGACAAAGCAGGCAGCCGAGGCGCTGGTCGAAGCCTCACGGATAGCCGGAAGGAACCAGAGACCATCTTTGTCCCGGTCGAGGATGCCGGCTTCTCCAAGCAGAAAAAGCTTATCTTCTTCTCCAGGAGCGAGTTTTTCCGCTGAAAGTTTCTTTGGATTCCTGGAGAGAGCCATCCCGATTTTAAAAGCAAATTTTTTAAGCTCGGGCGAAAGGTTGGGGGTGATGCTCAGTTTAATAAACCTTCTCAAGAACCGCTGCCTTCTTTGCCATCGCGTCAGGCCCTCGCCCACGAGTAGGGCGATAAAAAAGGTTCCCAGGATTCTGCCGATAGCGAGCTTCCAACCCAGAACACCGGCCGTAATGAAAACCGCGGGGACATTCAGCATTGGTGCGGCAATAAGAAAAGCCATGGTCGGACCCAGAGGGATTCCGGCCTCAACCATGCCCGCAAGGACGGGGACAATTCCGCAGGAGCAGATGGGAATAACCGCGCCGGCCGATGCGGCGATAAAATTAGCACCCAGCCCTCCATAGCCCATTTTTGCTTTGACCTTTTGCCAGGGGATAAAAACGACAAGCGAAGCGGCAATAAGCATCCCGACGATCCAGTATTGAAAAAGCTCGACGAGGACGGCGGCGCCTTTGATGAGAATGAACCAGAGAACCTCGGGGATATTCCAGCTCAGTGGAGTTTCGATATCGGCAATCTTTGCCTGGTCTCCCTCAACCCCTTTCTCCTGTAAGAGTCCATACTTATAAATTGCCCCGAAGGAGAGATTATGCTGATAGACATAGGTCAAAGCGCCGGAGTAGAGGACAAAAATGAGGACCAGGTAAAAGACCTCTTTCCTGGTTGGCTTCCTCAACATGAACTATATTCCCCTTTCTTTCTTTTTAATCCGTCCAGCACAATTTCCCACTGCCTACTGTGCAATCCAACGATACATCTCCCCTCTTTTCTGAGAAGAAGCCTGGCTTTAAGCAATTCCATGTCTTTAACAATTAGATCTTCGGGGATTGAGGCTATTGCTCTGGAAAGAGCTTCCTTGAATTCATCCTTGGTATCCCCGGTTGAAGCCAGGCCGTAACTCACCCATCTTCCCGTCTTTTTTTCTTCAATTAGCCCAGCATACTTCAACTCCTTCAGGTGTTTTGACACGTTATATTGGGATTCGTTAATGGAATCGACAATTTCACAGACGCAGAGCTCTTGACCGGAGCGGAGCAATAAATTGATTATTCTGAGCCTCGTCTTATCCGAAAGAGCCTTGAAGATACGCAAATATTTTTCCATCTTATATTCTCACATGCCCATTCAAGCAATTATTATAGCGCGTAGGATAATTTTGTCAAGGGCATATTTTTATCTTATTTGATTAGCATCAATACTTTTGTCTATTGAGGAAACAACAAAAATTCCCTTTCATAAACATGACAGGCCGACGAGAATAGACTCTCAGAAGGCTATAACCACAACCTTACGATTGTCTTTATTTACAATGTGTTTCGAAATGTTTTGAACCGAAGAAATTCAGTCCATAAAGAATTTCCCGCTCTTTCCTTTGTATTTCAGAGATCATGGTGCAAAAAGGAGATATCTGATCGCTTCGAGCGTTTCAGCGCGGCAGCCCGGCGGGTTCCAAAACGGCGCTGGCCGTCTTCCCCGGCCTCCCGGGCAAGAGGAGATACGCGCAGGGGAGAAACAGCAATGTCAAGAAAATGCTGAACACCATCCCACCGATGACGGCCACCGCCATGGGGGCGAGCATATCTCCTCCCTCACCGATGTTAAGGGCAAGCGGTAGGAGTCCAAAAATCATCGCGCTCAGAGTCATCAGGATAGGACGCAGTCTGATAACCGCAGCTTCCACCACTGCCTCACGAACCGGCATACCTGATTTTCGCAGGCGGTTGGCAAATTCCACCAACAGCACTCCGTGGTTTATTTCATTACCGGCCAGGATAATCACTCCGATGAGGACTGTGGAGCCAAGGGGCATTCCGGTGAGAAGCAGAGCGACGACAATGCCGATCAAGCTCAACGGAGCGCGGATGATGATCAGAAAGGGCTGGACGAACGATTCAAATTGGACAGCCAGCACTATATAAGCGAAGAATAGGGCGAATGCAAGGACAAGCCCGAGGCTCCTGCGGTTCTCCTGCATCATTTGCGCTTGTCCACCCAGGCTAATCTCCACGCCAGAGGGACGCTCCAGGGTGGCCACCGCTTGCCTGACCCGGGCAGTGGCCTCGCCGACACTCACTCCCGCCGAGTCAGCTCGCACGATGACCTCTTTGGCCTGGTCCTCGCGCATGATCTCCACTGGCCCGACAGCACGTCGCACAGTGGCCACTTCCCGAAGGGTGATGGGTTGGCCGTTTTTTTCGGCTATCATTAAGGCCTCCAGGTCCTCCTTTCCAGTAAGCCTCGTCTCGGGAATCATCACGCGGATCGGGTAATACTCGCTTCCCTCCCGATACTGAGTGGCCACCTCGCCTCGCACCAAGTTACGCAGGGTTAGCGCGACATCCCGCACTGATACACCCAGGGCTGAGGCCCGATCCCTGTCCACGAAAATGCGATATTCGGGCTTAGTAAGATCCATAGAAAGATTGATGTTTCTGACCCCAGGCGTTCCTCTAAGTATCTCTGCTACCTCCTGGGCGAAAGCAAAAATAATGGGGATGTCATCACCCTTAACTTTGACCTCCACTTCTTGCGTTCCGACCTGCCGGATGCCCTTAACCTTCATCTGCATCACGTTGATTCTCCCGCCAGGGGCAGGAACATTCCGGACGAGCTGCCCGATCTTCTTCACAAACCCGTCCGTCGAGATCTTTCTGTTGTTCTTCGGTACGAGCTGAATGTCCACCTCTCCTTCGTATGGGATCTCGAGGGTAGCCAGACCCCAAACCCTGCCTCCGGCGAGGCTGAAGACGCTTTCAATTTCCGGTAACCCCTGAATTTTCTCTTCGATGGCCGCTAGGATACGGTCAACCTCGGCCACCGAAGTTCCCGCAGGCATCAAAACCTTGACCATTACCCGACCATCGTCAACCTTGGGCAGGAACTCAGACCCAACTCGAGGAAGAAGTAGGACGGCGACAAGAAATAAACTGAGGGTAATCGCCACAATAATCCATGGGATCCGCACCACATGGGCGAGCACGCCTTTGTACCCCAGTGCCAATTTTTTAAATGCACGCTCCACGAGGTTGGCGGTACGCTGTCTTGGGACATCTACCCTAAACCAATGACTTGCCGCTGGAGTTATTGTCAGAGCAACGAAAAGCGAGAGAACAAGAACTCCGGCAATGACCAGCACCAATTCGTGAAAGAGGAGCGAAGTCAGACCAGGAACCATGAGAAACGGCAAGAACAGTGAAAGAAAGGTCAGCGTTGCAGCCAGGATAGCAAAGGCAACCTGCTTGGTCCCTTCCAGGCTCGCGCCAGAAAGCTTACCACGATCGGCCAGACGAGTGATATTTTCGACAACCACAATTGAGTTGTCGATGACTACCGTAATCGCCACCACAAGGCCGCCGAGGGAAAAAATGTTGAGAGAAAAATTGGCCAGCCGCATGAGGAAGAAGTTAGCGAATAAGGTCAAAGGCAGGGCAATGAGCATCACCGCTACCTG
>Ga0209102_1000743_pt1 | contig 20183 bp, 15 predicted proteins | sample ConPoolayeHmetaG_FD_185483 | JGI IMG/M metagenome (GOLD analysis project Ga0209102, IMG submission 185483) | Hot spring microbial mat communities from California, USA to study Microbial Dark Matter (Phase II) - Cone Pool mat layer H metaG... ...
AAAAAGAGGGAAAATAATGTCTTATTCTAAAATCCTTTTGACAGCATCTTTTTCTACTTCGTTTGGCAACGGTATACCCGTAACTTTGGCAGCTAATTCTGACAAACTCATCAAGTCATTTCGGTTAATTAGGTTAAGGCTCCATTTTCTATTGCCAGCTAACAACTGTTTTAGTCCCACGCCTATTCGGTCTGTTAGATATGTGTAAAGAGCCACAGCTTCCCATGGAATTTCCTTAAAGCGTTCACCATATCTTTCCTTCAATTCTGGAGCGGTAATAAAGAACTTTTCAGGAGTAGCACCAAATCTATCTGCAAAAGTTTTTGGCAATTTGCCCTCGCTGGATAGTTGCTTGAAATAGTTTGCCTTCATAACTGCGGTTAATGGTGACCTTCCCATTAAAACAGCTTTTACGAATGGGCCGTCTCCAAAGTTGCTCATTGCAATTGCCTTGAAAATTTGTGTTTCGTTTATGAATCCTCCAGCCATAATCAAGTCTGGCACATATCTTCCTTTCTTTTTTAATGTTTGTGCGCATTCTAGGACTATGGCTTCCAGATAAACTGTCGGAATACTCATTTCATCCATCATTGGCACTGGACTCATGCCTGTCCCGCCACCAGCTCCATCGAAGTATACTGCATCGATTTTTGCTTCTGACGCTATTTTCATCGTGTATGCTACTGCTGAAGGTCTGTATGCGCCTGTTTTAAGTGTGACATGTTTGGCACCTTGTTTTCTTAGCCATTCTATGTCCTCTATCATGTTCTTTTCTTTAGGTATGCCAACTCTGCTGTGTCTTTCAAAAGATTTGAAGACGCCTTCTCTAAATGCTTGCTGCACTGTAGGGTCTTCTGGGTCTGGAATCACTATGTAACCTCTTTTCTTTAGCATTAGCGCTTTTTCTAGGTCTCGTACGCGCACTTCGCCTCCTATTGCTTTGGCGCCTTGTCCCCATTTTCTTTCGATTATGTTTACTTCCAGTTTTGAAATAGCGTAAACATCGACGCCTAGTCTTTGGTCTTCAACATTGGTTTGCACTGCAACATCTCCATATTTTCCGTCCCAGAACTTTCTGAACAAGTCAACTCGGCGCTTTAATTCTTTTGAATGTGTTATTTTACCATTTGTGAACTGTGCTTCTGGGTCCATGCCACAAACGTTTTCTCCGACAACAATAATTGCACCAGAAAGAGCTGTGCCTATGGCTAATCCTTCCCAATTCAGTCTTGCAACGTCAGTGGAGCCGAATGCGCCATTTAAGATTGGAATTTTCAGCGGGATACCTGCAACTTTTGTTTCTGTGTTAACATTTGGGAAAATGGCTACGTCAGAGTTTTCTTCAATTCCATGTGCCTCAAATAGACCAGCTTGTATATTAAAATGGGACCAGTCTAATCCGAAATCTTTGAGGGCTCCTGCAGTGCTGTATCCAAATTGCACTGGTTCTGGATAGAGGGCTTCTCTTCCCCTGAATCCAGAGAGGCTTATTTCACACATGATTGGGCAGTCGCGGATGCATATTGGACACATTCCGCTTGTCGGGCTTGTGTCCTTCACACGTGTCATCGTTCCAGTGGTTGATTTTCCATTTAGGTAGGCACTATTTCTGTGTACACGTTCGGTCATTTTTATCTCTCCTCTTTACATTTGCAAAGTTTTGGAGTATGAGGGTATCTTGTGTGGGCATTTAAATATTACTTTAAACCTATACCAAAATGAACATTAATGTACATTATTTAGAATTGTTAAAGAATATCTATTTGCAAACCCTTCACTACGTATTCACGTTTCTGGTAAGTCTCAGGAGCATATCTTCCACCAGCCTTTCTGACCTCAAGAAAGTTCTTATTATCTCTCTTAGACAAATCGATAACTACCTGTGTCATATGTTCAATCATTGCACAGAACTCTTTAGAATGCGCATTTTTAGCCATTGTCCAATATGCTAGTGTCTGGTAAGCGTACAAGGCTGGGCAAACATGCCCAAAAAACGTTTTTACAGCATCTCTTCCCCAGTTATGCTCCATAAGCGAGAGGCTGCTAAAAATAAGTCTTGTACCAGAAGTTACGAACTCTCTTTCGATTCTTCCGAAAAAATGGTGGAATCGGTCTGGGTCCTTTGAGCTAGGCACTCTTCTCATCCATGAAGGGGCTTTATCGTAAAAGTCGCTGAAGATAAGTTCGCCTTGTCCAGCTGCTTCTGAGAAACAATCAAGCACCAGTAGCTTCTTTTCCCATCCTTTTGGTAAGGTTTTGGTTAGTGGAGCTAGTTGTAGAACTAGTGCTTGTGGAGGATAGATAAAATCCAAGTAGATTACTTGATTTCCTTCAACAATGCCTTGTTTCATGAATGAGTAAAGAAATTCTCTGGCGAAGGTTCCTGACTCGATTTCCCATAGAACATTTTCGCCTAATAATAAGCCGCCACCTAAGAGTCTGTCCAAGCTTTCTATGCCTGTGGAATAGAACTTTTGTTCTGCTTGCAAATGTTACACGCTCTTGTCTTGTCTTTTGCTGGGCACGGTTAAAAATGTTATGTTGTGTTGAGGTTTAAATTATTGATTTGTACATGTATGTACATCATGGACATAAGGTTTCTATAATTGAACATAGGTCTATTATTCTTCTGAAGGTGAAACAAAAATGTTGAATTTAGTAGAGCTTTCGGCACGAGAATTAGGAATGCTTAAACTGATGGTAGATTTCTTCGCTGACAAACCAGAACTTACAGCCAAAATCGAGAGTTATACAAGTGCACACTATGCACTTGCAACCACGTACTCTGAAAACTTTGGTATTCCACCTGAAGATGCAGTGAAAGTCTTTGAAGAAATTCAAAAGAAGATCAAAGAAGCTGAATATGTTCACATAAAAGCACCAGCACCACTGAAAAAGCTGTTACCATTGTCCAGAGAAGAATTAAACATGCTGCGCGTTCTAGTAGATTATTTCTCAGAAAATCCAAAAATGGCACCAGCAGGATCATTTCTTTCCAACAGGACAGAGGCCTTAGCTGAAGCTTACCATTGGTTCTATGGTAGCAACGGTGGCAATGGTGAAGTGGCGCGAGAAATTCTTCAAAACCTAATTGAAAAACTTCAAACAGCTGTATTTGTTAAGATAGAAACACTGGCGCCAATAATCGCTACGCCAAACCCTTACGAAGCCGCCCTTAAACAATTAGACATTGCAGCCGAAAAATTAAACTTGGATCCGGGCATCTATGAAATATTAAAACATCCCATGCGTGTCTTTATAGTGAATATTCCAGTGGTTATGGATGACAGTAACATCCGTGTTTTCACTGGTTACCGCGTACAATATAATGACGCGCTAGGACCAACCAAGGGCGGCATACGTTATCATTCAGATCTAACGTTGGATGAGGTGACAGCCTTAGCTGCTTGGATGACTTGGAAAACAGCTGTTACTGGATTGCCACTAGGCGGCGGCAAAGGAGGAATTAGATGCAATCCGAAGGAAATGTCAAAAGCGGAGCTTGAACGTCTCACAAGAGGTTATGCACGCGCCATAGCAAAATTCATCGGACCCTTCACCGATGTTCCAGCGCCTGACGTATATACAACTGCAGAAATGATGGCTTGGATCATGGATGAGTACAGCGAAATCATGGGGTACCCAGTTTTTGGGGTAGTGACTGGCAAGCCAATTAACGTAGGTGGTTCCCGCGGAAGAAACGAAGCTACATCAAGAGGCGTAATGTACACTGTTGTTGAAGCTGCGAAACATTTGGGTATAAACTTGAAGGGCGCAACAGTGGCTGTGCAGGGTTACGGGAACGTAGGTTATCATGCTGCACGATTGCTTCATGAAATTGGCTGCAAAATCATAGCTGTTTCAGACTCTAAAGGTGGCATATATAACCAGAATGGCTTGGACCCCAACAAAGTATTAGAATACAAAACCAACACAGGCTCTGTGGTTGACTATCCAAATAGCAACGTTATAACAAATGAACAATTGTTAGAATTGGAATGTGACATTTTAATACCTGCAGCTTTAGAGAATCAGATTACTAAGAACAATGCTGATAAGATAAGGGCGAAGATTGTGGCAGAAGGCGCAAACGGACCAACCACACCAGAAGCAGATGAAATCCTATTTAAAAAAGGCATATTTGTAATACCTGACATTCTAGCAAATTCTGGAGGCGTTATCGTCAGTTATTTTGAGCAGGTGCAGAATCAAATGAACTATTATTGGTCTGAAGAAGAAGTGAGAGCCAAGCTGAAGGAAACAATAACAAGCGCGTTCAAAGAGGTTCTTAACATGTCTAAAAAGCATAGCGTGAACATGCGAGTTGCAGCCTATATGTTGGCTGTCAAAAGAGTTGCTGATGCAATGCAAGCGCGTAAAGGAAAAGCCATAACTACAACAGAAACATACTTACCATCTCTCTAAACCCTCTTTTTTCTTTTTAAGTATCTTTTTATGTACATTGATTTATTTTCATGAACATGTTTAAAAGTAACCATTTAACAAGTAATCTTGTGAAATAGAATGTCCGTGCATCTGCACACCACAATAACTAAGAAGACAAATGAAATACTTGACGAACTGGCTAAAACTTACGGCACAAAGAGTCGTGTTCTTGAAAAAGCCGTGGAAACCTTGCTTAGAGTGGAAAAAGTTGGCTCATGTGATGATTGTGTAATAAAGTCGAAGATGAGTGAACAAGCGAACTTGAGAGAAACCCTTGATTTAACCTCTATTGGAAGAAAGACCTTAGACAGTCTCCTTGAAGTTGCAATGGGCGATAAGGCAATTGAGGACTTCATAAAAGATCAGAAAACCGAAGCAAAGAACATTGTTGAGATTCTCAAAGACTCTATTACATGGAAAACTCCCTCAAACTTCAAAGAGTTCATTTTGGTTCTTGAAGAAATTAGAAACCTAACACGAATGTTTGACATTCCTTCTTACAGCGAAATAGACAGTGTCGCAATTTTGAGACCTAAAGCTTTCAAGCGCTTACCAGAGATTGTTGCCTTTCAAGTCGCAACAATATTGGAAGGCATAGGAGTTTCTTTTGATCTTCGCATGATGGGTGAAGATGTTGCCATCAAAATGATTCGTTCAGAAGTTTATCCGTTGAGAAGAAGAGAATTTGGCGAATTTTTAGATCAACAAATTGAGAAAAGGTTGGCAAATGTTACCCCTGGCTTGTTCAGAAATAACTTAATGTTGGTTGGACCTGCTTTCATGAGTTGGGCGGAAAAACATTTAGACGAACCGATTACAGATTTAGGTGCTTTCATAGAAGACATAAGAATTGCCTTAGGTGTGGATCAGCTTCCAAAGGAGCCTAAGGATTTTGTTAAGGGTTTGCTTTCTGCATGTGTGAAAATGAACTGGTTTAAGCAAGCAAAAATATTAGCAGAAAAGGAAGTAAATACTTTAGAACTTGTTTTTCAAGTGACGACTCTTCCAATAACTCGCTTATCTGTGGCTGCTTTCTCTGTTATGCTTGCAACCCGTGGATGGAGATTAGTAAACTATACTATCGAACATGCCACTGTGAACATGACTATCCAATACGTAGGTGCAGAAGACCAGAGTCTTCTTGACCAAATAGCCGAACTAAGCTTATTCCAAACAATTGGCAAACAATTTTTAGATGTAATTCCTGTTCCTCGAGAGCTTTTTGACTCATTCGCCTCTAAAGTCTATGAAACAGACAGACGAAAGTTCGATGAGATATACCGAGCAACTGGGGTTCGAATTTCTAACGCCATTAGAATGCTTGCTAGAAACGACCCAGAAAAAATAAAGAGGTTATCGCAGAGTTTTATTCTCAAAAGCATTAATGCCACTCAACCAGATGCTGAAGTTCGGTTTATTGACGATGAGCATTTCAGCATAATATTCAAGCGAATTGACCCCTTAACAATTAATAGCCAGCGAACGCTTATGGAATCCATGTTTAAGGAACTTGGCTACGATATTTCAGCAACAGTTTTTCAGAATCTACTAAGCTTCAAGCTGAAACTGTTGGAGAAGCCCATTCTCGAGCCAATGCCTAGAAAAAGAATAATGCAGACGCTTATTGACGAGATGTCATCTTGCAATTCTGTAGAAGAAGCCTTTGCGCTTGAAAAGGAGCAGCTAGATGAATTGTTTCCTGGAGATTATCCATGGACTATAAGAGAAGTTGGCGACAGGCTAATTGATATGTACAGAGAGTTAGGCATTGAAGTGGAAATAGAGTATTTTGAAGGAGGCTTTACACTGAAGTATAAAAGCTGTCCCTATTACAAACTTGTTAAAACTCAACAGAAAACTTGGCTATGTAATCTCCGCAAGAAAACGCTGGAATATGTTATTTCAAGAGTCAGCCATGGCAAAAAGGGCAAAATCAAAATCATAAAGTCTCTGCTTCAAAATGAGCATCCATGCGAATACGCCTTATTCCTCGCAGGTTTCCTTGAAAGAGAAGACAAACATTCTTAAAAATAAAGCAGTTTTTTCTTTTTCGGCTGACAAACTTAAATCTTCGACTCAGAATAACTTGACCAGCTACAGGTTGGCAAGGATATGAGTTCACAAATAGAGGATTTAATGAATAAAGCAATTAAACATGCATTAGAATTAGGCGCCTATTTTGCTGAGGTAAAAGGTGAAGATACAAAAATACTAAATATTGAAGCCATAAACAAGGAAATACGTACTGTTTCAGAAATTCATAATATTGGACTTGGCATGAGAGTATTTTATGGAAAAAGCAGTGGCTTTTCCTTCTCCAATATCCTTGATGAAGAAAACGTCTCACGAGCTGTTGAGATAGCTATGAAAATTGCTAGAGCATCAACAAAGAAAACATTAATCAAATTCCAGCTTTCCACAGTTAAACCTATTGAAGAGAAAAAATTCACAAACGTAAGTAAACACCCCAAAGACGTTACACTTGACGATAAAAAAGACTTATGCCTAAGACAATGCAACACTGCCATGAACACAAGCAAAAGCATAGTGAATACTACAAGTGCATTTGGAGAGTATCATGGAGCAATCTATTATATGAACAGTGAAGGCACCAAGGTTTCCTATGAACCATTGCTGGTGGGTTTAAGGGTCTCTTGTGTCGCGAAAAAAGGCACGACAATCGTTGATGCTCTGGATTCACATGGCGGAAGCGTTGGTTTAGCCGAATTCGAAAAGGAAGATCACACTCCAGAAAAAATGGCTGAAAATGCAGCAAGCTGGGCTATGGAAAAAATCAAGGCGAAACCAGCACCTGCTGGAAAGTTCGATGCGCTTATTAATCCAAGACTTGCTGGCGTGCTTGCACACGAATCTTTTGGACATTTATCTGAAGCTGATTTCGTTGTAATTGGGGTTTCTCCTTTGACTGGTAGGGTTGGTCAAAGGTTAGGAGCTGAACATGTGTCAATACTTGATGATGGTTTGCCCGAAAAGGGGGGTTACAAAATCTATTTTGATGATGAAGGAATGCCTTGTACTCGTGTTGAAATCCTCAAGAAAGGAATTCTGAATTGTTATCTGCAAAGTAGACTCACTGCAAGAGCATTAAAAATGGAGCCTACTGGAAATGCAAGAAGCCAAGATTACTCATTTGAGCCTATTGTCAGGATGAGAAATACCTATTTTGATGTGGGAGAGTGGAAACCTGAAGAAGCCTTGAAAGAGCTTAAGCAAGGAATATACGCTATAGACACTGCAGGTGGACAAGTTGAGGACACGGGCACTTTTCTATTTAAGGCTGTGAGAGGATATTGGGTTGAAAATGGCGAGCTCAAATATCCCTTGAGAGATGTGGCTCTGACTGGAAACATTCTTGAACTTCTTAAAAACATTGATGCGGTTTGCAATGACATGTTAATATCTACCACACCATTTGGGGGTTGTGGAAAAATGAACCAAAGAGCTTTCGTCGGCACAGGAGGTCCTCATATAAGGGTAAAAAATGTTCTTTTCGGAGGCGTTGCGTAACCATGGAAGAACATGAACTTTTGGAAATAGGACAAAAAGCTGTGAATCAAGCTCAAAAGCTGGGGGCTGATGAAGCAGAAATATTCCTCTACATGGAAAATCAGACTCTTGTACAGTTTGTAGGCGGAATATTTGCTTCAAGAAGCGATGCTGTAAAAGGGCTTAAGGGAGCATTTGTGCGAATTGCTGGACCGTGGATTAAGAAGAAAGGTTTGCCCAAAATAACAAGTGGAATCAAAGCAGGCATAGGCATAAGAGTTATTGTGAAAAAAGGCATAGGCTTTTCCAGCGTATCAAGCATTGAAGAGAAAAAAGTTTTAGAAGCTATGAAAGAAGCCACAAAAATAGCCAAAATTAGACCACCCGATCCAAACTGGGTTTCTCTTCCTGAGTGCAAAAAGCCAACAGGTGAAAGTGGGATCTTTGATAAGCGAATCCTAGAGCTTGATGTTGACAAACTGTTAGCGTTATGTGCTGATGGTTGTGTGATTATCGGAGATTTTGATAAGAGAATTATACAAGCAATTGGAGCTGTTTCTGCGGTTTCTTTTGCAAGAGGCATAGTCAATACAAATGGTATTGAAGCATTCGACAAGGGTACTATTTTTAACGCTTCTTTTTATGCCAAGGCAAAATCTGGTAAAGAAGAAGTCTCCAGCGGAGATTTTCTCATATCAAGATATTACACTGAGAATTTGCAGCCCGTCGCCATCAGCACTTCTAAAAGAACGATTGAAAGCTTGGGTAAGAAGGCATTATCCGAGAAGTATGTTGGTCCTGTTGTTTTTGAAAATGGCAGTTGGAATGAACTTTTCTCTGTGATTTTCACTTCTGGCATTTCAGCTCTCAACATTCAAGAAAATCGTTCAGTGTATAAGGGAAAAATAGGGAATCAAGTAGCAAACGAAAACGTGTCTGTAGTTGACGATGGAACGTTGCCTGAAGGTTTTGGTACGACAAGGTTTGACGATGAAGGAGTGCCGAAACAAAAAACTCCTATAATTGAGAAAGGCTGGCTCACCAATATTTTATATGACAATTATACTGCGAAACGTGAGAAACGCGAAAGCACTGGAAATGCAAGCAGACAAGGACGCGCATCAGCGGCTTATGCTAACCAACCAGCAATAAGGCCTTCAAACCTTGTGCTGCTGCCCAATAAAGGCAGTCTTCAAGACCTAATAGCCCAATTAAAAAACGGCGTGCTGATAAAAGGTTCTTTGATAGGAGCTTTACATTCTAATGTCGTGACTGGTGACTTTTCAGTAAGCGCTGACAATGCGTTTAAAATAGAAAATGGTGAGGTTGCTTTTCCACTCAAACCATGCACAGTTGCAGGAAACTTGTATGAGGCACTGAATCATGTCATAGCTATTGGAAATGATTCTAAAAGCTTTGGAAACTTTGTATGCCCGTCACTCATCGTAGATAAAATCGTAGTATCTACCTAACTGCTTTTTTCACTAATAGCATTTATTAGTGGTTCTGTTAATACTGTTTTGGAGAGGAGTTGACTCTTTGAGTTTTGAGATGTGGGCTGAAAAATACCGACCTAAAACATTAGACAGTATGGTTGACCAGAAGGAAATAGTTGAACGTTTAAAAAGCTTCGTTAAATCAAGAAATGTACCGCACTGCATTTTCGCTGGGCCTCCTGGAACTGGAAAAACCACGGCTGCACTCTGTTTAGCAAGGGACCTTTATGGCGATGCTTATAGAGAGCATATTATGGAGTTAAATGCAAGTGATGAAAGAGGAATAAATGTAGTTCGTGAGACTGTGAAAACTTTTGCGCGAGCTCGTTCTATTGGAGAAATTCCTTTCAAAATCATGATTTTAGACGAGTCAGATAATATGACTGCTGATGCTCAGCAGGCGTTAAGACGCACGATGGAACGCTATACGGAAACATGCCGGTTCATTTTATGCGCAAACTATAGTGGAAAAATAATTGAGCCGATTCAATCTAGATGTGCGCCTTTTCGCTTTACTTTTTTGCCAAGAGAAGAACATGACAAATACTTGAAATGTATCGCAGATAACGAAAATGTAAAACTTCTGAAGGACGGATTGGATGCAATTTTTGAAGTTTGCAGTGGAGACTTGAGAAAGGCAATAAACACTTTACAAGCAGCGGCTTCGCTGAACAAACCTGTAGACTCTAAAGTTGTTTATTCAATTGCTGGAAGAGCTAATCCAGCAGATGTGCAAAAAATGATAGAAGTCGCTATGAATGGCAACTTTTTAGAGGCTAGAAAACAACTGCGTGACATGATTCAAAAATATGGTGTTGCTGGAAGCGATATAATCCGACAGATTCACACAGAAATCTTTAGAGCAGATATTTCAGAACCATGGAAAATTAAACTTGCCAACATTGTAGGCGAAATAGATTATAGACTTGTTGAAGGCGCAGATGAAGAGGTTCAGCTAAGCGCTTTATTAGCCAGACTGGTTGAAGCTGGCTATGAACTAAAAAAGGCAAGCTAGGTGCAGAATTTGCATGTCGCATGGACTATTAAATACAAACCAAAGTCCTTGACAGAAGTTATTGGAAACAAAGAAGCGATTCAACAATTAGTTGATTGGATAAAATCTTGGGATACAAGCATCCCAAAAAAGAGAGCTGCCTTCTTGTACGGACCGCCAGGCATAGGAAAAACTGTCACTGTTTATGCCTTAGCGGTGGATTTCGAAATGGAATTGGTGGAGAAAAATGCAAGTGATTACCGAACAGAGGAAGCCATAAAACGTTTTGCTGGATTAGCCTCGCAATTTAGGTCGCTGTTTGGTGGAAAAAGACTTGTTCTGCTTGATGAATTGGATGGGTTAACAGGAAATGCTGATAGGGGTGGGGTAGGGGCAATAACTGAAATTGTAAAAACTGCTCAATGTCCAATAGTTCTAATCGCCAACAACCCTTATGACCCACGTTTCACGAATCTTCGCAACCACTGTCTCCTTATAGAATTTAAGAAGCCCCCTGCAAGCGAAGTTACGAAACATCTAAAACGAATATGCGCAATTGAGAAAATTCAAGCTGAAGAAAGTGCATTAAAATTTATTGCTCAACGTTCTGACGGGGATATTCGTTCAGCAGTGAACGACCTTCAAGCATTAGCGCTGGGCAAAAAGACTTTGACTTATGAAGATGTTTCTTGGCTTGGCTATCGTGATAGACAAGAGACGATTTTTAACGTTTTGAGGTTGATATTTTATGGGAAAACTTGCCAAGGTGCAAAGCAAGCTGTAGACATGGCTGATGTAGACATTGACATGCTTTTTGAATGGATTTACGAAAATGTTCCAACTCATTTTACTGACCCACATGACTTGGCCAAGGCAATGGATGCTCTTTCAATTGCTGACCTCTATCGTGGTAGAATTAGCTCCACCCAAGACTGGAGCTTTACACGCTACGTAATTGATTATATGACCGCGGGCGTGGCAATGGCTAGGCAAAAAACCAAGATTCATGGCTGGACGCCTTTCAAGTTTCCTGTGCGTATACAAATGTTATCTAGGACTAAGGCTGAGCGTGCGATGCAGTTGAACATAGGTTATAAGATTAAGCGTAGATGTCACGTTTCAGCTAACCGAGCCTCCAAAGAAATTTTGCCTTATCTAAAAATAATCTTTAAAAATAATCCGAACATGGCTGCTGGAATAGCAAAGTGGCTTGATTTAGACATGGAAATGGTTGATTATCTGGCTGAAAGCGAGAAAAATGCCGAGGCTATTGCTAAATTGTTAAGTTAAGAAAAAATGGAGGAGTTTTAGATTTAGACCTATATATGGAGATGTTGGCGGTGTCGGTGGTGCTGGCATAAGTGCAGAGGGGGTTTTCTTCTTTTTCAGAATTATGTACACTCCGACTGCAGCCAGTATTAGCGCCATTAGACCTAATCCAAACCCGCCCATTGCAAACATTTGTGTCATCTGATCAACCGTTTGTGCTATAACAGTTATTGGAGCGCTTGTTGCTGTCTCATATCGTGTGTCTCCATTCCAACTCCATATGTCTAATTCACCTTCATAATAGCCTGATGTTGAATTATGGAAATATCCTACAGTAACTATCTCTATAATACGATCATTATCTATGTCTCCTGTGGCAACTGCTTGAGCACGACTAGAATCACCCGTGGTCTATTCATGACTTATTTCCAGTTCTAATCCATCTGCTGCGTATATTACATTTGACATAGGTATAGTAAGTAGCATCGCTATTATCAGTAAAAAAGCGAATTTATTCTTCATTTTAGACCAACCTAAATTTTGCAAACAGCGATTATTAACGAAGGAAATATATAACAATTTTTGGGTCACATTCAAAATCAAACAGTAATGCCTAATGGATTCTGCTTCCTTCTGCAATATCTTTCTCTGGCTGAATGATTACTACATTGCCTTTATCATCTTCCGCAGCAAAAATCATACACTGAGATTCTACACCCATCAATTTCCGACGTTGAAGATTCAATATAAATGCGCATTTTTTGCCCACAAGTTCTTCGGGTTTATACCATTGTAAAAGTCCCGCTACAGCTTGTCTTTTCTCTGTTCCAAAATCTACAATCATTCTTATGAGATTTCGTGAGCCGGGAATCTGATTTGCTTCAGAAATTTTTCCAACGCGCATATCAAGTTTTTGAAAATCTTCAAATGATATTTCCATTTTTGCAGTCACCTTTTTTCTAATTTTCAAAAGATTAAGGCTATTAAGCTTTGTGCGTTTTTCTTTTCCGTTTTATCTTTTCGACTGTCTTTGCAACACTTTCCCAGCCTTCGATAGACTTCGAAAGAATTATTTCGAAGGCTTCCTTCGAAGTTAGCCCAAACAGTTCTTCACCAACTGCTCTTCTTGCAAGATATCGTGCAGCATTCAAAATTTCCCCGTTCAATCGTGAATCTATTAAATCTGCCAAATGACAGATCAAGGCTTCAATTGTGTGCGGTCTTATTGGACCATAGTCTCCATGATGAGCAGAAACTACGTGAACAATATCCAATGGGAAGTCTCTTCGAACAAGCTCTGAAATTACAAGAGACAAATGGTCCATGTAATCCGCCAAGTGCGTCGAACTGTAACTTCCACTCTCATTCGCTGCATAAGTAATTGGTTTGAAAATATCATGCAATAAAATACCCGCTATCACAAAGTCACGATTCACTTTTCCATGGTAAATCTTCTCTACTGAATTACACATTGCTAAGGCAATATTGGCTGTTGAAACAATATGCTCTATCAAACCTTCTGGATAGCAGTGATGATGAGAGCGTCCAGCAGGTGAAACCTCAAGAGGCAAGCCTGAATACCTTTTTCCCTCTATTTCAAATGTTGGATTTTCCAATAACTGGATAACTTTCTCTCGAAGGTTTTTATCATGAATCTTCTCCGCCAGTGCTCTAAGCTTTGGATTAAGCATTTTTTCGCTTCCTATTTGTTAATTGGCTTTTCTATTATTGATTTTTCGCTTTTTCTAATGTCGCCAACTCGTGAGCTTTTAAAATTGGTTCTGGAATACGATTATTGCATGCACAGTGTTGAACGATTTTTATAGCTGTTTTGAGCGAAATCATATGCCCAACACTTACATAGACAGGTTTACATCCAGACTTTGTTGTAACCACCGCTCCTATGACTTCACTTTTGTCTTTTAGAAAAGTAACATTCTCTTCAATCTTGGTCTTTTCTGCTTCGCCAAACAATCTACTTTTTGCTACGCCTATTGTTGGTTTTCTTATCAACAGACCTAAGTGACTTGCAAATCCACAACGATAAGGATGTGCGAAACCTTGACCATCAACAAGAAAAACATCTGGCTGTATCTGCAGTCTTCTGATGCTTAAAACTGCTGATGGTGTTTCTCTAAAAGAAAGCAATGTCGGAATATAAGGAAAGCGAGTTTCACAGAAAGCTATCTGAGATTCTACAAGTTTAAGAGAATTATAATCAAGAACTGCCACGGCGCCAATTGATGTTCGTTTCGCATAAGCGACATCCACTCCAGCAATAAATCTAATTTTTTCTGGCAACATGTCTTTGAAGATGATGCGTTTGGACAAATGCAACTGTGTTTTATGAGCTTTCTCAACAGAAAATGGAGTGTTCATATCGCGTATTCGCATATTCTCTTACTCAGCAAAACATTGAGTATGCCTTCTTTGCTTTGCAAATTTTTCAAAACGTTTAAGATACTCCTCTAACGAGCTTCTACGGATCTCTTGTGTGACATCACCACGTGTAGTCTCAATAATTTTTCTAGCACTATCACATTTTCTTCTAAGACCTGGCACTAGCATGTAGGCTTCATCCATCGCCATAAGTTCGATGTAAATTTCATCCATCGTCTGTAAACATTTTTCACTTTTTTCCACATTCCCTTCACGTAAGGCGTCTAGTGTCATGCGTCTGTATTCACCTATCACGTCAGCCAATCCAAGTACATAATCAATTGAAGGCACATTAATTTCCTTAGGGATTACAAATCTTGACTTTTTAACCAAGTTTAGAATTATGTTTGCTTCAGAATATTCTTGGAGGGCAGCATCGAATAAACCGCTATAAATGATGCTTGGATATTTTACAGCAACATTGTTAAGCTTTGAAATTAGCTTTGCTACTTTTTCAACAAGCTTTTCTGCATCTTTTAATCTTTTTTGGTGAATCATAAGAATTGCTTGTTTGGAAAGGCTTGTTGCTTTTCGCATGTCTTTTTGGGCATTTTCTCGCAAATTTTCCTTCTCTTTTAACTCTTCTCTTATTTCTTTCAAAATGTTTTTTAGTGAAGGCATAAAGCTGGCACCTTTAATTTAGAGATAGATACGCAGAAATATTTTATTGTGTCTCTAAAAAAGGGATAGAAAACTATATGTTTTGTTTAATTGTTTACTCAGTTGTTTCTTTCCATTTTTCTACGAGGAGCTTGTCATCTCCGATTTTGAAGCTTACTTTTACGAATATGGAATCAGAGCCCTTGAATGGGAACATGCTGTCTTCAGCGAAGTCTTTTGGTAGGTAAATTAAGTATTTGCCGTCTTTTCTTCTGAACAAGCGTCCTCTTCCTTCTTTAACCATTTTTGTGGCACCTCGCTTAAATTATCGGTTCAAGTTTTTCGGCAATAGGGAACACGAATTATTTAAGTTTTGCTCTCAATTATTCATAATAGAGCCTTCGGATTCCGAGAAACCATTAAGATTTTGAATCATTCGCAAAAATCAGCCATCAGCAAATCTTATGGCTTTTTTAAGTCTGCTTAACAATACGGCACGACTTTCTTGTACTTCATCGATTATATTGTAACTTGTTTCTTTTGCCATTTGTATTGCAAATTTTCGAACTTCCTGGTGGCTTGGCATAGATTCATAACCTAAACGAAGTCTAGAAAATCCCACATGCATGTAAGCTTTAGGTTCTATGTATGTGGGATTAGCTTTCGCAATGAGTTTTGCATAACCCTCTATGTTTTCCATGTTTAAATTGCGCACTGAAGTTATTCGGATAACAGTTGGACATTTGAAGCTGGACAGAACTTCTAAAGTTTCATTCAGTTTTTTCCAAGCTTTTGGAACCTGAGGTCGGCAAATATTGTTAAATTTTCTCTCATCTGGGGCACATACAGAAATGTAAATTTGTGTTGGTTCTTCACTTAATTTAGCCAGAACTGAAGGCATAGTTCCATTAGACACTAGAAAAGTTGTAAATCCTCTTTTGTTAAAAGCTTGAATTAACTCTCCTATATGCTCGTAGAGTGTTGGTTCTCCAGTCAAGCTTATGGCTACATGTCTCGGAGTTAAAGCTTCCATTAATTTTTGCTTGTTTGTCTCTGGATTGCCTCTATATCCACTTATAATTTGAAGATGTGCTTTGATGCTTCCTTCAACAATTTCTTCAGGAGAGTCCCATGTTGGTATTTTCATTTCATCCCATTTAATTTGAAGGTCACTTGTTTGGGCTCTCCAGCAAAATAGGCATTTTTGCGTACAGTAAAATAATGCTGGAGTCATTTGTATGCATTGATGCGTTTTTATTCCATAGAACTTTTGCTTGTAGCATGGTCTATCATGAATTAAGGTTTCGTAAAGCCATCTACACCTCTTAACTGCAGAATGGCGACCAACGAAATGATACTTCTGTTTCTTTAAGGCTTGAATGAGTAGAGGCGGAACCAAAGTTTCCATGAGGGTTACTCTCTCTTGACTATGCCTTTATCTGAGGATAAAAAATGCTAATTCGTCGATAAAAAGGGTTTATTCGTCGAAGCAGTATTCGGCTTTTGGAAATTCACGACAAAGCCTGGCAACATCTTTTCTAATGTTATCTGGTTTTTCTCTGTCAATAATTGTTCTCTTGATGAGTTCAGCTATTCTTAGCATTTCGTTCTCTTTCATTCCACGCCGTGTAACTTCACAAGTGCCAACTCTGATATCGCAATCAACAATGATGTTTGCGCTTTGAAGTTTTTCTGCAACTATTCTTCCTTGCTTATGGTCTCCATAATCTAATATCACCTGATGAGATTTAGTGAATCCTAAATGTCTGCAAGCAACAGGAAAACCATAATCATTCAACGTCTTAGCTATTGTTTTTGAATTGCGGATTATCTGTTCTGCATAAGCCTTGCCGAATTCTTTCATTTCAGCCAATGCCAAAGTTAATGCTGCTATGCGGTTCCAGTGGGCATTATCAACAAAAGCTGGATAAATCTTCTCCTTTAAGACTTGTCCATGCTCCTTATCAGCCAGAATAATGCCCCCTTGAGGACCAAAAAAGCTTTTGTGGGTTGAACCAAACAAGGCACACGCTCCTTCTCGCAGTGGGTCTTGAAACTGTTGCCCAGCAATCAAACCCATAACATGTGAGCCATCAAATCCTACTATTGCATTGTTTTCATGGGCGATTTCGACTATTTCCTTAACTGGATGCGGGAAGGTAATTCTACTTGCACCGAAAATAACAATTTTAGGCTTAATACGTCTTATAGTTTCCTTTGCTTCTTCCACTTTTATGTTTCTGTCTTGTTTTGAAAATGGGAATGGCACTATTCTAAGATGTAAAAGTTCTGCTAAACCATTCCTCCACATTCCAGGATATCCGCCATCATCTGGAGAGACACACATAAGTGTGTCATTTGGTTTCGTATGAACGGCGAGGAAAATTAAGTCTGCAATGTGTCCGGAAAGAGGGCGCAAATCAGCTGTTTCAGCCCTAAAAACTTCTCTAGCCAGTTTTTCACCATACTGCTCAATTTCATCAGTGAAACGGGTTCCCATGTAGAAGTGGTCTCTCGCAGTGTATCTGTGGCTAAGCTCTGATGAGAGAAGTCTTCTGGCAGTGGGGCTCATGATGTTCTCAGAGGGAATGAGATTTAAGCACTGTTTTTCACGCCATTCTTCATGTTTTGCAACTAAACTTAAGATTTCATCAATCATGTTAAATCCTCTTAGTTTAAACAGTATTCACCGTTTCGGGCATTTAAGTTGTTTTTGCTATAATTGCTGATAAAAAATCATTTGATGTCAATGCGATTTAGAATATGTTTGAGTTACAAAAAGGTAAAGTTTAAAATGCTCCATTTATAGTAAATGTGTTCAACCGCATTGAAATTTACGCATAGCAACAGGAGAAGGTAACATGAAGAAATTAACCATAATCACTATTCTTATGATTGTGCTAGCTGTGATGTCCTCTTTTGTAACGCTTCTTCATAACGTAAGTGCAGTAGATGTTGAAATCACCTCTATTACGCCATCAATTGGAAAAGTTGGTGACATTGTTCGCATTGTTGGAACTATAAACAAAACTGATGGTATGTATAGAATATGGTTCGCTAACATTATTGTTAACGAAGCAACAGCGGTAGGGAACGTAGTAAATGCCACCTTTCATGTTCCTGCAGTTCCTAAAGGAAATCATACAATAACATTGGAAGATATTGAAAACAATCGTAACGACACAAAAATGTTCTCCGTAGAGCCTGCCTATTATGTTAAAGCAATTGTAACGCTTGACCCTCCAATGCAATTGCAAGAAAATAGCAACGTCACTATCCAAGTGAATGTTACTGGCGGAGCACCAGACACCATTTATTATGCAAACATTACTGTTAAACCTCCTAATCCGAGAAATGAGACTTATTTGAGGATTGTAACTCTCTCAAACACCACTGACACAGGAAGCGGTTACGCCACACTGGTTTACCCTAATGATTTCAATGGAATGCCAAACACAAACTATGTAGGAACATACACTGTTGCTTTCAACAAGACAGCCACAGATGCGTTAGCTACTGATACATTTACCATTGGATTAACAAATGCTACAGAATATCACAGGCGCCAATTTGTAGGCATCAAAGCGGCAGGATATTACTCAAACGAAAGCGTTACAATAAAAATAACTTCTGAAGGAGAAACAATTTATTCAATAATCAATGTAAATGCTACTGAAGAAGGCTTGGTTTTAGCTAACTGGACTGTTCCAGAAAATGCGTCAATCGGAATTTACACTGTAAACATTACTTCTACATGGTTACCACCGAATGCTACAATAAAAATCCCGCCAGACATTCAAAACTTCACCGTTCCAGGCTTTGACATTAACGTGACTACTAAGAATCTTGCTGGAGATATCGTGCAAGGTGCTACAGTCAAAGTTTTTGAGAATGGAAATCTTGTAGTAAATAAAACAAGCAACTCCAATGGTTTAGTAACAATGACACTTGAAATTGGAAACTACACTTTTCAAGCATTCTATAAGGGAGAAAAAGTTTATGAAGACATTTTGCCCATCACAAGCGCTGCACCACATATTCTTGACTGCAACTTGACCAATTTGAAAATTTCAGTTTATGCAATTAAAGACGGAATTGAAATTGGCGTTCGTGAAGCAAAGATTTATTTGACAAGGGAAAATAAGACGTTAACTACAAACATTAACGGCACCGTCATAACACGGTCTTTGCTGCCTAACGTAAACTATACTTTAAATGCCTCTCGTTATGGCGTATCATTTAATGTAACAAATCTTTCAACATTACTTGTGAACGGAAATGCCGTGGCTTGGTATAACTTAACATTCATCTGCCCGACAAAGAGTTTACAAGTCAATGTAACAAATGTGAATGGTGAACCAATTAACAATGCAAGGATTAAGGTTCAAGAATTAATGGGTGGTTTGCTCTATGAAAATAACACTACCATAAACGGAATAGCAATTTTTAATTGCGCCTTTGGTAAATATGTCATAACAGTTTATGATGTTGAAGGAATAAAGCTGAATGAAACAACTGTAAGTATGTTCGAAGATCTAAATGTGACTTTACGCTGTAAACTTTGGGGTCTAACAGTCTCAATCAAGGTTGTTGATTATTTTGGACAGCCAATTTCAAACGTAAAGATAATGTTGCAGCGAGAAGGCTCGGCACCACGCTCTAAATACACACAATTAGATGGCATAGCGACGTTTGACAGCATTACCGGTGGAAATTTACAGATAAATCTTTACCTATTCGATCAAACGCAACCATATATTGCGCAGTATCTCTTTGTTGACAGTTCAACTACAATCGGAATTAAATTAGGAGCATATGTGATGTTGGCTGGATTCTTTGTTGAAACAAGCCATCTAATAACCGCAATAATAATTGTAGTCTCGGTGATTATGGTTCTTTTGATAGAGGTCTATAGAAGAAGACATTTTAAGCCGCAGTCAAGTCTGAGTTAGAGTAAAAATAAGGAGTTTAAAAGAAAAAACTTTATATCAAATTTAGTAAAAAGGTATTGTTAGAGAAAAATTGCGTAACATCAAATTTTATTAACAAAATGCTGTATGGTTGTGTAGATATTGGCGCAGGAAAAAATCTGTTCTCCCACATGCCAATCCTTCAAATGTGCAAAAAATGCTACAGTCTATCGCCGAGATGGCACATGGTGCAGGTGGACTGAAGAAATATGCAATGTCGCCAACTGCACATATGCCCTATGCATAAAAAGACGATTGCTTCCAAGAGGAATCTGCGGGGAAACTATAAAGAGAAAAACTGTTGAAAAACAACCTGAAGAAGTTGTCGGTCCATCAATAAAACTTCGCGGAAGGGCTCTTCGTAAAATCAGAGAAAAAGAAATCTTCTAACGCCATCATAGCTTCTAAAAGAATAAAAATCCAATAGCGTTGATTTACAGATTCTCCCTTTTTTGGTCTAAT
>Ga0209102_1000746_pt1 | contig 20155 bp, 20 predicted proteins | sample ConPoolayeHmetaG_FD_185483 | JGI IMG/M metagenome (GOLD analysis project Ga0209102, IMG submission 185483) | Hot spring microbial mat communities from California, USA to study Microbial Dark Matter (Phase II) - Cone Pool mat layer H metaG... ...
ACGTTGACTTGTTAATAGACAAGTTGAAGAAGGCTGCCGCCGCCGAATTCACAACATACTATTACTATACTCTGCTTAGAATGCACTGCACTGGGCTAGAGGGCGAAACGATTAAAGAGGTTGTTGAAGACGCGAGGCTGGAGGATAGACAGCATTTTGAAACTATTGTGCCTCGGATTTACGAGTTGGGCGGCGAGCTTTACCGCGACTTGAGAGAACTTCACGATGATGCTGCTTGTGAAGCAGCCTACTTGCCTAAAGATCCAAGTGACTTGAAGGCTATTTTGAAGGTTTTGTTGGAAGCTGAAAGATGCGCGGTGAGGGTTTACACTGAAATCTGCAACATGACAGGTGGCAAGGACCACAGAACATACGATTTGTCTTTGGCGATCCTCCACGAGGAAGTGGAGCATGAAGCATGGTTCCAAGAACTCTTAGAGGGAAGACCATCAGGGCATTTCAGACGCAGAAGACCAGGAGAAGGCCCATACACACAGAAATTCCGCCACATAGAATAGCGTCAAACCCAACAGCAAAACCATTCCACACCCCCTTTATTTTTTATATTTCCGCATTGCAATACTTTATTTTAACCATTTAATGGGACGCTATAGCCCTTATGGAAATAATCTATGTAGGGTTTATCGCAAGCATGCTGGCTGGTTTAGCTACAGGAGCAGGGGCTCTACCCATCTATTTAGGCAAACAATTCTCAGACGACACAATGGACATCATGCTTGGGTTCGCCGCAGGAGTTATGTTGGCTGCAACCGCCTTTAGTCTGCTGGTTCCATCAATTAATTTAGGCAGTCCATTAACAGCGGTTTTAGGACTCATGATAGGCGCAGTTACGATACATTTCATCGACCATGTTATTCCCCACTTTCATCCCGTAGCGGGCCCAGAGGGGCCACCATCAAAGCTTTCGAAGCTTTGGCTTTTCATAATCGCCATGACGATCCACAACTTTCCAGAAGGACTCGCCGTAGGGGTTAGTTTCGGCGCCGGAGACGTTGAAGCAGGGTTTGTTGTGGCAACCGCTATAGGTTTGCAGAATGCTCCAGAAGGCTTAGCTGTTGCGTTACCACTTTTGAGAGAGAGATATAGCAAGGCGAAGGCGTTAGGATATGCTACTTTGACGGGGCTTGTGGAGCCAGTTGGCGGCCTTTTAGGTTTAGTACTTGTTTCTGTCGCTCATTCCGTTTTGCCTTGGGGCTTATCGTTTGCAGCTGGAGCCATGCTTTTCGTAGTCATTGACGAAATGGTTCCAGAAAGCCACCGGAAAGGTTTCGGGCGAAAAGCCACCTTTGGGTTAATAAGCGGCTTCGCAATAATGATGCTCCTAGACAGCCTTTTCGCATGAAGGTGAACTGTGTAATTGCCGAAGCATTTGAGAGTTACCAAAGTTACAGATTTTCCGCCCAATGGGATGAAACTCGTAAAGGTTGATTATTTAGAAATCTTGTTGATACGCGTTGAAAACGAAATTTATGCTTTTGATAATAGGTGTCCCCATATGGGTTTCTCTCTATTTCTCGGAAGCCTTAATGGCAAAATTTTACGTTGCGGTTTTCATTATGCAGAATTTGACGTTACAACTGGAAAACCCTTAAACAAGGTAACAGAAAAACCCCTTAAGAAAATCGCTGTTAAATTGGTCAACTCTGAAATATTCGTCGAAGTTCCCCCAACTCCAGTTAGAGCCTATGATTTGTAGCCATTCCGAAAAGCAAATATTTGCGCGCAAGGATATTAACAATCTAAAGAGAAAGGAGAATGCTTTATGAGTAAAGAAGAACTTTTGAACATGTTGAACAAGGCTTTAGAGCTTGAACACGCCGCAAGAATCCAGTACCTAGCCCACGCTGAAATAGTTAAGGGAATAAACTCCGAACCTATAATCGCCAGGCTAAAGGAAATCGCTGAAGACGAGAAAAAGCATGAGGAAATGTTCAGGGAAATAATAGGCGCCTACTTAGGCGGGGTGCCTTCCATGGGAATGGCTGAAACGCATCCAGCTAAAACTATAGGCGAGATACTTGAGGTTAATATAAGGGATGAAATGCACGCAGTTGACGTTTACAAGGGGATACTAGAAAAAGTAAACACAATGAAGAACGAGCTAAAATATGAATACTTCCAGATTGAGCATAAACTAAGACATATCATAATGGATGAGCAGGAGCACATTGCTGAACTGAGCCTGCTTAAAGGTTAGAAGCTAAACCCCTAAAACCTTCTATTTTTTATTTTGGAGTAATCTTACGATGTTGAGTTTTAAAGATTCCGTCTTGAAGGCAATAGAAGAATACAATAAATATAGAAGCCCGGAAGCTAAAGCTAAGCTGGTTAAAATAAGCGAAAAAGAGCTTGTGTTAGATTTTGAAGGAAGTTTTTGCCGAACTTGTGGAGTATCTGACCATCTTGAAGATTTCATTTATGAATTGCAGAAATTAGTTGACGTAAAAATGAGAGTTGTAAGCTTCAAGGAACATGAACCCGAAACTATCAGAGTTAAATATATCATTGAAAAATGAAGAGTGAATGAATTTTAGGATGATTTCACTTTTTGGGCTATATCCCTGCCAAGGTTAAAGCATTCTTCAAGCTCTTTCTCTGTTGGGACATACTGCACTTCAATGGCGCGTTCGTAAACTTCGAAGTTAGCTTTTTGAGCAGTTTCCATCATCTGCTTCAGTGCGCCTTTTCCCCATCCGTAAGAGCCAAAGAAAGCCCAGAGTTTACCCTTTGGTTTTAAGCCGCATATGTAGGTTAAGAAGGCGCCAACTGATGGAAACATGGAGTTGTTAAGGGTTGGCGAACCCACAACAACAGCTTTAGCGTCTAAAATTTCGGTAACAATCTCTGTTGCGTCGGATTCCCTTAATTTAAAGAATTTCACATCCGTGCCTTGGCTTGCTATTCCTTCAGCTATGGCTCTAGCCATGGTGGTTGTGCTTCCCCACATGCTGTCATAAACTATGACTATCTTATTCTTTGATAAGCCTTCACTCCAGTTCTTGTAGGCGTTAATTATTTTCATGGGGTTGGAACGCCAGATTATTCCATGGCTTGGAGCAATCAGCTTTATTGGAATTCCCATAGATACCACTTCCTGGATTTTTCTTGAAACGAGCGATGCGAGGGGCATGAGGATGTTGGCGTAATATTTTGCCGCTTCCTCCATCAAAATGGATTCTTCAACCTCGTCGTCAAATCTTTCAGATGTTGCAAGATGCTGGCCGAAAGCGTCATTAGGCATTAAAATTCCTTCATCTGTTATGTACGTGAACATGCTGTCAGGCCAATGCAACATTGGCGCTTCAATAAACGAGAGCGTTCTTTTTCCAAGCTTTAATTGGTCGCCGGTTCTGACAGTTTCTACTTTGACGCCTTCGCCGTAATGCTTTATTAAGGCGTCTTTCCCTCTTGGAGAAGCTATTATTTTGGCGTTTTTCGCAAGCTTGATTATTTGCGGTAAAGCGCTTGAATGATCCATCTCGACATGGTTTATAATAATATAGTCAAGTTTCTCAAAGCTGACAATTTCACCTATATTTCTTGCTAGCTCATCGGAGAACGGATATTTAACCGTGTCCACTAAAGCAGTTTTTTCATCTTTTATTAGATAGGCGTTATAAGTTGTTCCGCGCTTGGTCAGATATCCGTGAAAATCCCTAACATTCCAGTCTACCACGCCTACCCAAAAAACATCTTTACTTATCTCAACACTAACCATTTTAAACGCACCCAACTTAAACATTCGCTCTTTGAACTAATGAATTTTTCTTACTGCGATGCTTGAAAACTTCAAGGACGACAATGTTCTGTTGTAGTTTAAGGTTTATATAGATTCAATGTTTAAGCAGAATCTTGGTTGCTTTGTATGGTGATGGTGGAATTAACCCAGAACAATTGGGAAGAAGAAGTTGGCCGTTCAAACATTTTAACTTTAGTATATTTTTGGCACCAACAATGTCCATGGTGTAGACAGTTGACACCTATCATCGAAAGGTTGGCTGAAGATTATTTGGGGAAAATCAAATTTGCAAGGTTAAACATTTTAGAGTCGCCGTCAAATCAAGAAATAGCAACCAACCTCGGAGTTATGGGCACTCCTACCTTGATTTTCTTCTGTGGCGGGCGCCCTTTAATGCAAATGGTTGGTTACACTTCAGAAGAGGAATTGAGAAAGGTTCTTGAGGATATGCTTCGCAGATACCGAACTTGTCTCTTGCAGAGCACAGACCTTAGAAGCTACATCGTTTAGACACACACTAGGGTTTATGTCACCTTTAATTCTTTAAAGAAAACATCAACATCGGTTATGGGCGAACTTGATTCGTCGCAGATTTTTTGTTTTGCCGGCGGGTTTTCAATATAAAGCGGTATTCTTTGGGTTATGCGTTCTTGGAATGTAGGGATCAGTTCGTTCTTATAGAAGACCCCGATGGGGATTTTGTCGCCCCACTCCCTCGCTTTTTCCATGGCAACAATTTTTTTGCCAAAATCTTCGTCTAAATTACGCACTACAGGGTCGTAGCTTACCTCTTCTAACTTGTAAAGTCTTGGTGTTGGTTTGCCAGTTTTGGGATCTATTCGGTCCTCGCCGGCATACCATTCCTTAGTGTTTATGTCATTATATGTTGGACAAGGCTGCAGTATATCTATTAGGGCTAGTCCCTTGTGTTGTATTGCCTGTTTTATTATTTCTTTCAAGTGTTTGGTGTCGTAGGCGTAGGCTCTTGCAACAAAGGTGTAGCCCGCCGCAAGAGCAATAGTTAGCGGGTTTATGGCTTCATTGATGTTTGGCCTCGGGATTGCCTTAACTTTTAAGCCCAACTTGAGTGTCGGTGAGGCTTGTCCCTTAGTAAGTCCGTAAACCCCGTTATCATGTATCATATAAGTTATGTCCATGTTTCTCCTTCCTGCGTTGACGAGGTGGCCTATGCCTATTCCAAGTCCGTCGCCATCTCCACCTATGGCTATAACTTCTAAATCTGGATTTGCAATCTTTATTCCCTGTGCGAAGGGCAGAGTTCTGCCATGTAGCACGTGAACCCCGTTAGCTTTTACGAAATGGGGGACTTTACCGGAACAGCCTATTCCGGACACCAATACAACTCTGTGAGGTTCAAGGCCCAGTTCTGCTAGAGCCATCTGCAAAGCCGCAAGTATACCGAAGTTTCCGCATCCTGGACACCAATCCACGAAAACATCTGTTTTAAAGTCTTGCCATTTAAGCGCCATAAGTTAACACCTGCCTTTTTGGCGCTTTTCCCGTCAAAACAAGCTTTAAAGCGTTATAAACCTCCGTAGTCGTCATGGGTCTGCCATTGTATTTGAGGATTTGAAAGTCCATAGGTATTCCAGTTTTCTCTATTATAATTCCGCCGAGTTGCCCTGAATAGTTCATTTCAACATCGATTATTCTCTCGGCTTTTTGAAGAATTTCTTGTATATGTTCTCTTGGAAGGGGATGCACCATTCGGATTTGCAGGAAACCTAAACTAAAGCCTTCTTTGGACAGCTCATTTAAGGCTTCAATTATTGCGCCTTTTGGAGAGCCCCAACTAACAATTATGTTTTTGGCGTTTGCCTCGCCGAAAAAGTTAAGTTTCTCCGTTATCGGCACCTCTCTTTCAACGGTTTCAAGCTTTTTCATACGCTTATCCATCATCCTAGTCCTGTTATGGGATTCCTCGCTTATGTGCCCATACTCATTATGCTCGTCACCAGCGTACCAGTGCACGCCATTTCTTGTGCCGAGCAAAACACGAGGCGAAACCCCTGACTCAGTGAAGGCAAAACGCTTGTACTCTCTGCCTTCAAGCATTTTTTCATCCAAAATTTCACCCCGATATATTTTGACCCCACTAATGTCAAAGACTGGAAAGGTTTGGGAACTATTGGCAAGCGCCTTATCTATAAGGTGAATTACGGGCAACTGGAACCTTTCAGCATAGTTGAAAGCATTTACTGCATCGTAAAAGCATTCTCTAATGTCGCCTGAAGCCAGGACTATGCGCGGAAACTCTCCATGTCCAGCGTGAACAGCAAATCTTAAATCATCTTGCCCGTGCCGCGTAGGCAACCCAGTAGAAGGCGCACCTCGCTGATAATAAGTTATGACGACTGGAACCTCGTTGTTGCCAGCCCAAGATAACCCTTCAACCATTAATGAAAAGCCAGGTCCAGACGTTGATGTTGACGCTCTAGCACCAGCTAAAGCTGCCCCTGAAGCCATATTTATAGCTGCGATTTCATCCTCTGTTTGGAACACAACCATGCCGGCTTCCATGCCTGGAACTTTTGTGGAGAGAATTTCATGGGCTTCTATGTATTCACTTTCATCTGCCGCTGGTGTTATGGGGTAGTAGGTTTGAACTCTGCATCCGCCTAAAACCTTGCCGATTGCAACCGCTTGGTTTCCTGAAAGGAAAATTCTCTTCTCGTTCGCGGCTATTTCTGGGAGACGATAACTAAAGTCTTTAGAAAAATTGTTTTTTGCATGGTCATATGCGATTTCCAATGCAAGGAGGTTCATTTCGACAATTTTTGGCTTTTCTCCAAAAACATCTTTTATAGCCTTTTCAACCAAGCCAATATTATATCCTAATAGACCAAAGGATACGCCGATTGTCAGCACGTTTATCATTCGCGTAATTTTACTTAGTTTTTCTATGCCAAGCTTATTTGCAATTTGTTTAAGCAGTTCCATGTATGGAACTTCAAAAACATGGATGTCCTTTTTCTTCGCATGTTCAAGTAAATCTGCTAAACGGGCTCCTATCCCGTTTTCTTTCAAAAATTCTTGAAAAATGGATTTAAATTCCATTGGTAATGTGGGAATCTCCAAAATCTTAATGTTCAATTGGTTTTGATCAACTATTATTCCGCCTCTGGGAACCATTTCGGCTATATGCCTAACAACAGTTTCAGCGTCAAAAGCCGCCAACATATCCACATCGTTCACATTAGCTGAAACCTCGCTACTTGAAACTCTTAGGTGGAAGTAGCTATGTAAACCCTTTATGTTTGAATGGTACTCACGGCGTCCATAAACGTACAAGCCGCCATAGCTACATGCTCTTCCAAAAATGTTTGCAGCCGTGTCCACTCCGCTTCCTTGTGGTCCGCCAGCCATCCAGTTAAAACCCTTATCCATCATAAATCAACCATGAAATTTTATTTGAAGCCTTTCACCCGCCGGTGGCTTTATCAGAGCCTATGCAACACTCGCAACCAGAAGATTCGCCGCAATAGGGGCACACGCATTTGCAATCATCAATTGGGTTACCACATCTATCGCATATAGGTTCAGACTCTTCAGAATTCAATTCTTTTCACCATCATTTTCCTTTACTGCTCAAAAGAATTAAATTTTGCGTAAGATTTTATTTTGGATTAGATTAGGATCCGTGTTGCAAATGCTTTTATATTTCGTTTAAGGTAAAATGTAAGATTAACGATTGTTGTTTTGGGAGGTGAAATATCTTGGCGAAAAAGGGTGAAAAATATAAGTGCGAAAAATGTGGGCTTGTAGTCGTTGTAGATGAAGATTGCGGGTGCGCTGAATGTGACTTAATTTGCTGTGAGGTTCCAATGAAACCAGTAAAGGCTAAAGCTAAAAAATAGCGTTTCACAATTAAATAATAAATAAACTTCTTTTTATCCATAATGAGGAGGGAAATTTGGTTGTATCAAATTATTGCATTGACAAGTTTGGTTTTGCAATTCGTTATACTCGGATTAATCATAGCAAGCTTAGTTATGAAAAGAAGAAAAATGATTCGAGCTCATGGAATAACCATGCTTCTAGCTGTTATTGTTCACTCAATAACCATATTGGCAGTCATGGTGCCTTCTTTTTCCTCGGGCTTAACACCATATATATTAGAAAATTTTGCAAAGCCCATATCTGTAATATCAATTTTCCATGGAATCACAGGACTTTTGGCTTGGCTCTTAGGCATATGGATTGTTGCTGCTTGGCATTTAAGTCTATCAACACAAGCGTGTTATAGAAAGAAGGTTGCAATGCAAATTACTCTTGTTCTTTGGCTGATAGCGCTTATTCTCGGATTTGCGATATACCTAAACTTTTACACCGAAATTCTGCCACTATAGCAAACCAAATTTTCATGTATCATTTCACAAAGTCATTTATGTTTAATTTACTTGTATTTTTTATGTTAAAAAGTTATAAATAATTTAAGCTTCAAGAAATGATTTGAGGATTTTGAAATGAAGAAAGACAATTTTGAAAATCTATTCAGTGAAATACGAATCGGCAGCGTCCTTCTTAGAAATCGAATAGTCATGCCACCCATGGTGATGTGTTATGCAAGTTCTGAAGGAGAGATTAACGAGCAAGTTATCGCTCATTACGAAGTTATAGCAAAAGGCGGCACAGGACTTGCAATAGTAGAGGCCAGTTATGTTCACTCTTCAGGAAAAGGGTTTGAATCAGAAATAGCCGTGGATAGAGACGGTTTAATGCCCCGGCTTCATATGTTGACAAACTCGGTAAAGGCATGGGGTGCAGCCATAGCCATACAACTTTATCACGGAGGTATACAAGCACATGTAGACCAGCCGGTGGGACCAAGCGCCATTGGTAGGAAAGTTTTTCCTCCACCAAGGACACCACGTGAGTTAACTACGGATGAAGTTGAAAAAATGGTGGAAAATTTTGCAAATGCAGCTCTAAGGGCTAAAATGTCGGGCTTCGACATGGTTGAGGTGCATGGTACCCACGGCTACTTGATAGCCGAGTTTCTATCTCAGCTTACAAACAAGAGAACAGATAAGTATGGCGCTGAAAGGGCACTCTTCGCAACAGAGATTGTCAGAAAGATAAAGGAAAAATGCGGATCAGACTTTACAGTTATATTCCGATTGGCTGCGAACGAGTTTGAGGAGGGCGGCATTACATTAGATTATGCAAAAGAAGTTGCCAAAAAACTTGAAGCTGCAGGCGTGGACGCTTTTGACGTAACCGGCGGCACCTATGACACTGCTGACCACATAATTCCACCAATTTACTACGATAAACAAGGATATTTTTTCAGAGAGGCTTCTGAAATAAAGAAAACGGTGAACGTGCCAGTTATTAGCGGTGGAATGCTTGTAGACCCGGAAATTGCCAACGACGCGATAGGAAACGGCTTAGTAGATCTTGTTTTTATTGGAAGACAGCTTATAGCAGATCCGGAATGGCCTAGAAAAGTAAGAGGGGGGCGCATTGCAGAAATTAGACCTTGCATCGCTTGTGAACAGTGCATAGAGCGTATCTTTTTCCAAGAACCAGTGAATTGCAGCGTAAACCCTCTAAAAAGCTATGAATACCGATACCTGAGTGAAGAACATATTCCAAAGGCTAAAAATCCGAAGAAAGTCCTTATAGTCGGCGGAGGGCTTGCAGGTCTTGAAGCTGCAAGAGTTGCAGGTTTGCGCGGCCACAATGTTGTTTTGTTTGAAGAATCCAATGACTTGGGCGGTGTTTTAAGATGTGTTCTGAACGAAAAAATGAAATGGCGAATAAAACGCCTCATAGAATGGTATGGTTGTGTGCTGTGTAACCAAGATATTGAGGTAAAACTAAACACTAAGGTTGACGCAGACATCATCCAAAAAGAAAACCCTGATGTTGTCATTTTGGCTACGGGATCAGATCCATTAATTCCAAAGATACCAGGAGTGGAAAATTCCGTTTTAGCCGAAGATGTCCTCTCCGGGAAAACCCAACCTGGCAAAAGCGTGATAATAATCGGAGGTGGTTTAGTGGGATGCGAATTAGCCATCAAACTTTCAAACGAAGGTCACAATGTGACCATCATAGAAGCTCTACCGCAACTTGCAATGGGCGAGCCAATCTTAAGTCGCATGGGCATAATCAAACTCTTAGATAAAACTGGGGTAAGAGTTTTGACATGCGCCCCAGTCGTAGAGATACATAAGTCTGGTGTGGAAACCGTCAACAACTTGGGTATCAGATCCCTTTTTGAAGCTGATACTATTATCCTATCAGTGGGCAGAAAAGCCAAAGTTGAAACTGATTTGATGGAAGCTTCTAAAAAAGTTGCAAGAGAAGTTTATCTAATCGGAGATGCGAAACAGCCAAGAAAGATAATAGATGCCATAAGAGAAGGCTTTTGGACTGGTGTCTGCATCTAAGATTTTCTACCATTTTTTACAGTTAAATTTTGGGCTAAAATAAAAGTGTGAGCTGAAATTCGATAGGCTAAATACTATTTGATCAAAGATTTTCTTTGTTGATATCTTTCAGCGCATTTTTGACAGCAGAAAATGTACTCTTTTCCGTCAATAATAGTGTGATAAGCTGCTAACTGGCATGTTTCTAATGGAATTGGTATGCTGCAGAATTCGCATCTAATAAACTCTTTTTTCATTGGTTTTCCACCTTTCCTTTTTGTTTTTTGTAATAGTCTTCAATTGCGGCTTTAAGGGCGTCTGCCGCTAGGTTTGAACAGTGCATCTTTACAGGCGGAAGCCCTTCTAAGGCGTCGGCCACATCCTTCCTTGTTATTTTCAATGCTTCTTCTAAGATTTTTCCTTTTGCCAATTCAGTTATCATGCTGCTTGTGGCGACTGCGGCGCCGCAGCCGAAGGTTTTAAATTTTATATCCTCTATGCGATTATCTTTAACTTTTATGTATATTGTCATCATGTCTCCGCAAACAGGGTTTCCGACTGTGCCAACGCCGTCAGCGTCTTGAATTTCCCCCATATTTCGGGGATTCCTGAAATGCTCCATCACTTTTTCGCTATACATTAACTCAGCAACTCCTTAGGTGTTAAGGGAGACATGGCTCTTAACCTTTTCACAATATCTGGCATTATTTGAACAACATAGTCTACTTCGTCTTCCGTGTTTTGTCTTCCAAGGGTGAATAGCACTGAACCGTGGGCTTCTTCATGCTTCAGTCCAGTGGCGAGCAGCACGTGAGAAGGCTCCAAAGTTTTTGCGGTGCAAGCAGAGCCGGATGAGGCTGCAACTCCCATCATGTCAAGGCTTAGGAGGATGGATTCGCCTTCTATGAAGTTGAACCTAACTGCGGCGTTGTCTGGCAAGCGGTTTGTTGGGTGTCCATTCAAGAAAGCGTAGGGTATAGATTCCAGCAGGCCCTTAATTAGTTGGTCTCTAAGCTTGCTAAGCCTTTCACTTTCAGCTTGCATCTCATTAAGGGCTATTTCCGCTGCTTTTCCAAACCCAACTATGCTTGGCACGTTTTCTGTTCCAGAACGTAAGCCTCTTTCTTGGCCGCCACCATGAATTATGGGTTCAATGCGTACTCCGCTGCGAATATAAAGGGCTCCAACCCCTTTAGGTCCATACATGTCGTTGGAAGAAAGCGTGAGAAGGTCAATGCCGTCTTTTTGAACGTCTATCGGAACTTGCCCATTAGCGGCGGTAGCATCTACGTGTAGATATGCGTTTTTTCTGTGGACTATTTGGCTTATCTCCTTTACTGGTTGAACGGTTCCTATTTCACCATTAGCATACTGAATTGAAACAAGAACTGTTTCTTCCCTCAACTCACGTTCTAAACTGTTGAGGTCAACTAAACCATACTTGTCGACAGGCAGAAATGTCACATCAAAACCCCTAGTCTTCAGATGTTTACACGGGTTGATAACTGACATATGTTCAATGCTTGAAGCTATTACATGTTTTCCCTTGTCCATGTTTCTATAGGCAACGCCTTTAACAGCCATATTGTTACTTTCTGTAGCCCCAGAGGTGAAAATTATAGACTCAACCCTTTCCGCATTTATAAATTTGGCAATTTTGGCTCTCGCTTCATCCAAAGCCTTTCTTGGCTCATGCCCAAAAGAATGAATCGAGGAGGGGTTGCCGTAAAATTCCTTAATAAAGGGCAGCATGACACCCATAACGCGGGAATCGACAGGTTTGCCGGCAATATGGTCCATATAAACTTTTTTAGGAGTTGACATCTTTTAATCCTCTAGAAGCATACAACAGCATCTGCATTTAAGACTAAATCATTTAGAGTGGCAGCGCCTACTATTTTGGCTTCTGGCGTGAAGTCGCCCCGTGGAATGCCGAGCAACATGCAACTCTGTTCACACACCATGAGTTTAACTCCAGCCTTAACCGCTTGATCCATAACTTCCTTCAAGGATGGAAAACCGCCGAGCTTTATTTTCTCCGCTTCGCCCTTCTTAACTATAGTAACGCCTTTTATTAGAAAATATATGGTGGCATCCATTCCCATCATAGTGGCAGTAGTTGCCAAAACGAACGGGGCATACGTGCGTTCCGGAGTGTCAACTCCGCTTGTTTGGACGTACAAAATCTTTTTCCTTTCCGACAACGTTTCACCTCCTTACCCACTTATTTAACTTTTTTAATCAAAATTTGAACCTGATTTCCCCTTCTGGTTACGCTTACGATTTCTTGTCCCAAATTTTTCACTAGACTTTTAATGTCTTCTTCTGCAGCAGGATCATCTGCCAAAACTTCAAGAACCTCGCCAATCTTCATCTCATCAAGCTCCATCCTCGTCCTGAAAACAGGCTCTGGACAATAAAGTCCCAAGCAATCCAATTTCCTATGAGAAATGCTTCCCATACAATCTCCTCAACATAATAAAAGCCAGAGAGAAAATTAAAAACATTGCCTAAAGCTGAAAACTTTTGAAATTTAGGTCTTCAATTTTTTAGTCCAAGCCACCAGATTTTCAAGCAGTTCCCGAATTTTAGCCCGCGTTGTATCATCCTTCAACTGTCCATTTTCATCAAACTTTTCTCTAGCGAATGGCACTATAACCTCAGGCTTGTTTATTGGATGCATATTTAAAGTTACAAACACTTGTCTAAGATGGTATTGGGCGCGGGCACCTCCAAGCATTCCAGTAGATGCACTCATGACAGCTACTGGTTTGCCGTCAAAGGAATTGTCGCCTGGTGGTCGAGAAGCCCAATCTATAGCGTTCTTTAAAACTCCAGGAACCGAATAGTTATATTCTGGCGTAGCCACAAGAATTGCGTCTACGGCTCTTATCTTTGCCTTAAACTCCTTAACTTTTGCTGGCATTTCATACTCCAAGTCTTGATTGTAAAGGGGAATTCCTTCAATATCAAAAATTTCAAGCTCAACTTCTTTTGGCAATAACTCAGCTGCAGCGCGAAGTAACACTTTGTTATATGAATCTTTTCTTAAACTGCCTGCAAAACCTAGAATGGTTATCTTCTTCATGATATAGTACTTTTTCAGCAAAGACCCTTTAAATTTGTTGCTTATCGATCCACTTTGCAGCAGCTACCTCTAATCGATTTTGGCCATTGATAGACGCTTATGCTCTTGCATAATACACTTATCCATCACAACCGTTAGTCCTGCCTTTTCTGCTTTTTGCGCTGCTTCCTCATTGAATATTCCAAGCTGCATCCAAACCACATTAAGCCTTCCATAAGCGTTTTTTAACTTAATAGCTTGCTCCACTATAGATAGTACTTCTTGGGGAGGTCTAAAAATGTCAACGATCTCTAAACTTTTTTGTACATACTGAGGCAGGTCAAGTAGGCTTTTATAACTTTTTTCGCCCAAAATTTCATTAGCAAAAGGGTTGATGGGCACTATGCGAAAACCTTGACTTTTTAAATACATAGCAACTCTGTAACTATCTTTTGAAGGATCCTTTGAAAGTCCTACTATAGCGACTGTTTTGTATTTCGCTAAAATCTCTCTTAAATTAACACTCATAAATATCCCTTTTAGAAAGAAAATTAATTTACATGATATAAAGCCCTTCCGACAATTTTTATATGGAGGTTGTGGACGTGAAAGAAAAAGAATACGACTTAATTGTGATTGGCACAGGATCTGCAATGGAGATTGTGAACGCTGTAATTCAAGATAATCCAAAAGTGAAAATCGCCGTTATTGACAAGGACGAACCTGGCGGAATATGTCTAACAAGGGGATGTATTCCCTCAAAGATTTTGTTGTATCCGGCTGAGCTAATAAGAACTATAGAAAGGGCTCATGAATTTGGCATATTCTCCGAAATCAAGAAAATTGATTTTGAAAAGGTCATGGAGAGAATGCGATCCCATATTCAATCAGAAATAAATATGATTAGAGATGGACTCTCCAGATCTAAAAACGTGGACTATTATCCATCCAAAGCTGAATTTATAGCCCCCTATACACTAAAAGTAGATGGAACCAACTTAAAGTCTAAAACAATAATTCTGTGTACAGGGTCCAAGCCCCTAATTCCTCGGGTAGAGGGACTGGAAGAAGCAGGCTATGAAACCAGCGATACGGTTCTTAAAATGAAGCGCTTACCAAGAAGCATTGCAATTATTGGTGGAGGATACATAGCCGCCGAATATGGACACTTCTTCTCAGCTATGGGTTCAAAGGTTACCATAATAGGTAGAAACCAGCAGTTTTTGCCAGATGAAGAGCCAGAGGTATCAGCGCTGGCTAAACAGGAAATGAAAAAATACATGACAATAGTCACAAACCACGAAGTGCAAAAAGTAGAAAAAATAGCTGGCAACAAGAAAAGGCTCGTAGCAGTTAATAGGTTAAATGGAAAAGAAGTTGAGGTGACAGCGGAAGAAATACTTGTGGCTGCGGGCAGAGCCCCAAACACGGAGATTCTCCATCCAGAACAAGGAGGAATAAAAATAGACAGAGACGGGTGGATTATAGTCAACGAATATTTAGAAACTTCTCAGCAAAATGTTTGGGCGCTTGGCGACGCTAACGGCAGATATCCCTTCAAGCATAAAGCAAACTACGAAGCAAAAATAGTGTATTATAACGCTATACTGAAAAAGAATGTAAAAGTAGACTATCACGCTGTGCCCCATGCAGTTTTCGCATATCCCGAAATTGCAAGCGTCGGATTGAAAGAGAAAGAAGCCGTTGAGAAATACGGCGAAGACAATGTGTTAATAGGAGTAGAAAGATACGAAGACACTGCTAAAGGAATAGCCATGAACGCCAAAAACTACTTTGTAAAAGTTATCGTGGAAAAGAAGAACTTGAAAATTTTAGGAGCCCATATAATTGGACCCTATGCATCCATATTGATTCAAGAAGTGGTTAACATAATGTATACTCCTGAACAATCAGCATGGCCTATAATCGAGGGAATGCACATTCACCCATCTCTAAGCGAGGTTGTTCAAAGAGCGTTTCACTCGCTTGCACCGCCACAAGTATACCACCATATTATCGAACACCATTTTGGAATCATTACTTGACAGCGTGGGTTTTGCATTTTCTTTCCGTTTCCTTTTTTGTTCTAGTTTTGTTTAGTTATGCTTCTAAAGCTGTACAGTAACTTTTAACATCATATTAACTAATTGCGTTAAAATGCTCCTCGTCTTTACTCATTTTATGATTCATTTCACAAAAAAAGGAGCGTTAAAGAGGGACTTGAGTCTATTCTATTGGAACTTTCACTCCTTTTAATGATTTTGCTAACGGAACAGTCACCGTTAACAATCCATCTTTAAAAGACGCCTTTGCATCTTTCGGTTTTACAGCATGAGCGAAAACCCAGCATCCAAAATACTCCAAATCGTTTCTTGGCGCTTTAACACATAATCCACCATCTGAAACCTCCAAGCTAATATTCTTTTTATCTGCCCCTGGAAGTTCTATTTCCACAGTGTATTTTTCTTCATCGTGATAAAAGCAGGCGGCTGGCAGCACAGGCACTCTTATTTTCTCCTCTTTTTCAGACAAAATCACCACCACAAAAATAGAAATAGAGCGTCGGTAAAATAAATCTTACGCGACACGTTGTGATATGGCTGGTAAACAGTATGGTTGACTTGGATAGATTTGCTGATGAATGGGGACCTGAAAAAATCGTGCAAGTTTATGACACCTCAACTGGAATGAAGGGAATACTCGTTATCGACAACACTGCTCTAGGGCCTGGCAAAGGCGGTATAAGAATGACTCCTACCGTGAACATTGATGAGGTTTTTAGGCTTGCAAGGGTTATGACTTGGAAATGCGCTCTGGCGGAGCTGCCTTTTGGAGGGGCAAAATCAGGCATAATAGCTGATCCAAAAAAGATGCCGAAAGAAGAGAAGCTGGGTTTAGTTAGGGCTTTCGCCATAGCTTTGAAGCCCTTGTCGCCTAGTCAGTACGTGGCGGCTCCCGACATCAATACTGGGGAGGAGGAGATGGCAGTTTACGCGTTAACAAATGGCTCACTGAACTCTTGTACTGGAAAACCATCCAGCATGTGCGTAAGGCCAAGTGAAAAATGCGGGATTCCCCATGAGTACGGCTCGACGGCTTATGGAGTTTTAAACGTAATCATCGTGGCTTCAGAATATGTTGGCCTAGATCTTACGAAAGCAAAAGTAGCTATCGACGGCTTCGGCAACGTGGGTTCTACGCTGGTAAAATACTTAGCGGAGTATGGTGTTAGAGTTGTAGCTGTAAGTGACAGCAACGGCTGCATTTACAACCCCGACGGATTAGACCATGAAAAGCTGAGAAAAGTTAAAGCAGACAAGGGTTCAGTCGTCAATTATGAACCTGGACAAATTTTAAGGCACGGCGAAATCTTTGAATTACCAGTTGACATTCTGGTTCCAGCCTCCATACCAGACGTGATAAACGACAAGAATGTTAACAAAATCCAGGCAAGGATCGTTGTAGAGGCAGCAAACATACCTATGAAATATGAAATAGAAAAAGTACTGCATGAAAGAGGAGTCCTTGTTATGCCTGACATTTTGGCAAATGCCGGAGGTGTCATATCCTCTTACGCTGAGTACTTGGGCGAGAACCCAGAGAAAATGTTTGAAATGATTAAGGAGAGAATCACCAAAAATACACGGTTAATTCTAGCTGAGTCTAGTAGAAAGAAGGTTCCTCCAAGAGAAACAGCATTAGAAATAGCACAAAAAAGAGTTAAAGAAGCCGTGAAAAGAAGAAAAACTATTTAAAAACTTACGCGCATTGGAAGGAGAGCTTTCGCCTATACGCAAGAGGAGTTATGGATGGACCGCAAACTAACTGAACAATAACGCGTATACATAAACAAAAACTGAGAAGATGACGCTAAACATGCAAAAAGGCAGAACCATAGCTAAAATCGCAACAGCAAAAATATACGTTTAGCAGCGACTAAAAGAACAAATCTTTCAGATTATTATGATAAAAACTTGAAAGTTGAGTTATGCGTGCTTCTACGGCTTCTCATAACTCTAACCTGAGCTGTTCTCCTCCCGACGGTTTTAAATTTTTTAAGCTTGTTTGCAACGGACAGGTTTTTGCTGTAAATTGACAACCATACACTTTTTTATTTTGAGACGCGCGCGTGAAAGCCATAGCGCGTTCCATTATTACTCGCAAGTTTAACAGGTCATAAGTATGCCTCTGTAACGTATTTGTGCATCATTCTGTGGCTGTTGAAGTGGCAAGCAATTTTTTCTATAGAATTTTTCATCATCCTTATCCATTCATCCCTTCGTTTGTAATACAATGGAATGATCACGTATTCTAGTTTTCCGTAAAGGTCGTCCAGCTCTCTGGTTTTTCGATCATCGGTTGACACGTTTTCCTCTGGGGTTGGGCCTATCGCCCATCCAGTGACACCTTCTATCCAACCTTCAATCCACCAGCCATCTAGAACGCTGAAGTTTATTACGCCGTTGTGGGCTGCCTTCATCCCGCTTGTGCCAGACGCTTCCATGGGCGGCAAAGGTGTATTCAACCAAACGTCGACTCCTGAAACCATTTTTGCTGCGAGGTTCATATCGTAATTTTCTAAATAGGCAATTTTGATGTAGTCTTTCAATATTTCCTTATAGCTGAATATTTGTTCAATTAGCTTCTTTCCCGTTTCATCTCTAGGATGGGCTTTTCCAGCAAAAATTAGCTGAATTTTGCCTCTGCTGTTCACTCTCTTCAATCTTTCCATGTCTGAAAATATCAAAGCGTGTCTTTTGTATTCTGTGGCTCTCCGCGCAAACCCTATCGTTAACGTGTCGTAGTCCATGCTGATGTTTGCCATTGCATTAACATAATTAATCAACGCCTTTTTTGCTTCCATATGGGCTTGCCAAACCTCATCATCTGGAATTATTTCCGCTCTCACAAGCATTTCCGGCTCATGCGCCCATCCCGGAAGGTACTTGTCATACAATCGCTTGAAGCTTTCACAGGTCCAGGTATATGAGTGAACACCGTTTGTTATTGCGTGAATCTCATAGCTTGGAAACATTTCCCTGGAAGTCATTTTATGTTTTTTCGCTACACCGTTAACATAGTTGCTGAGGTTTAGCGCAAGAAGTGTCATGTTTAATCTGTCGTGTCCACCTAGACTTTTTAAAACATCAAATGGGATAAATTCTCCCAGATATTCTCTAATAAGCTCATATGAGAATTTGTCGTGTCCCGCTTCAATTGGTGTGTGCGTTGTAAATATGCATATGTTTCTAACTTTGTTAATATTCATCTCGTGTTTCCGTAGCAATTCAAGGGCCAATAAGCTGGAATGCCCCTCATTCATGTGGTATTTACGGACGTTGACGCCAAGTTTTTCCAGCATTCTTACGCCGCCGATTCCTAAAACAATTTCTTGTTTGATGCGGTATCTTTCATCGCCTCCATACAAGAATGCGGTTATTTCTCTGTCTTCGGAGCTGTTCCCTTCAACATCTGTATCAAGAAAGTATACGGGAACCTCGCCGCCTCTTATGCTTTTTAATGGGTATAGCCAAGCTTTTATGCGGACATCTCTACCTTGAATTTGAACCATAACTTCTTCGGACAACGGTTGAAGGAACTGTAAAGGGTCCCATGGGTCTGGATGTTCTAATTGTCTACCTTCAGGAGTTAGTTTCTGCCTAAAGTAGCCCTTTTTACTTATTAGTGTGACCGCCACCAAAGGAATGTTCAGATCTGCGCTTGACCTTATAGTGTCGCCAGCTAAAACTCCTAATCCTCCGGAATAGGTATGAATTTCATTCGATAACCCTATTTCCATTGAGAAATAGGCAATTTTTTCTCCCTTAATCTTATCTTGCAGATATTCCATTTTGCTATGTTCCTCTAAATTTGATATAAAATAATAGGTTAAGGTTCCCTACTGAAATCTTGTTTTTTGATACTTTTTAAATTTTTTAGCTATCTGAGGGTCTACTTTTTCTAATTCTCCAATGACAAATTCTCTCACTTTTTCTGTTTCAATTGGTGTAGTTAGCTTGGCGACTTTCATTTTAACTTTTTCAGCAATCTCTTCCGCCAAATCTTCGTGAGCTCCCGCTTTTATAATTGAATTAAAAATCTTTTTATTGTCAAATTCTTCAATTGTCCCGGAACGTTTTTTCACGGTCACCGGAACTATCTTTCGTTTCGTAGATGGAAGTGCTACAATTAATTGTGCTTCTTTTTCCATAATTTTCTCAAAAGAGCTTGAATCCACTATAACAGTGACTATTTTATCCTCTTTGTTCACGTCTCTCACTTCAACTTGATCTATGACCTCTTTGCCTTTTAAGTAAATTCTTACTATGTCATTAGATGATAAACCAGCAGGAATACTATTACATTTTACAGGCACTGCCAATTTTCCTTTTGGAATTGTTTCACTAAGTCCAGATTTTTTAGCTGAAACTGCAAGATAAACGATCTTTCCTGTGTCATCTATTTCAAGTTCTACATCGCCAACGCCCCATTCTGAGGATAACCTTCTCTTAATCCTACTGCTTATCTCTTCTATTGAAAGATCATATGGAAAGATAAACTCCCTCTCAGATAGCTCGCTTTTAAGTTCGTCGAGAACCTTTGGCTTTCCTGATATATCGTATATCAGATGCTTGCTAGGTAATTTTATTGTAATATGTTTAGGTTTTTTATCCTTCATTGCGAGGGAGAAGGGTTCCCTTACTTTGGGAATTTTCTCAGCCATTTTGTCGCCGGCACCAACGCCCCAAACAATGACAATGCTACCTATGACAATTTGAGCCACTCCTTCAACTGTTGTTTGCTCCAAAACTGCAAGAAGCCCGCCTGTGACGCCTAGGATTCCTAGACCTAAGATTATGCCTATAAATGAGGGTAGCTTCTCGTTTGTGAAATATCTAAATATTAATGATAAGAAGATTATGGGAAAAG
>Ga0209102_1000747_pt1 | contig 20117 bp, 21 predicted proteins | sample ConPoolayeHmetaG_FD_185483 | JGI IMG/M metagenome (GOLD analysis project Ga0209102, IMG submission 185483) | Hot spring microbial mat communities from California, USA to study Microbial Dark Matter (Phase II) - Cone Pool mat layer H metaG... ...
GTCCCTGACTTTTCTTTTTGAGAAAGGATCCCTCCATGGATGACGATTCCATTAGGGTCGGCACTGATCGCTTTTAAATAATAGTGTTCGGCTTTTCGTGCCTCTCCGATCCGCTCATAGCACTCCCCCAAGAGATTCAGGGCATCTTTGTAAGTGGGAAGAAATTCAATGATTTCCTCGAGCGTATTGATGGCCATGTAGTAACGACCCAATTTCCAAAAACATACCGCTAACCAATAGTGTCCCTGATAATGTTTGGGATTGATGCGGATGACTTTCTCGTAATAAGGAATCGCCTTTTCGTAGCTTCCCCTTCTAAAATGGAGGCCCCCCAAATTCATCAATACCGGGATGCTCCGGGGTTGTTTCCTCAAAATTTTCTCATATTCTTTTCCTGCTTTTTCAGGAAGGTTGGCCCGCTCGTAAGCATTCGCCTTCCCAAAAAGATAATTGGTTCGGATTTCATCCCACGGAACCTTTTTAAAAATAAGGTCTCTGAGAAGGTCTCCCCATACCGGAATCATAAAAAAGAAGAATTTCAGGAAGTTCATCTCTTTTCCCCCTAAATGAAATTTAGTGGAGAATCGATGAGTGTTGATTCAGGAAACGTGAAAACGGAAATGGACGATATCTCCATCCCGAATGAGATAGTCTTTCCCTTCTGACCGAAGGAGTCCCCTCTCCCTTGCCACCGATTCAGATCCACAGGAGATAAACTCTTCAAAAGAGATCACCTCAGCCCGAATGAATCCTCGTTCCATATCCGTATGGATTTTACCTGCCGCTTTTGGAGCAGGAGTTCCTTTAGGAACCGTCCAGGCCCTCAAATCCAGATGAACGATGGTATAAAATGTGATCAAATCCAATATTTCATAACCTACTTGAATGAGCCTTTCCAGACTCGAACCTTCGAGCCCCAATTCTCTTCTGAACTCTTCCCTTTCTTCCTCCCGGAGTTCAGAGATTTCGGCCTCAAGATCCCCACAGATGACGACCACTCGCTGCCCTTCCCTCTTCGCCCAATCGAGCAAGGTCTTAAGACAGATGCCATTGTCTCTCAATTCCGTCTGATCGACATTGGCAATATAAAAAACAGGCTTAGTCGTCAGAAGATGTAGGTCTAAAAGAATTGCCTTTCGATCCTCACTCAAAGAGAGGGTTTTAGGAATCTCTCCTCGATTTAAGATCGAGTAAACTTCTCGATAAACCTCGATCTGAAGAGCGGTCTCCTTTGCCCCAATCCGATAGAGTTTCTCTACCTTAGCCAGCCTTTTCTCCACGGTCTGAAGGTCAGCCAAGATGAGCTCCGTATTCACGACCTCAATGTCTCTTACCGGATCAAGAGAACCGAATTCATGGGCTACCTTTTTATTCTCAAAACAGCGAACTGTATGGGCGATGGCATCCACATTTCGGATATGGTCTAAAAATTGATTTCCTAATCCCTCCCCTTTGCTGGCTCCTTTGACCAGCCCTGCGATGTCAAAAAATTCGAGGGTAGTAGGGGTGACCTTTTTGGGTTGGAGGAGTTTGGCAAGACGTTCTAAACGGGGATCGGGAACCGGAACCATTCCGACGTTGGGCTTGATCGTGCAGAAACGATAACTTGCGACCTCAGCACCTGCAGCCGTAAGGGCATTGAAAATGGTTGATTTCCCCACATTGGGAAGGCCTACAATTCCACATCGAAACCCCATGAATCCCTCATTTTGGTGAGTTTAATTTTTCGATGGATTTCTTAATTTATATTTGTATAATAAACTCATGAGAAAATAAAGGGGCCTCTTTGGTCAAGAGGATAGGAGGAGGATGAGATGATCAAGGCTCAGAACAGAATGCTGGTAGAGATGGCCTGTTCCATTGTCAAAAAAACAAAGGCGAGCGGAGTCTTGCTCTATGGGGATTTAATCCAGGATTATGATTCCCTTTTTAAGATCCGCCAGGAGAAGAAGGTTGAGATGATCCTTGCCATCAAAGATGAGGGATTCTATCAGGAAGCCACTGCCTATTTCGATCGAGTCCTTCGCCTTCCAGATATTCCCTTGGGGAGAATCAATCAGATTAAAATGGCTATCCTGCAGGCCCTTTCCGAGGGGTTGGTGAAGAAAGGGGAAAAATGGATCTGCCTCTCAGGGATGCCCCAGTCCAAACTTCTTGATAATCTGCTGATCCTCGATTTTGGGAAAGAGTTTGAGATTCTCTCCTCAGCCGACCTTCCTATCATCTCGGAGATTGTAAGACCAGAGGTCTTTGAAGCCGTATTAAAACTTGCCCTGGAGATCTCCACGGAAGGAAAGGAAGGAAGGAAACCGGTCGGGACCATCTTCGTCCTTGGAAGACATGAAGAGGTTCTCAAATTCTCTCATCCGATGGTCATCAATCCTTTTCAAGGCTATCCTGAAGAGGAACGAAATATCTTGGACCAGAGATTAAAAGAGACCGTAAAGGAATTTTCCTCGATCGATGGAGCCTTTATTTTACGTGAAGATGGAGTGATCCTTGCAGCGGGTCGTCATCTGGATGCCTCCGGGGAGCATATTGAGATTCCTCTTGGCTTAGGAAGCCGTCACCGCGCAGCCGCAGGGATCACCAGTCTCACCGACGCCTTGGCCATTGTCGTCTCGGAAGAGACTGGAGGGATTCGAATCTTTCACCATGGGAAGATCTTTATGGAGATTGAAAAGGAAGAATGAGTCCTCACCCCCCGAAAAGATCGAGAGGGAGGACTCATTGCTCGATTAGAAGATTCCTGAGAACTTCGAAAGGACAGGAGCCAAGAGAAGGGAGATGACGGACATCAATTTGAGCATGATATTGAGCGATGGTCCTGCTGTATCCTTCATCGGATCACCGGTCGTATCTCCTACCACAGCCGCTTTATGGGCATCTGACCCTTTTCCACCAAAATGACCTGCTTCGATCCATTTCTTGGCGTTATCCCAGGCCCCCCCTGCATTATTGAGGGTCACAGCAAGAATAAACCCTGTCGCCAGGGAGCTGATGAGAAATCCACCTAAGGCATATTTGCCAAGGATCACTCCTACCAGAATAGGGGCAATAATCGTCATAATAGAAGGAGCAAGCATCTCTTTTAAGGCAGCCTTGGTAGAGATATCCACACATCGGTCATACTGGGCTCTGGCTTTGCCTTCCCGAAGTCCAGGGATTTCACGCCACTGCCTTCGCACCTCTTCCACAATGAGTCCAGCCGTGACTCCCACCGATTTCATGGTAATGGCCACAAAAACGGCAGGAATCAAAGCACCAATCAACATTCCTACAATGACGGAAGGAGAAAGTAAACTCAACTCTGGAGGGGCAGTAATCTTTCCCTCCGATGTGATCGAAACCAACCCGGCAGCCAAGGCATAGGAAAGGATAAGACCCAAGGCATTTAAGACTGCCGCACCGATCGCAAACCCCTTTCCCGTAGCCGCTGTGGTGTTTCCAAGAGAATCCAAGGCATCCGTTCGTTCCCGAACCTCTGGAGGGAGTTCAGCCATGGTGGCAATTCCTCCCGCATTGTCTGCAACCGGGCCATAGGCATCAGTGGCTAAAGTGACGCCCAGGGTAGAGAGCATACTGGCCGCTGCGATGGCTACTCCGTAAAAACTGGCAAAATAGAAAGCAATAAGAGTAGCGATAGCGACCAGAATCACTGGAGGCCATGTGCTGATCAATCCCACTGCAAAACCTCTCACCATAGTCGCTCCACCTCCAAAAGTGGAGGCCTCGGAAATCTCTCGGGTCGGTTTAAAGGCATAGGAAGTATAATAATTGGTGCTCTCTCCCATGAGAACCCCTGCGATCAATCCGGAGAGAACGGCCCAGAATAGCCCCATTTGGGCATTTAAAAGTCGAATGATGAGTAACGCAAAGAGGGCAGTCAAGATCGAGGCACTGAGAGTCCCCCTGCGAAGGGCACCCAAAAGGGCAGTCATCTCAACCTTCTCTCCCACTCTCACAAAGAAGCAACCGATAATAGAAGCGATAATTCCACCTGCCATAATGAGCATGGGAAGCCACCAGGCAGCTTTTAGAGAGGCTTCTGGAGATTGAGCGGGAAACAGAGTTTTTACCCAAGGAGCAATCGCCTCGGGAGCAACGACCACTCCCACGATACAAAGGGTCATCGCAGCCACTACGGTTTCCACATAGGATTCAAAAAGGTCAGCCCCCATGCCGCAGACATCCCCAACATTATCTCCAACGAAATCAGCAATGACCGCAGCATTTCTCGGATCATCCTCAGGAATCCCTGCCTCGACTTTCCCAACCAGATCCGAGCCAGCATCTGCACCCTTTGTAAAGATCCCTCCTCCTACCCTCGCAAAGAGAGCGACCAGGGAGGCTCCGGTTCCAAAAGCAGGAATGACAGCCAGAAAATTGGGATCCTTATGCCAGGCAAAATAGAGGATGGAGAGTCCAATCACCCCGATGCTGACCACCGTCAGTCCCATGACGGCTCCTCCTCGAAAGGAGACTCTTAACCCTTGATTCAAACTTTCTTTTGCTGCAGCAGTGGTCCTCCCATTGGAACGAATGGCCATATTCATCCCAGCGTATCCTGCCCCCATGGAACAGACGGCTCCAAAGATAAAGGCAATGCTCGTCTTCCAGCCCAGTGCCGGAATAAGGGCTAATAGGATTGCAGCAATAATAATCACTATGATCTCGGTTCGATATTCTCGATGAATAAAGGCCAAGGCCCCTTCTTTAATGGCCCCCGAAATCTCTTTTATTCTTTCCGTTCCTTCGGATTGCCGTAAGACATAACGAACGAAATAGAGCACGGTGGCAAACCCTAAAATCCCACAGATCACAGAGATCCAAACCAGATCCATAGCTTCCTCCTTTCTATTTAATTAGAGTTTTGGCAAAGGGTAACCCATTTATTTCTTAAACAGGGTGAGTCTTCGTTTTTATTTTATCCACCTCTTCGTTGAAATTGATTCATCGCCTTCTCTATCCCCTCCAAGAGCATCGTGACCAAAGCCTTACAAGCCCGAGCAAGGATTTCATCGAGAAGGGGTCTCTCCTCTTCGCTAAAAGGGCTCAGTACATACTCAGCAGGCTCCATTCCATCGGGAGGTCTTCCAATCCCGATTTTTAGTCTTACAAAGGTATTTCTTCCAAGGTTTTCAATGATAGATCGAACTCCCTGATGTCCTCCATCACCTCCTTTCCTTTTAAAACGGAGTCTCCCGAAAGGAAGATCCAAATCATCGTGAACCACAATCAGATCCTCGGAAACGAGTTTAAAAAAATCAAGGGTCTCTCGAATGGCTACTCCGCTTCGATTCATAAACGTCATCGGCTTGAGAAGGAGAATCTCTTGGGATTCGATCTGCCCTATTCCATAAAGGGCATGGAACTTTTTAGTGGAAAGAGGGATATGGTGATTTTTAGATAGACAATCGATAACCCGAAACCCAATATTGTGGCGATGGTTTTGATATTGGATTCCAGGATTCCCCAAACCAGCAATGAGTTTCACTTAATTTATTCCTTTTCCTCTTTCTCCTCCTCTGCTGGAGTAACCTCAGCGGCTACCTCCTCTACCTTCTTTTCCTCTACAATGGGTGCCAAAACAGTAGCAACCGTCTCCTCCGGATCTGTAAGAATCTTCCCTTTCTCAAATTTGATATCGGAGATATGGATGGAATCACCGATTTTAAGTGAACTCACATCCACTTCGATGCTATTTGGAATATCGCCTGGGAGGCATTGAATTTCGACGACCCTACGAATCTGGTCAAGAATCCCTCCAAGTTTTGCTCCTTCAGGTCTTCCAACAAGGTGAATGGGAACTTCAACCGTTATCATCACATCCATAGCCACTTCATAAAAATCGGTATGAAGGATCTCCTTTCCAAGATAGTCATATTGAACCTCTTTAAGCATCACTACTTTTCGGCTCGGAAGATCTCCATCCTTTATCTCTAAATCGATCAAGACATTGCCACCGGCCTCTGTTCGAAGGGCCTTCGCCAATTCCTTGCGCGAAACGGTCAGAGAGATGGGTTGGCTTCGAGGGCCATAGAGGATAGCCGGAATCAATCCCTTGGCTCTCAATCTGCGGGCAGCCCCTTTCCCTCTTCCTTCTCTTAACTCCGCTGTTAAAACCAGCCTTTCCATAATTAAATTCCTCCCAACCTATCGAATTCAAAATTGAAACTGATAATAACCTGCTTTTCACACAAATAAACAACTCACTGATTCGTCCCTGTATATCCTCCTAATGGCATCGGCTAAAAGTTCAGAGATAGATAGGACCTTAATTTTAGGGCACCGGGCTGCTTCTGAACGAAGAGGGATCGTATCGGTGACGATTAGTTCCACAATGGGAGACTCCATCAGAATCTCCACGGCACTTCCAGATAGAACAGGATGGGTACAGCAGGCATAAACTGACTTAGCCCCTTTTTCGGCAAGGGCGTAGGCTGCCCTAGTGAGGGTTCCGCCGGTATCCACCATATCATCGACTAAAACAGCCACCTTTTCTTTAACTTCTCCAATAATATTCATTACTTGTGAAACATTTGGGGCTTCTCTCCTTTTGTCGATAATGGCCAGGGAACTATCCAGTCGTTTTGCATAGGCTCGAGCCCGTTCTACTCCTCCTGCATCTGGAGAGACGATGACGATGTCGTCCTCGAGTTGTTTTAGATAACTTAAAAGCACAGGGGCAGCATATAAATGGTCAACCGGAATATTAAAAAAACCCTGGATCTGTCCTGCATGAAGATCTACGGTGAGGATTCTCGAGGCTCCTGCTGTAGTGATCAAGTCTGCGATCAGTTTTGCTGAGATGGGGGCCCGAGGAGAGACCTTCCGATCCTGTCGGGCGTAGCCATAGTAGGGTAAAACGGCGGTAATCCTTTCGGCAGAAGCCCTTTTCAGGGCATCAATCATAATGAGAAGTTCCATGAGATTATTATTCACAGGATGACAAATAGATTGGATGACAAAAACATCCATCCCCCGGACACTCTCATCAATCTCTACATTGATCTCTCCATCACTGAAATTCTTAACTACAGATTTCCCGATGGAGACCCCGAGATGCTGAGCAATCTTTTCAACCAGGGGAGGGTTTGAGTTTCCAGTAAAGATCCGAAGCCACTTCAACTCTTCATTTTCTTCCTTAAGAAATCGTCTTTTCACTGATTTCCCTTCATTCTTTTAGAAATAAAATTGGCTGGGGTGGGAGGATTCGAACCTCCGAATGCAGGTTCCAAAGACCTGTGTCTTACCACTTGACGACACCCCAACCGAGATATATTTTAATACAAGAGACACAAAAATTCACCTCTCTCTTAATCCATCCCCCCATCGAATCTGTCTCAAACGAAACTGTGTGCGTGAAAGATTTCCCAACCCCTCTCTTTGACTTTCTTTTTTATTTTCTGTTTTGCCTTTTTAGAGGCCTCCTCGCTTGAGAAAATCCCAAAGACGGTTGGTCCACTTCCACTCATCAGGCTTCCTAAAGCGCCCACCGAGAGAAGCATTTCTTTCATCATGGCAATCTCCTGATATCGATGGGAGACCACCTCTTCCAAATCGTTCCAGAGAAAGGAGGAAATTCTCTGGGGAGTCGTCAGTAACTGGTGAAGATTAAAATGAAATTCTTTTTTTGTCAATAAGAAATTTTGATAAGCCCACCGGCTGGAAACCTCAAAATTGGGATAAATGAGAACATAAAAAAGGAGTGGAAGTTCAATTTTCTCTAACCGCTCCCCAATTCCTGAACCGATAGCTGCCCCCCCTTTATACAAGAAAAAAGGAACATCTGCCCCAATTTTTATCCCTATCTCCATTAACTCCTCTTGAGTTAACCCCATTCCAAGCATTTGATTTAAGGCATAAAGGGTAGCGGCCGCATTGCTACTCCCCCCTCCAAGCCCTGCTCCAATGGGAATCCTCTTCTTAATCTGAATTAAAATCCCCCCCTTATAATTTGACCTTTTCAGGATCAAATGGGCCGCCTTAAATACAAGATTACCCCTCCCTGTTGGAAGGTCAGGATGATTGGTCTGAATCCGAATCCCTTTCTCTTTTCTCAGCGTAAAAAAAAGGGTGTCATGAAGACTGATCTTTTGAAAAATAGTCCTTAACTCATGATATCCGTCTTGACGTTTTTCAAGGATATCAAGCCGTAGATTCACCTTGGCCGGTGAAATGATACGAAACCTCTTCATGGGATTATTAAAAGAGGATTAAAAATTTCGAAGACCTCTTTCCTGAATAAGCCATTTTTTCTACCCTATCATAAAGAAAGAAATTTCTCTTTTCAAGAAAGGGAAGGAATATTCTTCAATTCTCCGAAAAAAAGAAGCACCGATTTAAAAGCTGACGTTTTAATTACAAATAGGTTGGATTAGCAGACTTGTTTGGTGCCGCAGACCAGGACCTGTCTCTCTTTGCTTCCGCTTCGATAGATGGTAATCCCCTTACATCTCTCCCGATAAGCCATCAAGAAGGCTTCTCGAACCTCTTCTTTGGTCGCTGTTCTGGGAAAATTGATGGTCTTTGAAACAGCGTTATCCGTATATTCCTGGAAGGCGGCCTGCATTTTGATATGCCAGTAGGGAGAAATCTCGAATGCGGTTAGAAAAAGCTTTCGAATCTCTTCAGGGACAGAGTGAATCTCTGAGAGGCTTTTTCCCTCAGAAATCTCTTTCATCAGATGGTCATTTAGAAACCCTTTCTTCTTCCCAAGTTCGAGAAAAATAGGGTCGGTGATCTGAATCTCCATCTCTTCCAAAACTCGTCTTGTATAATAAATTGAGAAAAGGGGTTCTATTCCACTCGAACAATTGGCAATAAGACTTAGGGTCCCTGTCGGAGCAATGGTGGTAAGAGTGGCGTTTCGTAATTTCACTCCTCCTGGACGATCATAGATGGAACCTTTAAAGTTGGGGAAGACTCCCCTTTTCTCTGCTAACTGGGCCGAGGCTTCTCGGGCTTCATACTGGATAAAACTCATGAGCCCCCTTGCGACTTCCAGGGCTTTCTGGGAGGAGTAAACGATTCCCATTCGAATAAAAAGGTGTGCCAGCCCCATCACACCCAAGCCCACTTTTCGATTTCCCATCGACATCTGCCTGATTTGGGGCAAGGGATACTGGTTCATATCCACCACATTATCTAAAAAATGGACGGCTTCTCGAATGGTTCTCTTCAGCTTCTCGAAGTCAAACTCAACCTTTTCATTCTTTTCTTTAATCATGTGAAGAAGATTGATGGAGCCAAGGACACAGGCTTCATAGGGAAGCAGCGGAACTTCACCACATGGATTCGTGCTTTCAATCTCCCCCAGGGCAGGGGTTGGATTGGCCTCATTGATCCGGTCCAAGAAAAGAACCCCTGGATCTCCACACTCCCATGCAGAGGTAACCATTTCATCCAGCACTCGCCTTGCTTTAAGTCTTCGTACCTCTTTCTTTGTCCTTGGGTTGATCAAGGGATAATCCTCGTCCTTCTCTACGGCCTCCATAAAGGCCCGGGTGATCCCCACCGAGAGATTAAAATTTTCCATCTCCCTTGAATCCCGTTTGAGAGAGATAAATTCAAGGATATCCGGATGATCGACTCGAAGGACCCCCATATTGGCGCCCCGCCTTGTCCCCCCCTGTTTAATAACTTCCGTGGCCATATTAAACACCCTCATAAAAGAGATAGGGCCGCTCGCTACACCTCCGGTGGAGGCCACAGGGTCGTCTTTAGGCCTTAATCGGCTGAAGGAGAAACCCGTTCCTCCTCCACTCTGATGAATAAGAGCGGTCTGCTTCACAGTTTCAAATATGGAATCGAGAGAGTCCTCAATGGGAAGGACAAAGCAGGCGGCCAACTGCTGAAGGTCTCTCCCTGCGTTCATGAGACAGGGAGAATTGGGCAAGAAATCCAATGTGGCCATTAATTTAAAAAAGGCCTCAGAGGTTTCTTCCACAGAGGAAGAGGAGCTGTAAAGGCGATCCGCCTCGGCCACATTTCGAGCAACCCGCCAAAACATCTCCTCAGGGGATTCAATCACTTTCCCCTGAGCATCTCTTTTAAGATATCTTTTCTCTAATATCTTAAGAGCCTCCGGGGTTAGAGATAGCTCCTTCATCTTTCTTCCTAAACGGTCTCGACCCTTTTGATTTCAGGGATCTGTTGCTTTAGAATTCTTTCTACCCCCATTTTTAAAGTCATTTGAGACATGGGACATCCCCCACACGCTCCGGTTAATCTGACTTTAACCACGCCATCGACGACATCGATAAGCTCGACGTCACCACCATCGGCTTGAAGGGCAGGTCGAATCTTCTCTAAGGCCTTTTGAACACTTTCCTTCATCTCCGATCACCTCCTCTCCGATTTTAACCTCATTCTCTTATAACTCATCATAACATAAAAAAATAAATCTCGAAACAAAAAAGACCTTCCCTCTGGGAAGGCCTTTTAGATACCCATTCCTCATCATACCTTATGAATTAAATTGCTTCGTTTTCATCTCTTTTTGACCGGAGGTATTGATTAAGAGCATCCTTCTTTTCGCAGTATTCCACATCTCCTTCACAGGTTGTGCTTCCCCCATCCATATCACAGTAGCCAAGACCTTTCCCTATCCCCAATCCTTCCGGTCTTCTGAAGAGTGGACATATTTTTCGTTCTTCTTCCATCTTAATCCCCTTCAAATAAAAAACCCGTGATCACTTTTACCACGGGTCCAGAACACTCTTCTCAACAGGCAGATTATCTATAAAGATATTTAGTTTTTCAGATATACCTCTGCCCGATTTATAAGTTCTGCTTCGGCAACCTGGCGATCCTGCGGATCACAGGACCCATGGCTTTCCCCACCTGTTCCATCTCTGGAACAGTGGGCCTCCCACCGATTACGGCGAGCAGGCGTCCCAAGATTACTCTTGGTTTGGCTTTTTCGGCTCAATTATTTTATTGCATTTAAAATGCCAAAATAGGTTTTTATTTTTAACTCATCGATTTTACGAGATTTTTGAAAAACAGAATCGACTGATCTTCTTTTAAAGTGTCATCCTTTTGCTATGAAAATAAAAAAATTGGCCTTCTTCTTTATTTATCCTCTTCTAAATATTTTTCGGCTGCGAAGGCAGCGGTGGCTCCATCTCCTACGGAGGTAGAGATCTGACGGAGGAGTTTTTTTCTGCAGTCCCCTGCGGCAAAGATTCCCCTCACAGAGGTCTCACAATTCTCATTGGTAAGGATATATCCATTTTCATCGAGTGAAATCAGCCCCTTCAAAAATTGAGTCCTTGGAACAAGACCGATAAATAGAAAGACTCCATCGGCTTCAATCTCTCTGGTCTCTCCTGTTTTTACATTTTTTACAGTCACTAAACGGACAATCGAATCTCCTTTAATAGCCTGCACTACGGAGTTCCAGATGAATTTGATTTTAGGGTTGGCTTCTGCCCTTTCCTGATAGATCTTCGTTGCCCTCAGTGCATCCCTCCGATGGACGATATAGAGTTCCCTAACAAACTTTGTTAAAAAGAGCGCTTCGGTCAAGGCAGAGTCCCCTCCCCCAACGACGATCACTTTACCATCCTGAAAAAAGGGACCATCACAGGTAGCACAATAGGAGACTCCTCTCCCTCTGTATTCCTCTTCTCCCGGGACACCTAACTTCCTGTATTCTGTTCCTGTACAGATAATTAAGGCTCGACTCAAATAGGCCCCTTCTTGAGTCAGGACCTTCTTTGTCTCACCCTCTAATTTGACTTCAATGACTTCATCCTTAAGCGATTCCAATCCAAAACGTTTTGCCTGTTCTTCCATCAGCCGACCCAATTCTGACCCACTAATTCCATCAGGAAAACCAGGATAGTTCTCCACCAGGTCGGTCGTCGTCATCTGACCCCCGAAAACTCCACTCTCAATTAAAAGGGTCTTAAGCCTTGCCCTCGAGGTGTAGAGTCCAGCCGTTAACCCTGCCGGTCCTCCCCCAATAATGATGACATCATAACGATTTATCTCCTCTTGCTTCATCTATCTTTCTCCTTAAAAGGATTTTTTAAACTTTATAGTCGATCAATCCGTTCTCTGTCAATAAAAGATGGCTACCATAAACGTTGGGTGAGGGATGACTTGACAAAAAAGATTTGGGAAAGATAGATTTAGATTGAATGGTAAACTCTTGCGAAGGAGGATTAGATGGAAAGAACACTTTCGATTGTGAAACCGGATGGGGTGAAGAAGGGTTTGATTGGTGAAGTCATCAGACGATTCGAAAACCACGGGCTAAAAGTGGTAGGGATGAAGATGGTCTATATGAATAAGAAGGAGGCAGAAGGGTTTTATGGGGTTCATCGCGAAAAACCCTTCTTTGAAAGTTTAACGGATTTCATGTCTTCAGGTCCCTGCGTGGTGATGGTTCTCGAAGGGGAAAATGCCATTCAGAAAACAAGAGAGCTGATGGGAGAAACAGACCCCGCGAAGGCAAAGGAAGGGACTTTGAGACATCAGTTTGGAAGCAATATCGAAAGAAATGTGGTCCATGGATCGGATGGACCTCAAACGGCTGCCTTTGAGATTAGTTATTTCTTTAATGCCTTAGAGATTTTTGAATATTAGAAAGAGTCTTGGGAAAGATTGATCTAAAAAACCTGAGTCCCCAAGAATTAGAAGGCCTTCTTTCTTCTTTTGGGAAGGAACGATACCGTGCCCTTCAGATCCTGAGATGGCTTTACCAGAAGGGAGTTCGGAGCATCGATGAGATGACGAACCTATCCAAGAAGCTCCGTCAGGATTTGAATCAAACCGCTTTCATTTCCCATCTTTCCTTGCTCCGATCAGAACAAAGCAAAGACGGCACAAAGAAGTTTCTTTTTGAACTCCAGGATGGGGAGCGGATCGAGAGTGTCCTTATCCCGGATCGAAAGAGGCTCACCCTATGTCTCTCCACTCAGGTTGGATGTGCCATGGGTTGTCGATTCTGTTTGACCGGAAAGATGGGCTTTAAACGGAATCTCACCCTTTCGGAGATCCTTAATCAGATCCTTGGAGTGAGAGAGACCTTGTCACCCGAAGAATCCATTACCAACATCGTTTTGATGGGAATGGGAGAACCCCTGGCTAACTATCAGAATACCCTGAGAGCGATCGAATTGATGACTCATCCGGAAGCTTTCCATTTTTCCTACCGACGGGTGACTCTCTCGACCGTAGGTCTTCTTCCAGAACTGGAAGAGCTGACAAGAGAGAAGGTTCGATTCCGTCTCGCCCTCTCTCTCAATGCCTCCGATGAGGACACAAGAGATCGCCTTATGCCCATCAATCGTCGATATCCTTTAAGGGAGATTTTAAAGGTCTGCCGAACATTCCCTCTCCACCGTAGGGATCGGATTACTTTCGAATACGTTTTGATCGAAGGAGAAAATGACTCGGTGAAAGAAGCAAAAGGGGTGGTAAAGCTATTGAAGGGAATCCCTTCGAAGGTGAATTTGATTCCCCTCAATGAGGCTCCTGAAATTCCCTACAAAAGACCTTCTGATGAGAAGATAAGGAGATTTCAAGAGATTCTACTCGCGGGAGGCCTTACGGCGATAGTTCGAAGAAGTAAGGGAGCCGATATCTCGGCTGCCTGTGGCCAACTTCAAGGAAAAGAGAGAGGAAGGGCGTTTGACAGGATTTTGGAAATCCATTAACATCTTGAATAAAAAAAGGAGGTCAAGGATGCCCGAAAAGATGGTCGGGATAATCGGAGGTTCTGGTCTTTATGAAATGGAGGGGCTTGAACACATCGAAACCCTCTCATTAACCACCCCTTTTGGAGATCCTTCAGATTCACTTGTGATCGGTCGACTGGAAGGAGTAAAGGTGGCTTTTCTCCCCCGTCATGGGAGGGGCCATCGAATTCAACCTTCCTCCCTTAATTTCAGGGCAAATATTTATGCCATGAAGACGATTGGCGTGGAATGGATCATCGGGGTAAGTGCGGTCGGTTCCATGAAGGAATCCATCCATCCTGGAGATATGGTCATTCCCAATCAGTTTATTGACCGGACCGTTGGGAGAGTGAACACTTTCTTTAGCGATGGGATTGTCTGTCATATCAGCTTTGCTGATCCGGTATGCCCGACTCTCCATCAGATTCTGGTTGAGGCAGGTCGGGAGGTCGGCGCCGTCGTTCATCCGGAGGGAACCTATCTTTGCATCGAAGGCCCTCAGTTCTCAACCCGTGCAGAGTCCAGACTCTATCGGACTTGGGGAGTGGATGTCATCGGAATGACCAATCTCCCTGAGGCAAAATTGGCTCGGGAGGCTGAAATCTGTTATGCCACCATTGCCTTCGCCACAGATTATGACTGCTGGCACCCCGAGGCAGGGGATGTCTCGATAGGAGAAGTCCTTAGGATTCTGGCCCAGAGCACAAAGAAGGCCCAAGCGGCCATCCGAATCGCATTGAAACATCTTCCCGAAAAGAGAGACTGCATCTGTGCCAGTGCCCTTCGATATGCTTTGATTACCAATAAGAAGTTGATCCCGGAGAAGACCAAAAAAGACCTTGCCCCCATCATTGGAAAGTATATTCGATGAGATGAAGTTTCTGGTTGATCGGATGTTGGGAAAGTTAGTCAAAGGACTAAGAATGTTAGGGTATGATACCCTTTATTATCGGGGAAATGATACCTACCAGCTCTTCCGTCTGGCTCGTGAAGAAGGGAGGGTGATTCTGACCCGTCGTTCAAAATTGGTTCCCAAAAGACCCGACGATCAGGTAGTCAGAATCCGGGAAGACCACCCCTGGGCTCAGCTCAAAGAATTGGTCGAAAAAGGATGGATTACCCTCCATGAGGAAGCTCTCTTTTCCCGATGCCTCCTTTGCAATAGTCTCCTGGAGGAGGCTTCACGAGAAGAGGTAGAGGGTCGTGTTCCAGAGTTCATCTACTATCAACACGAACATTTTTTTCGATGCCCTCAATGTCAGAAGATTTACTGGCCAGGCTCCCACCAAGAACATATGAATCAAAAAATAAGCGAGTTATTCAGAAAAGGATAACGAGGGAATGCGGATCATCGGCGGGATTTCAAAAGGAAGAAGACTCTCCTCCCCAAAGGGTTCATCCATTCGCCCGACTTTGGACCGAGTCAAAGAAACGATATTTAATATTCTGGGAAAAGAGGTCGAAGGAAAGGTGGTATTAGATCTCTTTGCAGGAACGGGAAATTTAGGGATGGAGGCCCTAAGCCGGGGAGCCTTAAAGACGGTCTTTGTAGAAAAGGCAAAAGAGGCGCTTCGAATCATTCAAAAAAATCTTCTTCAGAGTGGCTTTGCCATCCGATCAGAGGTGATTCCAAAGGATGTCAGACGTGCCATTCCCCTTCTCGAAAAGCGAGGTGATGCCTTTGATCTCATTTTCATGGACCCTCCTTATGAAAAAGGATGGGTCCAAAAGATTCTAAACCAACTCCGAGATCATCCAATTTATCATCGGGGAACGATTTTAGTCATTGAACATAGTCGAAGAGAGCCCATTCCTGCAGACCTTTCTGGATGGGAAATCATTCGACAGCGAATGATTGGCGACACGGTTCTCTCTTTTTTGAAGGGCTAAATTCTTCATCCCCTTGGGGGCGTATTTCCAAAGGAGCCAGAGGATGAGATTAAAGAGGAAAGGAGAAAAAGGCGAGATGGGAAAAGTAGCGATCTATCCAGGGTCTTTCGATCCTCTCACCTACGGGCATATCGATATCGTCGAGCGGGCACTGGAAATCTTTGACAAAGTGATTTTAGCGATTGCTCATGATGCCGAGAAGAAACCTCTCTTTACGGTCGAGGAACGGGTCGAGATGGCAAAGACCATCTTCAAAGATAACCCCAATGTGATCGTAGATAGCTTCAAAGGACTATTGGTGAATTATGTGGAGAAGACCAATGCAAAAGTGATCCTCCGAGGCCTTCGAGCGACCTCCGATTTCGAATACGAATTCCATATGGCCTCGATGAACCGGAGCCTCAGCACCCATCTGGATACCCTTTTTATGATGACCAGTAAAGACTACTTCTTCGTTTCCTCAAGAACGATCAAGGAGGTGGCCAGACTGGGAGGGGTAGTGGAAGGATTGGTCCCTGATCTTGTAGCAAGAAAATTAAAGGAGAAATTTAAACTCCCTCTCCCAAAAAGAAAACTGATCGGTTGGGAGGACTGATCAAAAGAGACGATTCAATCCTCGGAGGAATCCTCCTCCTGTCGTTTCAGGTAAGCCTGAATGTAGATCACCTTATCCTCTTTCGACTCCTCTTCTTTTGGTTTGGAAGAGGTCTCTTGCTCGGATCGGCGATAAGCCTCTTCTAATTTGCTGATGACCTCCTGAAGTTTAGGATCCTCCTTTACGAGTTCATGGACCTGCTGGTCAAAATAATCGCTTGCCCTCTCAAGATGAGAAAAGTCAATCTCTACTCCAGTCAGATGGGCCAGTTTCTTCAAGACATGGTAGGCCACCTTCACATTTCTTGCCTGAAGATACTGCGGGGCATGTCCCCAGAGGCTAATGGCTGAAAGTCCTTTCTGTTTGGCTCTGCTTAAGAGGAATGTATGAATACTAATGGGACCTGTATATTCGGTGAGACGAAGTCCTGCCTGAATCACTTCGTCCTTTAGCTCTTCCTGATTGAAGAGGGCGCTGACCATCACTGGGAAGGTATGGGGGATATAATCATAAGTCCCTCCAAGGGTGAATAGCCGGGAGACCTCAAAGTCCCGAGCCAATTCAAGAATGAGGTTCGCAAAGAGATTCCATTGACAGTGGGGTTCGATTCCATAAAAAAAGATGAAGTCTTTCCCTGAAAGATTCGTCTTGTAATAGAAATGGTTTCCCGTGAATTTTAATTCCAATATCCTCCCCTCATGAATGATCCCTGTAGGGCGAAGAGAGGTCATCTGATAAAATGGTTCAAGAGGAAGGGTAGCAAATCGTTTAGCTCGCAGATGCTCGATGAGAAACTGAAGGGAAAAGGAGGAGACCTCTGCCGCATTAGGCCACCCCTCAAATCCTAAAATGAAATAGGGTTTTTTTAAGATAGGCCTTTCTTCGTATTGAATCTCAACCATCCTCTTTGATCCTCCAGAGATAATTCTAAAATTTAGTCCCTTCCAGTGTCAATCATTCGAGTTTAATCCATTTCAAGGGGTCTTCCGACAATCCTCTGATAAGCCTCAAGGTATTTTTCCCTTGTCTTCCGAATGATCTCCTCTGGGAGATGGGGTGCAGGAGGGGTTTTGTTCCATTTTATCGATAAGAGATAATCTCTTAAGAACTGTTTATCAAAACTTTTTTGAGGAGAACCGGGGCGATACTCGTCTTTGGGCCAGAACCTCGAGGAATCAGGAGTGAGGAGCTCATCGACGAGGATGAGTTTTCCATTCCACAATCCAAACTCCATTTTGGTATCCGCAATAAGGATCCCTCGGGCCTCTGCGAAGGCTCTGGCCATCTTATAGATGGAAAGAGAGATAGCCCTGATTTGACTGGCGAGATCCTTTCCAATCTCTTTTTCGACCCTCTCAAAAGGGATGTTTTCATCGTGTTGACCTGCCTCGGCTTTGGTGGCAGGGGTAAAGATGGGTTCTTCTAATCTCGAAGATTCCAGCAAACCCTTTGGAAGAGGAATTCCACAAATCTCTCCAGTTTTCTGATACTCCTCCCATCCCGACCCGGTTAGATAACCCCTCACCACACATTCAATTGGAAGGACATCAGCCTTGAGGACCATCATCGTCCTTCCGCGAAGGATATCCCTGTATGGAGAGCACTCCTCGGGAAAATCTTCAACCTCTGTGGAAAGGAGATGATTGGGAACAATCTCGCGGGTCAAATTGAACCAGAACTTGGAAAGTTGGGTCAGAACTCTCCCCTTATCAGGGATGGGAGTGGGCATGACTACATCGAAGGCAGAGATCCGATCGGTCGCTACAATCAGGAGCCGGTCCCCTAAGTCGTAGATGTCCCTGACCTTCCCTCTTCCTTTCAATTTCAGGGTGTTAAGTTCGGTTTGTGAAATGACCTGGGAACCCATCTATAACCCCTCTCTTTCGTTGACTTTTTTCTAAAAAATGTTATCTTTTCCTTCAATCCGCTTTCCTCTCTGGGACTTAACAGAGAGTCAGAAAAAATAGGACATCGGTCAATAGATGATTGGAAATCGAATAGGACATCGATTAGACCCTTACCTTTTCTCTTTTCTTAAGAAATTTTTAAGTCAACATAGTAATCCAAATTTATTTACCTGGATGGGTTTCTTTGTCACCCTCCTTGCTTCCTTTTTCCTTCTCAAAGAAGCCTGGCTCCTTGCCGGAATCTTCATCATTCTTTCCGGTCTCTTTGATCTTTTTGATGGGGTGGTTGCGCGAAAACTCAATAAGGTCACTTCCTACGGGAGTTTTTTGGATTCCGTGTTGGATCGATATTCAGACCTTATCCTCCTCTTAGCCATTCTCGTCTATTATCTTCAAAAGGGAAATCTAAGAGCCGTCATCCTCACCGGTTTGGTGAGTATGGGAACAGCCCTCATTCCTTATATAAGGGCGAAGGCAGAATCCCTTGGAATTGAATGCACCATTGGATTGATGGAGAGGGCTGAAAGAATCATCCTTCTTACTCTTGGCGTCCTCTTCCAGTGGCTAATTCCTATCCTTTGGATCCTTGCCATTCTTACCCACTTTACCGTCTTTCAGCGAATCTATTACGTCCGCAAAAGACTTCGATCCAAGGAAACTCCACTCTGATTCGCCATTCTTTTGATCTCGCTGACTAAGACTCTTAGAAAATCCTCCTCCTTCACCTTTTTCACGATCTCTCCTTTTCTAAAAAGGACCCCGACCCCCTTTCCTCCCGCAATCCCCACATCTGCCTCCCGTGCCTCTCCTGGACCGTTGACCACACATCCCATAATAGCCACGACCATGGGGGTAGAGATCGCTTGGACCTCTCTTCTAACACGCTTGACTAAGGGAAGCAAGTCGATTTCACATCGCCCACAGGTAGGACAGGAGATGATCTCCACTCCTCTTTGGCGAAGTTTGAGGGTGCTGAGGATTTCATAACCTACTCGAACCTCCTCTACAGGGTCAGCGGTCAAAGAAACCCGAAGGGTATCTCCTATTCCTTCGAGAAGGAGAACCCCGATTCCCATTGAAGATTTCACGATGGCAGAGGAGCCTATTCCCGCCTCTGTAATCCCCAGATGAAGGGGATAGTCCGATCGCTCAGAAAAGAGGCGATAGGCTTCGATCGTCCTTGGCACATCGGAGGCTTTCAAAGAGACTTTGATGAGGCCAAAGCCGAGATCTTCCATAAACTCTATAGTTTTCAGGGCACTGGCCACCATGGCCTCCGCCGTAGCTCCTCCAAATCTTTTTAATACGTCCTTCTCAAGGGAACCTGAATTGACTCCAACTCGAATGGGAATAGAGCGTTGTTTCGCTTCCAATACGATCCTTCTTAATCGCTCCTTGCCTCCAATATTTCCTGGATTGATCCGGATTGCATCGGCACCGCACTCCATCGCCCTCAATGCAAGTCGCTCATGGAAGTGGATGTCGGCTATAAGAGGAATATGAATTCTCTTCTTGATTTCTTTAATCGCTTGAGCGGCCTCCTCATCGGGAATGGCTACCCGAACTAATTCACAACCCGCTTCCTCGAGACGCCGGATCTGTTTGACCGTCTTTCGAATATCTCTTGTATCGGTCTTGGTCATGGATTGAACGGAGACAGGGGCCTCTCCTCCTATCCTCACCGAGCCTATTGAAATCTGTTTTGTGGTTCGACGATGGATCATACTGAGCCTGTTCTCTTTGACGCTCTCCACGTCTCGACCGTAAAATAGAGTGAGTCACCAGAAACTTTAGGGAAGAGGTCTACCTGCATGAGAGGAGAGATATCTCCGGTTAAAAGGAGAGAATGGGAAAGGGGTTTCTTAAGGACAGGAGAGAGGAGAACGGGTATCTCTCCCCTTTTGACCCTGTTCGATTGAGATTTTTTTTGGGTAAGGGCCCATCCTCGATAAAGGATGAAGCCTGCCAAAAGGATGAGAAACGTCACAATGAGCCATCTAAGGTTTCTCTGAAATTGGATCACGTTCCCTG
>Ga0209102_1000749_pt1 | contig 20077 bp, 19 predicted proteins | sample ConPoolayeHmetaG_FD_185483 | JGI IMG/M metagenome (GOLD analysis project Ga0209102, IMG submission 185483) | Hot spring microbial mat communities from California, USA to study Microbial Dark Matter (Phase II) - Cone Pool mat layer H metaG... ...
GGGGTTGTGCCGAGTTCTCTTGCGGTTTTTGAGATGTTAAATTTATTCTCTTGGAGTATGCCAATAACTCTCTTTCTTACCCGGACCGGGTCTTTTTCATAACGGATCTTCTCATAATAGATTTCGGCAATACCCATAAATTACTCTTTTTGGAAGATTATAGGATTTTAAGAATTTTTTCAAGTCAGGGACCCAAAAGATCTCTCTAGGGTAGATACCATGTTTAGAAACAGTACGCAGGTCTGTTGACAGAAAGGGAAATAGGGTATATAATTGGGTATGTTTCCAGAAGAATTGAGAAGGTCCGACCCAGAAATATTTGAGGCAATAAGGTTAGAGACGGAAAGGGAGCACTCAACCTTAGAACTTATCGCCTCGGAGAACTTCTGTTCCGAGGCGGTGCTTTCGGCTCTTGGTTCGGTATTAACTAATAAGTATGCCGAAGGTCTGCCGAAGAAGCGATATTATGGAGGTTGTGAATTTGTGGATATGGCAGAACTCCTGGCGATTGAGCGGTTGAAAAAACTCTTCGGCTGTGAACACGCCAATGTCCAGCCCCATTCCGGAACCCAGGCAAATATGTGCGCTTATTTTGCCCTGGCTAATCCTGGTGATACAATCTTTGGGTTAAATTTAACCCACGGCGGACATCTCTCTCATGGTCATCCGGTAAATTTCTCCGGGAAATATTTTAAAGTCATCCATTACGGCGTTGACCCAGATACCGAGGTCTTGAATTATGATGAAATCTGGAAGATGGCCAAGGAATATAAGCCGAAGATTATCGTCTCCGGAGCCAGTGCCTACCCCCGGACTTTATTCTTTGATAAATTCCAGGAGATTTGTGATGATGTTGGTGCTTATCAGGTTGCCGACATTGCCCATATCGCTGGTCTGGTTGCTGCTGGTCTCCACCCAACACCAATTCCTTATTCGGATGTCGTAACGACGACAACCCATAAGACCCTAAGAGGTCCACGGGGTGCGGTGATAATGTGTAAGGCAAAATATGCGGAGATAATTGATAAGACGACATTCCCCGGGATGCAGGGCGGACCCTTAGAGCATGTGATTGCGGCAAAGGCCGTCTGCTTTAAGGAGGCACTAAGCGATGAGTTCAAAGACTATCAGAGAAGGATTGTGGAGAATGCATTGACCTTAGCCGAAGAATTAAAGATCCTCGGCTACCGTTTAGTTGCCGGTGGCACCGATACCCATTTACTACTGGTTGACCTAAGGGGTAAGGGGATAACCGGGCGGGAGGCGGAGAATGCCTTGGGTAAGGCCAATATCACGGTTAACCGTAATACAATCCCTTATGACCCACAGAAGCCATTTATCGCCTCCGGGATAAGATTAGGCACCCCCGCCTTAACTACCCGGGGTATGGGTAAGGAAGAGATGAGAAAGATTGCCCAGTTGATTGATAAGGTCCTTACTAATATCACGAAGGAGGAGGTGATAAAAAAGGTTAGGGAGGAGGTGAAGGAATTGACTGAGAATTTTCCTCTCTATCCGGCAAGGCGCGAGGTTTATGAAAGGCTTTTAAGGGGATAAAATGAAAGGGGAGATTATTAGAGATATAAAGGCCAGGGAGATTTTAGACTCCCGGGGTTTTCCAACCATTGAGGTAGAGGTAGTCTTAGAGAGTGGCGACCGGGGGATTGCTCAAATCCCGGCCGGAGCATCAAAGGGTAAATATGAGGCAATGGAATTAAGGGACGGCGAGGAGCGATTTTTAGGTAAGGGTGTCAAAAGGGCGGTGAATAATGTCAAGGAAGTGATAAAAAGGGAGATTGTTGGCTTACCGGCTTCGGACCAGGCACTTATTGACTCAATTTTAAAAAACCTTGATGGCACAGAAAGAAAGGAGCGGTTAGGGGCTAACGCGATCTTAGGGGTCTCAATCGCTGTCTGTAAGGCCGCAGCAAACTTCTATCACCTGCCGGTTTATCGCTATTTAGGCGGGATAAGAGAAGAGATGATGCCGGTGCCGCTCTTAAATATAATAAATGGCGGTGTCCATGCCCCCAATAACTTAACGATTCAGGAATTTATGATTGTGCCGCTTGGGGCGCAGACCTTTACCGATGCCCTCCGATATTCGGTTGAGGTCTATCATACATTAAAGAAATTATTGGAAAAGAAGAAACTCCTCACCGGTGTCGGTGATGAGGGAGGGTTTTGTCCTAATCTTTCGGATAATGAAGAGGCCTTAAAGTTGACTATTGAGGCAATTGAGACGGCAAACTATGAGCCAGGGATTGATATATTTTTAGCCCTCGATTCAGCGGCCAGTGAATTTTATCAAGGTGGCAGATATCACCTCTTGCCTGAGGATAAGAAACTTAATGCCGAGGAGATGATTAAGCTCTATGAAGATTGGGTTGCTAAATATCCAATCGTATCCATTGAAGACGGGCTGGCCCAAGAAGACTGGAGCGGCTGGGAACAAATGACTTCCGCATTGGGTAAAAAGGTGCAATTGGTGGGTGATGACCTATTTGTCACTAATATCACGCTTTTGAAAAAGGGTGTCAATAAGGGAATCGCCAATGCGATTTTAATCAAACCAAATCAGGTCGGCACAATAAGTGAGACACTGGAATGTATTGCCTATGCCCAGAGGGAGGGATATAAGACAATTGCCTCCCATCGCTCCGGCGAGACCGAGGATACCTTTATTGCCCATTTAGCCTTTGCCACTAATACCTATCAGATAAAGACCGGTGCCCCAAGCCGCGGGGAAAGGGTTGCTAAATATAACGAACTCTTACGAATTGAAGAGGCGACCAGGGCAAAATACGCGGGGAATCACCTTTTAAGAAAAGAAGGACAATGACGAATATAGGATGATTAGAAAAATCCTTTATCTCTTAATTATCGTTGCTATTTTTTTAATCTATCTGCCGGGTCCGAATGGTCTGGTCAGGTTGATCAAAAGGGAGATGGCGAGGAGGAAACTGGTTAGTGAGATTCAGGATTTGCGGATTAAAAATATCTTATTGCGGGCAAAACTGCGAAGGCTTTCTTCTCCTGAATATCGGACCGAGTTGATAAAGAAGACCCTATCCCCAAAAGACCGTTAATCGGATATGCGGAAGGTAGTTGCCTTCCTTCTCTTTCTCTCTTTTTTAGCAAACTGCACTCAATATATCCCGCCGGTAGTGACGAAAAAGTTAGAAGAAAAAGAGACGAGCGACGAGACCGATATTTTCCAGCAGGCGTCAAGGTATTGTAAAAAGAAGCGGATAAGTGAAGAGCACTTTATTTCCTTGGTCCATTCTTTTATTCCCGCGGTCAATAGTTGGGAGGATTTGAGGAAGATAAATCCTCACAGTTGGGGGGAAGTGACGGCAAAGGTTGACCAATTATTAGCCAAGGAAGAGATGAGGCTTTTTGTTGTCTTTGGCCTCTGGTTTGTTGGTTGGAATATCGCCTATTTACTCTGGCGTTTTGGTGTGCCCGATTAGAAATCCCCTTTGGGTTTAGTTGACTAACCGCTTTTAATTGCTATAATGATGATGAGCGAAATCGGTGGTTAAAATAAAAAGGAGGAAAAATGAAGAGATTTTTAGCCCTCTTATTTTTATTTACCCTCTTCTGCCAAAAATCAACAACGATAAAAATTGGCTTGGTCGCCCCAATAACCGGTGATGTGAAGACCTTCGGCGAATCGGTAAAGAATGCCTTCCTCTTAGCGATTGAAGAGGCGAATAATCAAGGCGGTATTTTGGGAAAGAAAATCACCCCGGTAATCGCCGATGATAAAAACGACCCGACCGAGGCCGCCAATGCCGGTTCAAAATTGATCAATCAAGACCGGGTGAAGTATATCATCGGCTCGGTCTCTTCCAAATCCAGTATCCCGCTTTCCGAAATCTGCCAATCGGCAAATGTCTTGATGATTACCCCAACCTCCACCAATCCCAAGGTTACGGTCGGTGAGGACGGCGCAAGAAAGTCTTTTATCTTCCGTGCCTGTTTTATTGACCCGTTTCAAGGTAAGGTAGCGGCAAAGTTTGCCTTGGAAAATCTTTTGGCGAAAAAGGCGGCTATCCTTTATGATGTGGGAAATGACTATGTTAAGGGATTGGCGGAATTCTTCCGTGATGCCTTCTTAAAGGGCGGCGGTGTCATCCAGGTCTATGAATCCTATTCTAAGGATGATGTTGACTTCTCCGCCCTACTGACCAAGGTGAAGGGAGATAATCCGGATATCCTCTACTTACCGGATTATTATAATAAGGTCGGTCTCATCGCCAAGCAGGCCCGGGCGATGGGGATAAGGTCAATCTTTCTTGGGGGCGATGGTTGGGATTCGCCGGATATGGTGAAGATTGCCGGTGAGGCAATTGACGGCGGATATTTTACCAATCACTACTCACCCGATGACCCAAGGATCGAGGTCCAGGAGTGGGTGAGTAAATACGAGAAACGCTACGGCGTTAAACCGGATGCCCTCGGAACTTTGGCTTACGATGCAACCAATCTCCTCATTTATGCACTGCGCCGGGCAAATCCCGAAGATGTCATTTCGGTCCGGGATACCTTACAGAATATTAAGGGATACAAGTCGGTCTCCGGAGAGATTACCCTTGATGAATGGGGAAACCCGATAAAGAATGCGGTCATCCTCCAATATCAAGGTGGCAGGCAGGTCTTTATCACAAGTGTGACGCCCGAGTAATTTATTGATAAAGCCAAAATCCAAATAAATCTTCTTGATGTCCTATCTCTTCCAGCAACTGCTCAATGGTTTACAGTTAGGTAGTGTCTATGCCTTGATTGCCTTGGGCTATACGATGGTTTATGGGATTGTCCGACTGATTAATTTTGCCCACGGCGATATATTTATGGTTGGTGCCTATGTCGGATACTTTGCTCTTTCGGTCTATCGGATTCCTTTTCCCCTGGTCTTTCCTTTGGCGATGGTTGTCTGTGCGGTCTTAGGGATGACGATTGAGAAGTTAGTATATAAGCCTTTAAGATTTGCCCCCCGGATAAATCTCTTGATAACGGCAATTGGTGTCTCCCTCTTTCTTGAATATTTTACCAGTCTTCGGTTTGTCTTCGGGCCAAATTTTTTAGCCTATCCCCAACCCTTTAAGATTGAGAGGCTAAATATCGGTGGGGTGACAATCAATTCAATCACGATAATGATATTTGCCATCGTCTTCCTCTTACTTTTAATCTTAGAGGTTATCGTTTACCGGACGCGGATTGGGATGGCGATGCGGGCCGTCTCTTATGACAAAGAGACCGCTTCCCTTATGGGGATAAATGTTGATAATATTATTTCCTTTACCTTTGGTATTGGTTCAGCCTTAGCCGCGGTTGGTGGCATCTTATACGGTATTGCCTATCCCCAAATCCATCCCTTTATGGGGATTATGCCGGGGTTAAAGGCATTTGTCGCCGCGGTCCTGGGGGGCATTGGCATAATCAAGGGTGCGGTCTGTGGCGCGCTGATTATGGGGATTGTTGAGGTATTGGCTTCCGCTTATATCTCATCTACCTTGCGGGATGCGATTGCCTTCTCCCTTTTGATTCTCTTCCTTCTGTTTAAGCCAACCGGTATTTTTGGTCGGGAAGAGAGCGAAAAGGTATGAAGCAACTCTTTGGCCTTTTGGTAATTATCTATCTCGTGTTGCGGTCTCTTTTCACTTTTGGCTTAATAAATCCCTACGGGCAACAGATAGTCCTTTACACCGGGATTATAATGATTTGGGCGCTGGGCTTAAATCTCATCTATGGCTTCTCTGGGCAATTCTCTTTGGGGCATGCCGCCTTTTATGGTCTCGGTGCTTATGCCGGCGCCCTCCTGACAAAACTCTTCCCTTCTTTTTTTGCGATAGTCCCGCTTTCGCTCTTAGTTTCTCTTCTTATCCCTTCATTGGTCGCCTTTTTAATTGGCATCCCGGTTTTACGTTTAAGGTCGGATTATTTAGCGATTGCCACTCTGGGGTTTGGGATAGTGGTTAAAATCCTCTTTGATAATGCGGATGCCCTCACGCCCAAACTGGGTGGGTCAAGGGGGATGTTAGGCATCCCGAAGTATACCAACTTAGAGATTGTCTTCGTCTTTGTTGGCATAACCCTAATCTTTATCCGAAACCTTATCTATTCTAAATACGGAAGGGCGCTTTTGGCCTTAAAAGATGATGAGATTACCGCTGATGTGATGGGTGTCTCTACCATGCGTTATAAAGTGATGGCCTTTACCTTCGGGAGTGGTCTGGCTGGTCTGGCCGGCTGGCTTTATGCCCATCTCTATACATTTCTCCATCCGACGAACTTTGAGTTCTTGAAGTCAATTGACTGTTTATTGATTGTCGTGCTTGGTGGGATGGGGAGTATTACGGGCACGGTCATCGCTTCAATTGTCTGGGTCTTTTTAATTGAAGGGTTAAGGAGCTTCCTCCCTTCTTATTTAATTGAGTGGCGGTTTATTATCTATCCCTTACTTCTAATTATGATGATGCTCAGAAGACCGCAAGGGATTTTCGGCAAAAAAGAGGCAAGACTTTTTCGAGAAAGTTCCTGGTATGAGTCTTTTAAGAGTTAGGGATTTGCATAAGAACTTTGGTGGGTTGAAGGCGGTTAACTCTTTTTTCTTAAATATTTCACCGGGGGAATTTGTTGGTCTGATTGGTCCAAACGGTGCGGGGAAGACCACGGTCTTCAATCTCTTAACCGGTATCTATAAGCCGGACCGGGGGGAGATTATCTTTGAGGGCGAGGAGATAACTGGGTTAAGCCCGCATCGCATTACCCAAAAGGGTATGAGCCGAACCTTTCAAGGGATAAGATTATTTAAGGAGATGACCGTCTTAGATAACATCCGAACCGCCTATCACCCCCATATCCAGTACTCCCTTCCCGACGCCCTGTTTCGAACCAAAGCCTTCCGAAGGAAAGAAGAGGAGGCTATGGAATATCTCATCTCACTGGCAAAAATCTTTAAGTTAGAGAAGTGGCTCAAGGCCGAGGCGAGGAGTCTCCCTTATGGTGAGCAGCGGAAGGTTGAGATAGTTCGGGCATTGGTTGCCCGGCCGAAACTTTTGCTCTTAGATGAGCCGAGTTGTGGGATGAACCCCAGAGAGGTCTCGGAACTGATGGAACTTCTCACCTATGTGAAAGAGAGATATTCCTTGACCGTCTTTTTAATTGAGCATCGGATGCCGGTGGTGATGGGGATTAGCGAGCGGATTGTGGTGATGGACTTTGGCGAGATAATTGCCGAAGGGAGACCAGAAGAGGTGAGGGAAAACCCAAGGGTAATTGAGGCCTATTTAGGAAAGTCGGAATGGCAATCTTAGAGGTTAAGGACTTGCAGGTCGATTATGATGGTATCCAGGCCTTACAGGGTATCTCTTTTTCGGTCTCGGAGGGTGAGGTTGTCTGTTTAATTGGGGCGAATGGCGCCGGAAAGACAACGACCCTGAAGGCAATTTCTGGGATAAAGAGGGCAAGGGGTGGTAAGGTCTTTTTTGCCACAAGAGAGATAACTAATCTCCCCGCCCACAAGATAGTGAGTTTAGGGATTTCTCATGTCCCGGAAGGGAGAAGACCGTTTGCCAATCTGACGGTCTACGAAAACCTCCGCTTAGGGGCCTATAAGGTAGAAGCAAAGGAGTTTAAAGAAAGGCTAAAAAGGGTCTTTAAGTCATTTCCCCGGCTCAAAGAGCGCTTAGGTCAATTAGCCGGAACCCTTTCCGGTGGCGAACTGCAGATGCTTGCCCTTGCTCGGGGGATAATCTCTCAGCCAAAACTTTTGCTCTTAGATGAGCCTTCAATGGGCCTGGCCCCGATTTTAGTGGAGGAGATATTTTCCATAATAAAGGAGATACAAAAGCAGGGCGTCTCAATCCTCTTAGTTGAACAGAATGCTCGTATGGCGTTATCAATCGCCAACCGAGGATATGTCTTAGAGACCGGGCGGATTGTTCTCTTTGGGGAGGCAAATTTATTATTGAATGACCCTCATCTTAAAGAGGCCTATTTATAACGTAAATACGCTCTACGCTTTACGGCTCACGGTCTACGGCCTACGGATTTTAGGGTGGTAGTTATTGATATATAGTTCTTTCCAGAGCGGTAGGGTCAGTTTTTCCAATTCTTTATCATAAGCACTCATCTCGGCAATGTATTTCTCTTCATCCAATATCTCAGAGGGGGCATAATCAATTGGTCTTGCCCCGTATTTTTTGATTACCGCCCGCGCCTCTAAGAAATGGTCCCGAATTGGGCAGGGGCGGAGCCAATCGGAATTAGCCCCATTGGAACGAGAGAGAAACCCATATCTCTTCTGCCAATTCCTCAATTCCTGAAAGTAAGGGGTGAATAGGGCATCATTGATATTTCCCCCGGCGGCATAGATATCTTTGATATTGGATACGGCAAAGGGGAAGAAGACACAGGGGGCGATATCACCATGCCAATTGATGTGTAAATAACCACCCTCCCGACCACCGGCGATACAGCCGTGGGAGACGGTTCCGTGATTCCAGAAATCGGCAAGGAGAAGCCTTTTTTTCTTCACAATCTCCCAGGACCGCTGCCACATCCAGAGGCGCTGTTGGGGAGTAGGCATCAAAGAGACATCAACATCCCGACCAATCGGCATATAATGAAATATCCAGCCATAGGAGGCACCCATCTTATTAAAGAAGAAGTCAATAAACTCATCGGATAGAATCTCCGCGCAGTTTTCCCTTGTGGCGGTGAGGGAGATACCAAAGAGCACCTTATTTTTCGCAAGCCTCTCCATGGTCAAAAGAATCTTATTAAAAATGCCTTCTCCCCTTCTCTTATCCGTGGTCCGCTCAAAGCCCTCTACGGAAATTGCCGGGGTTAAATTGCCCAACTCGTATAGGGTTTTTGCCACCCGTTCATTGATTAAAGTGCCATTGGTATAGACCATAAAGATGCAGTCATTAAACTCTTGGGCTAGATCAAGAATCGTCTTCCCTTCGGAGCGATAGGCGAAAGGCTCACCTCCGGAAAAGACAAAGAAGCGAACCCCCCAGAATTTTCTTGCCTCTCTTATTATCCTCTGCACTATCCAATATTCAAGGGTATCTCTTTGGGTAGCGGCATTGGCATAACAATTTGGGCAGGCCAGGTTGCAGAATTTAGTCGGGCTTATTACTAAAAAACCTGGTGGACCTTCGCCAAATTTCTCGCGCCACTCCGCCTTTATCCTCTTTATTTTATGATTTAAGAAAATCGCCCGGACAAAGGCATTAAGGGAACTTCTTGTCCAATGAACCCGTAAGGCGGAACCTAACATCCCCTTCATCATATAAAAGAGGTCTTCAGCGACCCTCTCGGAATCAATATGGTCGGGATTGTGCGAGAGTCTTTTAATCTCGTTGGCTAACCAGAAGTAAAGGAGGCGGGAAAAGAGACGCAGACCCTTGACCGGTATTGCCCGGTCAATATTTAATGCCCATCCTAATAACTGGGCAACTATTTTATCTTTATCGGTCATTTTGTTTCATTATAACCTTAAAAATTCATCTTGTCAACTCATAGAGATGGGCAGTTAATCGCTTAATGTCTTCGCTAATCTCTTGGTCTTTCTCTAAGAAGGGGACAAATTCCCTTATTTTTGTAATTATCTCCTTTATCTTTTTAGGGGGCCGGTCAGTCAATAATTCTATTGCCTGGCTGGCTAAGACCAATTCAATCGCCAAGATTATTTTTAGATTCAAGAGGATTGTCTCCCCTTTTAATAGTCCATTCATACTCATACTGACAAAATCTTCCTGATTGGCCGAAGTCGGTAAAGAAGAGACCGAAGCCGGAAAAGAGAGGGTTTTATTCTCGGCGGCTAAGGCAGCGGCTAAGACCTGAGCCATCATAAACCCTGAATTGACGCCGCTTTCCCTAATTAAAAAGGGCGGGAGGCCAGAAGTTTTGTGGTCTAAGAGTAAAAAGATGCGCCGCTCCGAAATTAAAGAGAGGGTTGTTAAAGAGAGGGCTAAGATGTCGCCGGCCAGGGCCAGGGCCTGGCAATGAAAGTTGCCACCGGTTAGGACTCTCTTATCCAAAATTATCGGATTGTCGGTAACCGAATTTATCTCAGTTTTTAGGATTTGTTCGCCAAATCTTAAACCTTCATAGGCGGCGCCGTGAACCTGAGGGCAACAACGGATTGAATAAGGGTCCTGAATCCTTAGTGAATTGTGGGTTAATCTTCCTAAGATTTTTCTTAATGACCGCGCGGTCTTAATCTGCCCGGGATAGGGTTTTAGTAGATGAATCCTTAAATCTAAGGTCAAAGGGTCTCCCCTCAGGGCAAAAAAGGAAAGGGAGGCGGCGAGATTGGCGATTTCAAATAGTTTTTGGGCATAAAATAGAATATGGGCAAAATAAGCGGCACTCATCTCACTGCCGTTGATTAAGGATAACCCCTCCTTCGCGGTCAATCTTAATGGTGAGAGAGAGGCCTTCTTTAATGCTAATGAGGCCTTTACCCTTTTGCCAGAATAAAAGACCTCCCCCTTTCCCAGGGTAATCAAACCAATCTGGGCTAATGGTAAGAGGTCACCCGAGGCACCAACCGAACCCTTCTTATTAACGACCGGGATAATATCCCGGTTTAAGACTGACACAAGAAACCTTATTAGTTCCGGTCGGCAGCCGGAAAAACCCTTGGCTAAGCAGTTTGCCCGCAAAAAGATTGCCCCGCGCACCACCTCTTTGGCAAATACATCACCGGTGCCCAAAGAATGGGAGAGGAGTAGATTCTCCTGTAATTTTTCTTGCTTTCTTTCAGTAATTTTTACCTCGGCTAAGGCACCAAAGCCGGTATTTACGCCATAGACCGAAAAGCCTTCTTTTAAGATATTTTTTAGTTGTTTCTGGCTTGACGCAACTTTTTTAAGACCGGTTTGGGAAATCTTTACCTTTTCCCCAAAAGAGACCCTTATCACGTCTTTCAGGTCTAATCGGTAATTAGGGATAACCATCAATAATATCGTAAGGGAAATTTGGCGATTGTCAAGGAAAGCCAACCCTTGATTTAATTAGAAATTTTATTATAATTAGGAATGATGCAGAAGAGAATCCTTACCGGTGACCGACCAACTGGTCCCTTGCACCTTGGTCACTATATCGGGACAATTGTCAACCGGGTAAAACTGCAATACGAGTATGAGACCTTTATTCTGATCGCTGATGCCCAGGCACTCACGACTAATTTTAACCACCCCGAAAAGTTAAGGGAAGACATCTTCCATTGCGCCTTTGATAATCTTGCTTGTGGTATTGACCCAAAGGTCTCATCCCTCTGTATCCAGACGATGATACCGGAGATTGCCGAACTTACGGTCTATTACTCCAATCTCGTTACGATAAATGTTTTACTCCATAACCCAACAATTAAAACCGAGGCACGAGTCTTTGGTTTTGAAGAAAAGACCCCCTACGGATTTTTGGGCTACCCGGTCTCCCAGGCCGCGGATATTACCTTCTGTAAGGCAAACTTAGTGCCGGTCGGTGAAGACCAACTACCGCATATTGAATTGACCCGAAAGATTGTCCGCCGGTTTAATGAGCTTTATGCCCCGGTCCTGGTTGAACCAGAGGCGTTACTCTCCGATGTGCCGAGGCTACCCGGGCTTGATGGCCAGAAGATGTCAAAGAGTATCGGGAATTGTATATTCCTGAAAGATAGCGAAGAGGAAGTAGAAGAAAAGGTGCGGGGGGCTTTAACCGACCCAGCCCGGATTCATCCGAATGACCCCGGACACCCGGAGGTCTGTATCGTATTTACCTATCATAAAGCCTTTAATAAACCGGCTACTTTGGAGGTGGCGGAAGATTGCCGAAAAGGAAGGATTGGTTGTGTTGAATGTAAGAAGAAGTTGAGCAAGAAGTTAAAAGAGCAATTAGCACCAATCCGGGAAAAGAGGAGTTTCTATGAGAAGAACCGCAATTTAGTAGAGGATATATTATTAGAAGGAACGAAAAAGGCGAAGGGCGAGGCGGAGAAGACATTGGAAGAGGTGCGCCAGGCAATGAAGTTAAAATATTTTGCTTCCCCGTTATGAAAAATTATGCGATTATCTTGGCAGCCGGTAAAGGTCGTCGCTTTGGTGGGGAGAAGCAATTTTATCCCTTAAAGAAACTCCCCCTCTTTTTATATTCGGTCATCGCCTTTAATAAGTTTAAGGGCTGTTCGGAGATTGTCGTTGTCACTAATGAGAATAAGATTGGTTTGGTGAAACGATTGGTGAAAAAGTATAAACTAAATAAGGTAAAAAGTGTTGTTGCCGGTGGAGAGCGGCGGATTGATTCTACTTACCAGGGTCTAAAGATACTACCGGAGAGTGGGGTGGTGGCGGTGCATGATGGCGTCCGACCGATTATTGACCAGAATATGATAAAGCGGGGGTATAAATTTGCTAAGAAATATCGGGCGGTTATCTTTGGTATCAGTGTGGAGGAGACGATTAAAAAAATCAAGGACTCAAGGGTTTTAAAGACGCTTCCCCGAGATGACCTCTACCGAATCCAGACACCGCAATTCTTTGAAATCGGTCTCTTGCGCCAGGCGTTGTCATCAACATTAAAAGAAGGCGCGGAGGTGAGCGATGAATCTTCCCTGATTGAAAGGCTCGGTTATCCGGTCTACTTCTTTTTGGGGGACAAGAAAAATATTAAGGTAACGACTTATGAAGACATCGCCCTCGTCTCCCAGTTCTTAAAGGGTTAATAAGTAGCAAAAAAGGACGATGCCAGCGATATTCTATCTCTGTAATCATTCTTATTATAAAGGATGAATATATCAATCATCGGTTCTACTGGTTTTCTTGGACAGCAGGCATTAGATGTCCTACGGCACCAAAGGAAAGGTTTTTATAAGGTCTTTGCCCTCGCCTGCCAGAAGAATTATCCCTTACTATTAAAACAGGCCGAAGAGGTCTCCCCTCGATTTCTTGTCCTTTATTCTGAGGAGGCATACCATTTGGTGCGGCAAAAGAAACTGCCCTCCGGGATTGCGATTGGTTATGGTCTGGATGGGATTATGGAGATTTGTGCCCATCCGGAGGTGGATATGGTATTTTTCCTTGCCCAGGGCACAGAGCTTTTAGCCCCTTTACTTTTAGCCATTGAGAGAAAAAAGAAGATTTGCCTCGCCTCAAAGGAGATGGTCGTTGCCTTCGGCAAGTTTATCTTCCAGCAGGCCAGGAAATATGGGACCGAGATTATCCCAGCCGATTCCGAAATCTGCGCCCTCCATTCAATGCTCGCTAATCACAAGCGGGAGGCGATTAAAAGGGTGATAATCACCTCTTCGGGTGGACCTCTCTTCCGCTCAAAAAGAAAACCAACGATAAAAAATGTCTTGGGGCATCCGGTCTGGCGTATGGGAAAAAAGATTACAGTGGATTCCGCCACCTTAATGAATAAAGGATTTGAGGTAATTGAGGCGGTTCGGTTTTTCTCCCTACCGCCCGAAAAGATTGAGGTTTTAATTCACCCCCAGGTAATTATCCATTCCTTAATTGAATTTATTGACGGAACCCTAATCTCCCAGATGGCTCCTCCGGATATGCGGGTCTTTTTACAATATGCCTTGACCTATCCAAAGAAAGAGAGCGGGAATATATTGCCCTTGCGCTTAGAAACTCTTCCGCCCTTAGAACTCTTTCCCGTCCCTAAGAAACGCTTCCCTTGTCTTTCGTTTGCTTATGAGGCGATAAAAAGGGATGGCTCTCTGCCCACGGTCTTAGTGGCCGCGGATGAAGTGGCGGTAGATTATTTCCTAAGAGGGGAAATAGATTTCTCAAAAATCCCCAAGATAATTGGAAAAACCTTATCCCACTACCGCAATACCAAAGACCCAACCCTAGCCCAACTCAAAGCGATTGAAAGGCAGGCAAAGGAATTAGCCAAAGGATATGCCGAAGAAGGGTGCCAAAAACGAAGATGATTTCTTTATTCTGACTAAATGGTTCTGAGTAGCACGGTCCTAGTTATTATTGTCATCGGTCTATTGATTTTTATCCATGAATTGGGGCATTTGGTTGCTGCCAAGAAATTAAAGATTCCGGTAGAGAAATTCTCCATCGGCTTTGGACCGGCTCTTATCCAAAAAAAGATTGGTGAGACAACTTATTGTATCTCCCTAATCCCCCTGGGCGGTTATATTAAATTATACGGTGAGGAAGAAGAGATTGAAGGCGGTTTTATTTTACAACCTTTAAGAAAAAAACTCCTGGTTGTCCTAACCGGACCTTTCTCTAATTTTATCTTGGGGTTGGTGGTTATTTTTATCACCTACTACTCTTTTGGCATAAAATATACCGAGCCTAGAATTGATTTAGAGAAATCTCTCCCGGCTGACTTCCCATTAAAGCGGGGAGATTTAATTGTTAGGGTGGCGGGCGAAACAATTCCCTCCTTTGACAAATTAGAAGATAAATTAGAAAAAAACCGGGGGCGTGAGGTGAAGGTTGAGTTCTTGCGGCAAGAAAGCCTTTTTACCCTATCCCTTTTATCCGATACCCTGCTTTCAGCGATTCATCCACTAATTAAGCCGATTGTGGAAAGGGTGAAAAAGGGTAGTCCGGCCGAGAAGGCGGGTCTTAGACCGATGGATGAAATAATCGCCATTGATGATGAAGAAATCACCACCTGGGAGGAATTTACCGGGATTGTTCGGAAGGCCGGTGGGAAGGAGTTAAAGATTACCTGGCGGCGAGGAGAAGAGGTCCTTTCGGCAAAAATCCGTCCCCAGACCGTAAGCGATGAGATGGGGGAAAAGCAAATCGGTCAGATTGGGCTATGGGTCTATCTCCCAAAGAAGATGCCTTCCTTTCTTACCTCCCTCAGAATTGCTGGCGAGCGAAGTATTTATGTCTGCGTTCAGACCGTCGTCATCCTTTATAAAGTAATCGTTGGGCAGATTTCCCGTAAGGCGATTGGCGGACCGGTGATGATTGCCAAATTGACCTATGAAGGAGTTGCCTGGGGCTGGGAGTATATCCTCTCGCTGCTTGCCGCCCTCTCCTTAAATTTATTTATCATCAACCTGCTACCGATTCCCGTAGTTGACGGTGGTCGGTCACTGATATTTATCTTTGAGAAGATAAGGAAGAGGCGCCTTTCTAAAAAAGAGATGGAGCGGGTATTCTTTATTGGTTATGCGTTAGTTATCCTTATTGCCCTCTTTGCCTTATTCAATGACCTAAGAAGATTGGTTAGATTTTAAGGAGAAGCAAGAATAAGACTTTTAACCCCTTAAATCAATTCTTGGTTGTTTAGCGACCAAAAATTAAGGCTCTATGCTACTTTTTGGGAAGGAGGCTTGAAGTGTGGGCTAATCCCTTGTATAAATTTTAACTTGAATAAAATACTCAAAAGGAGGATTAGCCCAATACTTTTATTATCAAAAATCTCCTGGGTTTGCAAGGGTTTAAGGTATTAGAAATGGAGATTAAAGAGAAGGAAGTAATTGGGGTCTGTCAACACTGCGGTGGGGTGAGCAATAAAAGGCACGACTATCACTTTTCAAGGGTGAGAGACCTATCCGTAAGCCGTAAAAGGGTAATTATTCACTTGAAACGGATTAGGCTATATTGCCCAAACTGTTCAAAACCCTTCTTCTTAATGAATGTCGGGTTATGCGGCAAGAAAAAGCCCTACACTTGACGTTATGGGGAGAAAATCTACTCAGAGATAATCTACTCTACGATTCAAGATGTCGCAAGGGAAGAAGGGTTAAGTTATGGACAGGTCTTTAGGATTTTTCGGGATATGAGAAAAGAGAAGAAGAGTGAACAAGAAAAGAAGTTGCCTTCGGTATTATCCTTGGATGAGATAAGCGTTAAGAAGAGGCACAAATATTCCGAAGAAGAGAGGAAGGAAGTGAAGGGGTGATTATTGACCGGTTCAAGGTTTATAAGAAGGTGGTGAAGAAGATGTTTCCGAATGCTCTGATAATTCTGGATAAGTTTCATCTGATTGCCGAAGTGAATTCCGCCTTAGATAAGGTGCGGAAGAGGTTACAGAAGGAGAAGATGGGAAAGAGATATGGGGGTGTTTTAAGGTTTGAGTCTAAATTACGGCAGGCTTATCGGTTAAAAGAGAGATTCCGGAAAGGCTTGGACAAACGGATTTGCGGAAGGGATAAATAACAAGATAAAGGTGATAAAGAGACGGGCGTATGGATTTCGGAACGAGGATAATTTTAAGGAGAGGGTATTAGCGGCTTGCGGGTGACGAAAATTGCCCTTTATATGATGCGAATATAGTAAAAGAAAAATGGTGTTGTGGTGTTGACTTTTGGTAGCTTTCGGCTATGATTTTAGGAAAGAAAAGATGAAACCGGCACTTAATTTTTTGAGTTTTATGGTCTAATGAAATAGATAAGTTATGGACTTTGAGAGTGTAAGAAGAAAGAAGGGGGAAGCCCTTTATAAAACTTCCCCAAAAGTGATGTTGAACCACAAAATCTCAGAGACGTTGACTTTTTTATTTTTTGCTATAATATATAGTTAAAATGAGATAACTGGGATGGAGATAATGGATAGAGGAGTTAATGAGAAAATAATCAGTCAGAAGAGAAGTGTGGACTTATCTCTTGCTTGGGCTAATTTATTTTTTCCCTGGCGAATCCCGACCTTTCTTCAGACAACGGACTACTGGCTCAAAGGGGTAGCCAGTATCCGAAATTTATTTTTACCTCTAACTTTATTTCTCTGGCGGGAAATAATCCCGCCAAGTAATAAAAAGGAGGATATATGAAGAGATGCCAGATAGCATCTTTAATCCTATTTTTTTTACCCCTTTTTCTTCTTACCCCTCTCTTGGCTCAGATCCATATGACCTGGGATTCCACCGCACGGATTGGCGCAAGATGGTCAGAAAGGGATCGTCACACTTCGGTTGTCTTTGATGATAAGATATGGGTTCTTGGCGGGTTTGACGGCACTTATAAGAACGATGTCTGGTATTCTTCGGATGGTGTAAACTGGAACCTGGCGACATCTAACGCTCCCTGGTCACCAAGGTTTAATCACACTTCGGTTGTCTTTGATGGTAAGATATGGGTTCTTGGTGGACACGACGGGGCGCTGAGAAACGATGTCTGGTATTCTTCGGATGGTACAAACTGGACCCTGGTAACATCTAATGCTGGCTGGTCAGGAAGGAGCGGTCACACTTCGGTTGTCTTTGATGATAAGATATGGGTTCTTGGTGGACACGACGGGGCGCGGAGAAACGATGTCTGGTATTCTTCGGATGGTGTAAACTGGACCCTGGTAACATCTAATGCTGGCTGGTCAGGAAGGAGCGGTCACACCTCGGTTGTCTTTGATGATAAGATATGGGTTCTCGGCGGATATACTTCTCCCACCAGTAAAAATGATGTTTGGTATTCTTCAAATGGTCTAACCTGGACCGAGGCAACATCTAACGCTGAGTGGTTACCGAGAACCGAGCATACCTCAGTTGTCTTTGCTAATAAGATATGGGTTCTCAGTGGATATGAAGGCCTTCCTTGTAGAGCCGATGTTTGGTGTTCTCCGAATGGTATAAACTGGGATTCAACTCAACGGGTTGACAGAAAATGGCTGAGAAGGCGCGATCATACCTCGGTTGTCTTTGATGATAAGATATGGGTTCTTGGCGGGTTTGACTCCCTTAACAACTATAGGAATGATATCTGGTATTCTTCCGAACTTACTATTAATGATGTTGGCTGCGCCAGAATTACGGCCCCAATTGGAACAATTGATTCCGCCTCATTGGTAGCTCCGGCCTGCACGGTGGGGAATTATGGCACCACAACCGTCAGTTGTTCAGTGCGGATGAGGATTGGCGATTTCTTTACCACAACTACGTGGGTTTCTAACCTCATTCCGAATGAAAAACGTTATGTTCAATTCCCACCAACTATTGCTCACTGGCCAAGAGGAACCCATGCTATCTCTTGTTCAACCAAACTTACTGGTGATATGAATACCGGGAATGACAAGAAGACCGGTTCAGTTACGGTTCAGGTTGTTGATGTTGGTTGTACCGAAATTTTAGCCCCAATTGGAACGATTGATTCCGCCTCATTGGTAGCTCCGGCCTGCACGGTGGCGAATTACGGTAACACAACCGTCAGTTGTTCAGTGCGGATGAGGATTGGCGATTTCTTTACCACACGGGACTGGGTTTCTAACCTCATTCCGAATGAAAAACGTTATGTTCAATTCCCACCAACTATTGCTCACTGGCCAAGAGGAACTCACACTGTCTCTTGTTCAACCAAACTTACTGGTGATATGAATACCGGGAATGACAAGAAGACCGGTTCAGTTACGGTTCAGGTTGTTGATGTTGGTTGTACCGAAATTTTAGCCCCAATTGGAGCTATTGATTCGGGGACAGTGGTAACACCGAAGGTAAAGGTAAAGAACTTCGGAGAGATAACCGTAACCTTTGATGCTACTTTCTATATTGAAGGCACAAAGTGGAGTTCAACAAAGACCGTAGAAGATCTTACTCCTGATGAAGAGAGAACGGTTGATTTTGATGACTGGACCGCTGATGCGTTAGGGAGATTTGCGACAAGATGCACCACCAAATTAACCGGTGATAGGTATACAGAAAACGACAGGGTGAGTGATACATTCATTGTGCGTGGTGCTTCACCTCCACCCCTCACCCCTTGGCAAAAACTTACTGAGGGAGTGCCAACTGAGCCGGATGGAAAGAATGTGAAGAGTGGTGGATTAATTATTAACGGCGGAAATAAAATCTATATCGTCAAAGGGAATAATACAAAGAGTTTCTACTCTTATGTCCCAGGAACAAGACCGGTTTATTTTGACTCAGTGCGAATCACTGGTAAGAGAGGGGTAAAGAAAGGAACCGGGATGGTCTTTGATGGCAACCGATACCTCTACTTTGTTCCTGGAACCAATACCAATCAGTTCTGGCGTTATGATACCACAAATAAAACCTGGGAAACCTTGCCATCGGTTCCCCTTGGTCCAAAGAATAAGAAACTGAAAGGTGGAACCGGTATCGCTTATGTTAATGGTAAGGTCTATCTCTTAAAGGGTTCAAAGACCAGAGAGTTCCTATGCTATGAGGTCGGCGGAGGTTGGGATACATTACCAAGCGCCCCAGAGGTAGCGAAACCGGGTAAAGGCTACGGCGACGGTAGTTGCCTCATTACCTATAATAACAATACCCTTTATGCCTTAAGGGGAAGATATAACGAGTTTTTCAAATATAACGTCAACCATAAATCCTGGTCAACTGAGAGTATTATGCCCTTTGTCCATCCGATGGTGAAGAAAAGAAAGAAGGTGGGTGAAGGCGCCTCAATGGTCTTAAAGGATGGTAAAATCTATGCCTTTAAGGGGAATAATACCAAGGAGTTCTGGATGTTTGACCCAACAATTGACAGATGGATAGAAAAGGAGACAATACCTAAGGGAGAAGAGAAGAAGTATGTGAAGGGTGGTGGCGGTCTCTGTCTCTTTGATGGCACAATCTATGCCCTCAAGGGAAATAATAGGAATGTCATCTACCGATACACCGGAACTGGCATACTATCCGCCTCTTCACCGAATACTGGAATTATGGGGAGTTTAACCGAAAAGAAGAGATACCTCGTTATTAGCCCAAATCCGACAAAAGGCTTAACCACAGTCTATTACAACCTGCCGGCAAAAGAGGTGGCGACCTTAAAAATCTATAATGTTTTAGGTGAGGTTGTCTATTCGGCAAAGACGAATAAAGGGTTGTTTACCATTAGGAGACTACCGGCGGGAATTTATCTCTTGCGCTTTAATGCCAAGGGTTATAAAGAAGAGAGAAAACTTGTGGTTATAAAATAGCCCTGACTTAAAAGGAGACGCCCCACTTTTTGGTGGGGCGTTTTTTTATCCAAATGGTTTCTGAATACCATAAGGGAATACCAGGTAAATATTACTGACAGTAATATTTTTTAAGCCCGATTTTTTGTATTAAGTGATTGAATATACAAAACTTAGGGGATTTTCCCTTAAAGATAGGGGGTGGTATAGGGGGTGCTATTAGGTATGGTATTAAATGC
>Ga0209102_1000750_pt1 | contig 20053 bp, 34 predicted proteins | sample ConPoolayeHmetaG_FD_185483 | JGI IMG/M metagenome (GOLD analysis project Ga0209102, IMG submission 185483) | Hot spring microbial mat communities from California, USA to study Microbial Dark Matter (Phase II) - Cone Pool mat layer H metaG... ...
ATAAGCCTATAAGCGATTCCTATCTTGAGCAAGGCAAAACTTTGTTGAAGCGTGAGGTTAGAAAGTTGGATCGTAGGCTTGGCAAGGAACAGAAAACGGTTGATGATGTTATGGAGCAAGCTTACAAAGTTGCTGGAGATCCAGAGAAATTGCGAGAGATTGACGAAATCCTCAAGATGTATGAGAGTTAGCCTTCAATCACATCATCAATGAAATCTTGCTCTTGCTTGCGTAGTGTATGGCTTGAGCCTTGGATTATGCTGTAATCTCCTTGTTCAATGAAGCCTTTATCTTGCAAGGCAATAAATAAATCGTTTATGAACTCTTCATAGTGGCTTTTGCAGTAGAATTGCAAGTATTTTTCTCTCAAGAGCTGCTTTATGAATAAATCATGAACATGCTGCAATTGTGGAATCTGATAGTTTAAGATTAACTGCATGTTTTTCTCTATTGTTTCTGCTCTTTCTTTGAAGGTTTCTCTAATATCTGGTGGCATTATTGGAATATCCAGTATCAGCAACCTTAACGCAAGGGAGAAATCTCCGTTTTCTGCAACTGTTTGTATCGTGTTTAATCTGCTCCACAAAAACTGGAGATAGTTGAACCTTACTCCTTTGGCTCTGATTATGCGAGGCTCTCCACCAGATTTGGTAATGTAGCTCATACCATAAAAATTCGTGTATAACCTTAAATATTTTTGCTTGTTAGAAATTTCTAACAGAGGTTCTCCCTTGCCAAGAGTTGATCCAGAAAAGAAAAAGCAGATCTTGGAATCTTCAGCTTTTCAAACATGGTGGAATTGGCGTAGAAAAATCTCTCCAGTTCCAAAAGATCCCTTCAAAGCCTACATGATTGATCTTGGCATTCCAGCAAGGCTTTATGAACCAGATCCTTGGAGCAAAAGAGTGAACCGAGCAGATTGGATTGCAGTTGATTATCCAAGGATGGCAACCAGAACTGAAAGGTATCCTTCTGAAGTTAGAACTGCATCCACTCAACTGGAACAATTACATAAGAAGCGTGTTGAAACCATAATGGAAGCTGCAAGGGAGTTCACTCAACATTATAGTGTTCCCATGCCTCAAATAAAAATACTGCATGAAAAAGGCTATTTCGAAAGCTATCATGATCCTTTACGGAACATTGTTGCCATAGGCATTAAAGGAGCAAAGATGCCTACGCTTGGAGTTTTATTCCATGAGCTTGGACATCATGTGCAATACCAGAAAGTTCCTATGCCTTATGGTTTAACTTTTAGCCAAGCAAGGTTGTGGAAGGAAAAGAAAGCCTATGAACTTGCAAAACCCTTCCTCAAGCATCCAACACACGGTTGGATTAAACGCTTTGGCATTTTCACCTATCAGCTTAAACATGAACCTTCAGTTCTTAAGAAAGGAACTTTTACCGCTTGGACACACTTGGAAAACATTAGCAATATAAAAGAAGCCAAAATCAGAATGGCTTGGCTTAAACACACTTATCCAGAGCGAGAGTTCCGCTTGGTTAAACTCACTCGCAAAGGCGAGCCAACTGGAAAATATCGAATATACCAAGGTATGAAAGTGAGGAAAGGAGAAATCAGTTTCGTTTAAAGAGGTGAGAAAGTATGGTGAGGAAATGGATTCAGAAGGTGGTTGAACCGCATGAGCGAGGAGCTTTGCATAGGCAACTTGGTATTCCAAAGCGAGAGCGTATTCCTAAAACCTTGCTTAAACACATTCAGCAAGCTGAAACTGGAGAGCGGATTCGCAATCCAACAAGCGTTGGCAAGCGACTGATCACGGTTACTACTTTGCTTAAGCAGAGAAGCAACTTTGCTCTCAATGTTGGCTATGGAAGATTCAAAAGGAAAAGGAAGTGATGCAAGTTGGGATTTAAGGATTTGATGTTTAAGGCAAGAGCGAGCCTTCAGAGGAGAATTCAAAAGAAGGTTAAGGATTATCAAGTAGTGCAGAAGCGTAAGAAGGTTTTGGAGCGTAAGATCCGTGCTGCTCAAAAGAAAGCCTTTTGGGAAGAGCTTGAGCGAGCTGCAATGGAGAAGGCTTTGAGTGAAGCAAAGCAGAAGGCAAGGCAAAAGGTTCAAAGTGGTTTATCTTGGAGAGAGCGTTTGGTGAAAATTTCGGAGCAAGCGAGGAAAACGAGAACAGCAGATTTGCTTGGCTTTCAACTTTCTGGAAAGGCTAAATCTCCAGCAGAAATGATCTTGGGAACTAAAAAGAAAAAGGGAGAGGATTAGCCAAGATGGGATGCAGAAAACCAAGGAAGCCTTATCAAACAATGAATAGATTCAACTTGCCAATCAAAACCACCACTAAAGAAGGCAAGAGAGAATACATGAGGCTTTACATGAAAAACTTGAGGCTAACCATGAAAGCTCCCAATATTGCTGATGTTATAGGATTGAAGAGGAAAAGAAGATAATGAGAGAAACCTTTACGATTCAACTGAAAAGTGATGTTGCAAAAAGGAAGTGGATAGTGCGAGCCTTAAAGGAGATGTTGAAGCGTGGCTTACTCTGAAAGAAGGGATAGATCTCCAGCAAAGCTTCCAGCAACAACATTCTATACGGAGCAGAGGAGAACAGAGTATAAGCCAACGCAAGTTTCTGGAACTTCAGCTACGGTATCGCAAGAGGAATATGTTACTCCAGAAGAGGCAACTCAACTTTTCGAGCAGAACTTAAGCCAAGCTGAAGAGGAAGCGAGAAGGCAAGCTGCTGAAGAGATCCAAAAACAAAAAGAAGAGGCTTACCAGAAGTATTTGCAAGAGCTGGAAGCTAAAAAACAACAATATGCTGAAATCTATCGGAAGCAACAAGAAGAGCGTATTAAAAGTGATATTGCGAAACTGAAAAGGCAAGCCTCTTATTATCCTTCTCCAAGGGAATTTGCCAAGGCAAAAGAGAAAGAAATGGCAAAGTTTGAAGCGGATCTTCAGAAGGCTATTGCTGAATGGGAAGCTCAAGAAAAAGAGAGAGCAGAGCAAGAGATTGCAGCATGGGAACAGCAAGCATGGAGCGAGATTGAGCAGCAGATTCAACAACAAAGGGAGCAAGCTAAACAAGAATTTGAAACGGAGCTTTCCAAGGCAATAGTGCAAGTTCCAGAACAAGCTCCAAGCATTGCAGAAAGAATATTGGAATTGCCTTCATTGAACCTATGGCAATATTTTGGCTTACCGAAAATACCAGAACTTATTCCAATGCAAAAACAAGAAGTGGTATCCAGAGCCTTTGTTAGTGGTTTTGTTGGAAGTTTAGAAAGCATAATTTATGGTGTTAGCGATCTTGCTGGATTCCTTCTGCAAGGCTTGGGAGATGTAAGCGGATTATATAAGTTTGAGTATTCTCCTCTTTGGCATCCACAATATCCACCAACAGTTAGCGGAGCATTATTAACAAGTGGAATAGAAAGTGCCTTGGCTTTCCAATTGAAACCTTCAGCAGAAATGCAGCAGCTTGGTAAATTCCAAGAGAAATATGGAACACCAGCAACAATCATGTATGGAACTGGATCAATCTTTGGAGATATATTTGCTATCTATGTTGGTGGCAAAGCTTTTGAATATGGTAAAAAGGCTGTATCAAAAGTTGCTTCAGAAGTTAGCGAGGCTGTTGGCTGGAAATACAGCCATCTCCATTATGTGCTTCATGAGAAAAAGCTTGCGATACTGGAACAATTGCCTAAATCTCCCTTAACCTCTCTCAAACAAAGCCACCTTGCCTATGAACTTTATAGGCTGAAATCAGATGTTGCTCATGCTATTTTACCAACAAAATATATGAAGTATCCAGCAAGGGAAATTGTAAGCTTGCCAACTGTTATTAGTGGAGAGAAGCTTCCAGCATCTTGGGTTAAGATTGCTCCTCAACTTGGAGAGGCAACAAGTGGAGCGTGGATGCTTGCTGCAACACCAAAGGCTGCTGGTTATGGCTTTACTGCTGCTTATTCTCCCTTTGTTAGAACAATTTCCAAATCTGCAATTAAAGAGCTGATTCTCGGTTCTCCGTTAGCCTTTGTTAAAATACCATATAGGATGGAGCGTGCTGGAGAACTCTTTTTTGAAAAGGAAAAGTTGCCTTCATTAAAGGATCTCCTTAAAGAGGAGAAGGGATCTGCTGTTCTGGTTTCTCCATTAGAGATTGGAAAGAAGGCTATTGAAAAGAGCTTTGCTTTCGGAGAAACCCTTCTCAAGCCTCGCATTTCCAAGGAAAGCTTTCCCAGTTTTGCATTGATTATGGGTTTGAAAGCCTATCCCAAGCCTTATCCATTTTCTGATATTAAGGCAAAAATTAGAGTATCGCAAGTTGTTGGGTTAAAGGCTAAAGTTTCTCCCATTCAAGCTGTTTCTCCAAAATATGCCCTAAGGCAATTGCAAGTTTTGAGAATGAGGCAACTTGGAAAAACAGCTTATGCTCCAAGGCTTCCCTTTAAAATTGTAAGAAAGAAAGTTTTGGTAAGGAAGCCTTCATTGGATGTTTTCGGAGCTGAAGTTGGAATTTGGCAATATCCAGTTGCCTCTCCAAAACAAGCTGTAAAAGTTCTTATCTTACCTAAAAAAACAATAGGGAGAGGAAAAAGAAAATGAATTGGAAGATTCCAGAGAAAATTCCAGTTCCACATCCACCTTTCAACAAAACCAGAGTGCTTTATGTGTGGTTTATTGTTTTCCTTGCAATGGTAATCTATGCTATTGCATGGTTCACTTGTGGCTTGGTGGTGATGCCTTTCATAGATGCTATAAACTCAAGTTACAGTTTTGGCTCTGAATGGGATACCATTGTTGATCTGGTTAAAACCTTCTTTCTTTACCATCCCATCATTGCTTTGATAGGCTGGATTATTTGGGGTTTCTTAAACAGCATTAAGAGGGATGTGGAAAAGTGGAGAGTTCCATACTGAAAAGGCTTGCCATTCCCATCTTGCTTTTTCTTTTAGCCATGCCTCTGTTTATTCCAAAAGTTAAAGCCATATATAGTTTCACTTTTTACGGAGCATATTACGATAGTGGCTTATATGCTGGAGCAGTAAATTGCACATTCTGGAGAATAGAGGAATCTCCAGTTAATTTTGAATTGGAAGGAGAATATACTGTTGGAGCGGAACAGCTTCCAGCAGTTTTGCAAGTTCATTTAGCCTATAACGAATCAAGAACCATCTATCTTCCCTATGCGGAAGATCTTTATGTTTTCATTCCAGAAGAGGCAAATCTCTATACTTATTATTTCCAAGTTTTAGATTTTGTTGGTGTAACTAATGGTGGCTATATTGAAATATGGCTTAATGTTAATGGAACATCAAGGCTTATTGAAAGACAAACTTTGGCTCTAATGAATGATATTCCTTTCCACTTAAGCTGGAGCTACACTTATGAAGTTGCCATTTACCATCCAGATTATGGAAGAGGCTTTGTTGGAACTTATGTTGCTGGTTCAAAAACCACTTTCCTCATAGCTATAACAAGGGAGATCTTTCCAACTTCCATTCCAAGCTCTGGTGGAATAACAAGAAGCTGCTTGCGGAACAATGGAACATGGGTTCAATTCTATTATGCTGATTCTTTGGATCAAACAAATTGGGTTCACTTCAGCATTTATCCAGTTGGCTCTTCAACACCAATTGCAGAACAAAACTCAACATCAGAACCAGTAAGCTGGAACTATTATGATTTAGCTCCAGAGGAAAGTTATATTGGCTTGATCACTATCAGCCATGAAACTCTTGGAACATACTATTGGAGCTGGGTTTTACCAGCAACAGAAACAATAGGAGAAAATCCTTTTGTGTTCCTCGATACTTTCGGAGAAGATTTTCCTTTTCCATTGCGTTATCTTCCAGCAATCTTAATGATTCTTGGAATCTTCATGGCTTTTACATGGTGGAATCTTCCAACTGGAATTGTTGTTGGCTATCTTTTTGCAGCTTTCCTAACCTATCTTGGATGGACACCTTTCAGTTGGGATTGGCTTTGGGTTAGTGGCTGCATAAGTTTTATTATCGCTTTTGGTTTAGCTAAAGAAAGGGAAGGTGGCATGTATTGATAGATGTTGAGATTGGAATTACGCTTGCTGTTGCAATGTTTTTCACTGTGCTCTATGCTTTAGGAGAGAAGAGAAGCAAGATTAGTTTTGCTGGAATCATTTCCTTTGTGTGCTGGTGGATTGTTGGTTTCTTATGGCTTTTCCTTGCAGCAGAACCAGTTCCTAATGGATCTGGAGCAACTTATGGAACTTACTCTGTATCCTTGCTTTTCTTTGGAATAGGCTTAATGATGCTCATTGTTCAAATTATTGATCTGCTCAACATTGGAAAAGCTCATAAGGAGCTGGGAGAGGTGGAATATTGATGCGTTTAACAGTTTTCAATCTGATGGCATTCTTTATTGTGTTCAACATGAGCCTTTTCCTCTTAAACTATTATACTCTTTTGGGAAGCGAATTTGGTGTTTCTCCCTATGCTTCTCCAGAAAACATGCAGCTTGTTTCAACAAGCCTTGATGCTCAAGGCTTAACGATAGGCTTAACAGCAGTTACGGTTGGAATGCTTTTTGGTTATTTTGCTGGGAACATGATTGTTGGTGGAAGCATAGGCTTGCTGATCTTGGCAACAACAATTCTCTTTCCAATTGTTAGATGGATTCTTTTTGGCTTTCCATTGTTTCTTGCAGATATTGGTGTTCCATCTCCCATAAGCCAAGTGTTAATCGTAATCTTCAGTTTCGTGTGGTTCTGGTTCTTTATAAGCTTCTTTACGGAAAGGAGCGGAGTGAGTGAGGGATGGTAAGAGGCAAAAACGCATCCATAATCTTTCTTTCCATATTGTTAGCCATGCTTGTTGTAAGCTTTATACCTTTCGAATTTGTTCCAAAAGTCAAAGCAGCAGATCCTTGGCATCTTCCAAGCTATTCATATAGAAAGCTGCATTACATCCATGTTGGAAGTGCATCTACTCCAGAAAATTATCTTTTAGGCTTTCATGTTTATGCTGGATCTGGGTTTGATTATGTAGAGTTTTATGGAACAACCTATCTTGGCAAAGTTTACGTTGGAAGTGCATGTCAAAGTGATTTTGATGATATACGCTTTGTTCTTAATGAAACTGGAACAGTATGCCAATATAACAAGCTGCTTTACAATAGTGGAGTTGATGCTCTGATATGGATTAAAATTCCAATTTCTATGAATGCTTCCACCACATACCATCTTTACATGTATTATGGTTTCCCATACGAGATTGATGAAAGCGTTGCTCCTCAAAACTTCTACATTGAATTTGGCGGTGGGAGAACAACTACTGGAAATGGTGGTAGTCTTATCAATAATGTTGATTTGATTCCATTGTCTGGTGCAACAACAATTCCAAGCGGGAGCAACTATAAATCCGTTTATTGGATGGTTAATGTCAATTCTGCTGGAAGAACCATACGGTTCAAAGCTTTTTCTGGTTCTAGTCCAAGTTACACTTGCCGATTCAGATCAGACACTTACACTATTAGCCAAGCTGGTTTACACATTGCAGCAACGATCTTGAATGGATCTGGATGGGAATATGTTCATAATGGAAGCTTTTCAGTTTATATGGGTTATTATAGTGTTAGTGGAAGCGGAGCAATGCCGCTTTATTTTAGTAGTGGCAGTCTTCGTTATCGGAACGGAGATCTCAATGTTGGGCAATCTGGAACTTTCTCTTCTGATTCAAACTATCACACTTGGTGTAGTATTGTTGGCATGAGAGTTTATGTTGATCCAGAACCTCAACATGGTGATTGGGAAGCGGATAAACCAGATGTTTACGTTGATAGTGAACCTTCTTGGCTTGGTTCTTTGGGATTTAAATGGGATGGTGTTCTTTACAATACTCCTAAAATTTTTGAGAATGTAGAATATGCAAGTGAACATAGTTTGCAAGTTGTGGCATCCACAATTATTCTTAACAGTTCTTTTCATATTGGGTTTAGCCATTGGCTTAAGGATGGAGTATGGTTTAGCAATGATTTAACCATTTCAACTGGTAGCCTTACGCAAAATACCAACTTCACTATGGTTTATGAAAACATGAGATTTAACATAACTGCTGATGTTAGTGGTGTTGCTGTAAGCGTTTCTGGTTCAACAGTTTATGCACCATGCTATGTGTGGAGATGTAAAGGATACACCAGCTTTCAAGTTTTAACTTTGAAAGTTCCTTACAATGATACTTATTCTTGGAGCTATGCTGGTGTTTATGTTAATGAATCGTATTATTCCAGCTCTGCTGAATTTAGCGTTTATACAACTGGTAACACCAGCATCTTCCTTGATTTCGAGCTTGTTTTTCAACCACCATATTCTCCACCACCAATTGTTCCACCAGCAGCTCATGAAACAACATGGTATTTCAGAAGCGATACTCATGTTGTTAATGAACAGCTTGGTTATAGGCTTTCAGAAACATGCAGTTCCACTTATGCAGAGTATTCCAAGAATGTTGAAGCGGATTTGAGTGTTAGTGTTGGTTTCAGAGCTTGGGTTTATGGAAGGTTTGGGAGAATCGAGATTACTCCAAGCGTTGTCGGGATCACTACCATAACAAGCAACGGAGAGTTTGAGGAGAATGCAACATGGAACTTTGCTGGATATAACCATGAAATTGTGGATGCAGTTGAAATTCGCATTTACATCAGATTTGGAAGTGGAGATTGGATTGAAGCTGTTGTTGGCATAACAGATGCGGATTTGGATATTCAGCTTCCAGAATCCAACTGGATCATATTCTATAATGTGGAGCGAGAAGGCAATGAAACTTACACTCTTGCCACCATCAGATTTGGCTCTCCAGATTATGATACCAGAATAACCCTTTATACTGGAAGAGCTTCTCCTTGGGATGTTGCCTTGGTTAGAGTGGTGGATCGAGATTTTGTTGGATGGCTAACTACACCATTCACTTACCATCTTGGAGATCTCTTTTATGCTATTATTGTTCTCTTCTGTTGTGTAACCATCTATAATGATACGGAAAGCCTTGGCTATGTTGTTGCCATCCTTTGGCTTTTTGGTGGAGCTGGAAGCATCCTTGCAGCTTTACTTCCAGCCATAACCTTAAACATAGCCTATATTCTGCTTGCCTTTGCAACAGCCTTAACCTTGCTGAAACTAATCATAAAATAGAAGCATGACAAAACTCTCGAATAACTTTTTATTTTCTCGCTTTTTCCAGTTTTATTCCGAGGAAAGAAAGAATGAGAATTGCTGATGTTATTGGCATGGTGGCTCTGGTGGTTTGTATTTTGATTGCTTTGATCATTGCTGGGAACTTGCAAAAAGTTGCTACTGATCTCAAAGCCTCTTTACCAAGCGGATACGATACTACGGTTGATACGCTTTTCAGCAACACTTGGACGGGCTTAACGCTTGCCTCGATAGGCATAATAATTGCTGCTGCTGTTGGAATATTGGCTCTGGTTATTGGCTCTCTTGGTGGTGTTGGCGGATTAGGAACATAGTAGGTGTTCTAAATGCGGATTGCAGATGTTATAGCTATGGTGTGTTTGGTGGTTTGTGTTCTCATAGCCTTAATCATTGCTGGAAATCTCCAGAATGTTGCTGAAGGTTTGAAGGCAACTGTTGGGTTAGGAGAGGATAATCCTTTCAACTCAACTGTTGATACGCTTTTCAGCAACACTTGGACTGGTTTAACTTTGGCAAGCATAGGCATAATAATTGCTGCTGCTGTTGGAATATTGGCTCTGGTTATTGGCTCTCTTGGAACTACTGCTGGTTTCACTTAAGCTCATGTTTCAAACCACCACCTCTTCCCTTTTTTTTATGGCAAATTTTTTAAGCTGATCGGTTAATACTTAATTCTTGAGATAGCCTTGAGCGAGGAAAAAGAAGAGCCAATTTCTGTTGAACCTCTTGAGTTAGGAAGGAAAAAGAAAGGCAATGCAGCCTATTCATATCACACAAAAATCAGAAATGATCATGGTGTTGGCTTGGTTAGAATGGCAAAACAATTGCTTCTGGATTTGGGTTTAAAGTTAGGTTCTGAAGTTGTTGTTGAAAAGCGATCTGTTAATCCTATGCAATGGGAGATTGTGATTAAACCAGCTCCCAAGAAGGTGGTGGAGCATGGCAAGGAAGGAAGAGCAGCAGATTAGCTTCAAAGATGTTTACATGGAAAAGATTCTTGCTGGAGAGGTTATGCAGCAGTTTTCTCCAGAAGAGTTCTTTCAAACTCAATATGCCACTTATAGCCTTTTGAAAGATGAGATCACTAATGAACAGCTTTTGAATGATCCAGATGCTAAAAATTTGATTCCAGCCTTAAGCCACTTGGTTAGAACCACAAATATTGAGGATAAAACTGCAATTGCTTATCTGATGCTTACATGGGAAATTGCTTGCAGATTGACTTTCCTTGTTAATAAGCCACCTAACTTGGTGAACCGAGCCAAATATGAAGCATGGAACATGTTCGGAAGAGCTGTTATTCATGATGCGGAGCATGGATGGAGAGGCAAGCTTGTTACAGAAAGAATCAAGATCTTCAAATTAGAAACTGAAGAGAAAAAGAGGAGAAAGCTTCTTGGAATATTTTAGGAGCTGATTTTTATGGATCAATGGCTTTATTGGATCTACATTAACGCTCCAATTTTCTTTATGTTGCTGATGGTTTTGTGTATTTGCTTGCCAATCATTTTTATCTGGTTCTGGAAAAAGAAGCTTCCTAAACCAGCTCGCACTTTGTTCTGGTGTGCGGTTAAAGGCTATGCTCCTTTATTGTTGGTTCATGATAGTGGAAGAGCTGATATTGTTGCCATTAAAGAGAGAAAGGCTGAAGGCATAGTTGAAACAACTACTGGAACTTTCAAAATCTTGCCAAGGTATGCTCCGTTAATGAGTGAAGAGGAAATCGAGAAAATTGGAGATCCAGCAGATAAGGAACGCATTGAAATATTGAAGGATGTTACTGGAAAGAAAATTCAAATTGGAAAACAGCAGTTTACTCTTGATTTTTCTCATTGGATGGCTAAACGCTCTTGGCTTCTTGGTATGCCAACACCATTATTTGTTGGTTATACTGGAAGCCTCTGCATTCTGAATCCAGAAGCTTTAGCCTTATTTGAGGCTGGAGATCTCAAGATTCAAACTGTTGAAGGAACAGCCTTTAATCCTAACAACATAAAGAACAAGAATGAAGATGATGCTGTTGAACCGTTAATGCTGCTTGATCCAAGAAAGATTGGCAAGTTCATTTATAGCCACTTTGATACTTCCCAAATTGCTGGTGTTATCCAAGCAGCAGAGGAGAGAGCAAGGCTTGGAACTGGAGCAAGCCTCAAGAAATTCCTCATGATCTTTGCTATTGTTATTGTGGTTATGATGGTGATTGTTGGAATCATGTATCTTCCCAAATTGCTGCAAGGTGTTACCTAAATGGGTTTACGGAGAGCCTTCATTTCTCGCTTGCTGCTGATTCTCTTTTTAATTCCCATCTTTTATTTTGCTTTCTGGATCTTTTGGGATATTGGCTTAAAACTTCCATTCCAACTTGTTCTCATTGGAAATTTATTCAACATCCTTATGCTGTTGGTTTTTATCATTATTGAAGTGTTCCTTTGGATGGCAATTGAATATCCAGAATTTAGAAGTTGGCTTTTAACTTTGGAGCGGAATCCTCGCTCTAATTCAGCAAAGAAGCAGAAGCAGAAAAAGAAAGAGTTTAGAAAGAAAGGAAAGGAAGCCTTTTTCTAAAAACATTTCAGTTTTGCTCTACTTTTTTAAACTTAAATTTTAAAAGTTGAACCTAACAGAATAATTGTTTTTTACCTATCGGAGAGCTTTCCTATGCCTCGCACAACAATTAGGATTCCAGAGGAGAAAACCCAAGTTTATCATGAGTTCATTGAGCTGGTTAAGGATCAGCTTCATAGTGATATTTGTTACGTTACTGTTGAGCTTTGGGAATCTTTTCTTACCGCTATGAAATCAGCTCCTAAACCACCAAGCAAGCCTCATGAGATCCGCTTTGCCAAGCAGAATATTCAAATCAACATGGGATGCAGCTTTTACTACGCTCCTCAAAAGCCAAGGAGAGAGCTTACAGCAGAAAGGGTTTTCAACAAAAATTACTTTTTCCCTTTGCTTATGGAACAATGGCAATCTCTTAAACCAGAAGCTAAAAAATTCTGGAGAGAAAGGCTCAAGGAAGCTGGTGTCATTCCAAAGAGGAAGCAGAAAAGAAGAGCAAAAAGAACCCTTTCCAGCAAAATTAGGAAAGTTCTGCTTGCGATACCAAAAAAGTTAAGGAAAAAGTTCAAAACAAGAAAGAAGGGAGAATAAGCCATCCATATTTTATCCAGTTTTCATTGGTTAATTTCTTGATTTTTTTCTCATGAGCAATTCTATGCCAACAATAATGGCAATGCATTTTTCCAGCATAGTAGTTACATAGAAGGCAAATATCTGGAGAATCAGCCATTCAGATCTCCTCTCGGTATCTGCAAAAGTTTAGGCAAAAGTTGAGGCTAACATACTGATCCAACTTGGGATGCTTGCATTTTATGGATTTAAGCTTCTCTTCTCCTTGCCACTTGCATTTTCTTATGATTTCTGTTGTAGTTCCATCCATACTTTTATCTCCTCTTCAGTTAGGTAATCGTTATGTTGAAGCCAAGGCTTCCATTTCAAATATTTCCATGAGCTGATCAGAGTGGCAATGTAATCGTTAGCGGTTTTTTGGCTTAATCCAAATCCAGCAGCAAGGCTTATCACTACGCTTGCAAAGTTGTTATGGTTAGGTGTGATGTTTCTTTTAACCAGCTCTGCAACTATTTGCCTTAACCTCTCAATTCTTTCTCTATGCCAACTCATGTTTCACCATCTTCCTCTTCTCCAACAGTTTTAGGCTCGCTCATTGAGATCCCTCTTTTCCAATTTGTTGAAGTATGAACTTTTGAAATTCTCGTTTATGGTTTACTGCAAAGGCTAATGCGAGTTCTATGCAGCTTTCTAATGCCATATTGTTTTTTGAGGCTATGGCTTTCAGCTCTTCCAGTAGTATTCTTTTTAGTCTTACGCTTCCTCTTCTTGAGTATTCCTCGCTAAACATTTTTAGTTCTTGAACCCAATTTTTAGGTGTTAGAAGCAGTTTTCCTTTTTCTGCATCTTGAATTGCCATTGCGATTAATGTTGAGCTGAAGCTGTTTTTTACTGCTTGTTTTAGAATTTCTTGTGGCTCAACTTTTAATAAGTTTGCGAGTCTAATGCAGTTTTGAGCAAGTGTTGGTGTTCCTAAACCTCTCCGTAGTTCTTCTTTGTTTCGTGCAATGAACTTTTGAGCTTCTATTGGATAGGCATCCCATAAAGCGATCCATCTGGTTATTGTTGAGATTCCCACTCCGATTTCTTGAGCTATTTGCGATAGGATTCTGAATTTTACGCTTCTGTTGTTCCATGCATCTTCAAAGGATAGGTTTTCCTCTTTTGCCAAGCGTTTAAAATATTCTTTGCAGTATGAACCCTTCTCGATTGGATGTAGCTCTTCTTTCACTATGTTGCTTACAAATCGCACTCGGAAGGCTTCCAGCTCATTCATTCGATATATTGCTGCTCGTATGATTTTCCATTTTAAAATTACTGCAATGGCAATGTATCTCCGATCTCCATCCACAATCTCATAATGGGTTGTTTCGTTAGCCTTGATTTCCCTTGTTATGATTGGGTTCAATTGGCTATCTCTCTGTATGCTTCCAGCAAGCTGTTGGATGCTTGGCTCTTTTTCCGTTAATCCCATCATCCTCGGATTGAAGGGAGAAGGCTTGATCAGTTCTACTGGAATATCTTTTACTCCAAGGAGCTTCATTGCTTTTTCACCTCTTCAAATGTGTGGTAAATTCTTCTCCCTCGTATCACATGGAGCAATCTGAAAGGCTTTCCACATTCAGAGCAATAGATTACTCCAGAGCCTTCCAGATCAAACTTTAAAGGCTTTGTTCCAATATGACTCCACACAATAGGCTTCTCCTCTTCTGCTTTGGCTTTTGCTTTTTCTTCCGTAGGCTCTTCCAAGATGGGAATCTGCTCCGTTTCTGTTTTGGTTTCTGCTGGTGTTTCTGGTATCGTGCCTTTTCCGATTTTGGTAAAGTTTACCAATTTCTGCTCTCTTACGAAACCCTCTCTCAAATCATAATCACTAACCCATTCTCTTGATACTCCGAGCAGCTCTGCAATTTCTTGTTGTGTTCCCTTTTTGCCTTGTTTTTGCAGCAGCTTTCTTGCCTCTGTAACCCATTGGCATTTCTCTTCAAAGGGAATTTCTCTTTTGAACAAGTTGGAGTGAACCCTCACCAGCAAAGCCTCTAATGGATTTTTCACTTCAATGGTTACTTCTTTCCAGTTTGGATCTGCTTGTTTTCTATGCTTGCCATCTAAAATGTTGCCATGCTGATCCTTGATTACTGGATAGATCATTCCAATTTTTTCTCTGCTTTTTCTCAAAAGTTCCTCAATATTCTCGGTTTCTTCACTCAAGTTTTAACCACCACCTCGGATCTCTTGTTTGTTTCTCTCGATTTAAAAGCCTTCTGAAACTAAATTCTATTCTGAAAGCATGGAAGATAGTATGCCTCGTGATGCCTCTTTGGGTTTCGTAAGATTTGGGATTTGTTTTTGGGTTTTTGGTATCGCATGTGATGGTAAGTTTTAAATTTTGATTATGGCTTAAGTTTTGTTATGCCTTGTAGTGGCTATATGCGGATGTTGGAGCGTTATTATCTTGCCAAGAAGCGGAGAGTTAGGGTTCAAGGTTAGTTTGTTTTTGAAGGCTTTTCTGAATGAAGTTGATAATTTGCGAGGTGTTCTTTTTCAATTCGGGTTAGGAGCTGCTGTAACCTTTTTTGTTTTTTATGCTTTTAGCTTGGATTTTTTTGCAGCTTTGTGGGTTGGCTTTGTTTTCTTTGCGGTTGCTCTCGGAGTTTTCTTTGTTTTAGCCTTATGGATTGCTTATCCACAATATCAAAGGTTGAAGCGTGATTTTCAAGAGTATGAGGATGATCTTTCAGTTAATGTAATTTTTGGAGATGATGATTAGTTGCCTAATCCCTTGAAGTTGCTAATTAAGGAGATCCATATTTGCAAGTATTGTCATAAGCCTATTGTTGGCTATTATAAATGGAAAAGGCATGAGGCAAAGTGTAAACGCAAGCATGAAGTAGAGGATACGTTCAGAAAGCTTAAAAATAGATCAAGCCAAAAAGAGAGGCAATGAGGTGGTTAGAAAATGAAGCGATATATAATTATGGTTGTGGCTTGCATTGGCTTGCTGATCTGTTCGGTTCTTGCCTTGAGCTACTATTATAGCAATATTGTTACTTTGCATGTTGGAGAGTATAGCGTTTCGCTTGAATGCCTCAATTATCCAGATGGCTCTACGATTCCACGTTACAGCATCGCAATCTTTAAGGCAACAGTTCTCTTTGCTGGATCTCCCTTGCAAGGCATCCAAGTGGATCTCCTCAAAAATGGAGCGGTTATCGGCTCTAATACTACGGAAGCAGATGGAACATGCACTTTCCAATATAATGCAACTGATCCAGTAAGCAGCAGCTTGCAGTTCCAAGCAAGAGCCTCAATCCCATAAAACGGATGTATCAACATGAAAATTGAAACAAAGCATTTTTACTTATAGAAAGCGAAAGAGAGAAAGTGTGTAAGATTTTAAGAGAAACCTTTGGCTTATAGTGTTTGTGATGCTGTAAAAACTCTATGGATAGCGTAATGGAAGATTCCTCTATATTTTTCTTTCATAACCCTTTATAAGCTTGCGATACTATAAATAGCATAAAAAAGAGAGGTGAGGAATGATGGAAGTGCAACAGTTTATAACGCATACTCTGGAAGAGATTGAGCAGTTGATATTGGAGCATGGTGGTAAATGCGTGAATTGTGGAGCGAAATTGCGGAAAGGCTCTATCAGAAGCTATGATCACCTTGGTGGCATCAGAGTGCAAGGCAAAGAAGCTCCTCAATGGGTTTACTTCCATTGCAGCAAGTGTAAGCTTGATTCAGCTCTCTGGAAAGTTCTGGATCAAATCAATGCTGAAGAGGTGAGCAAGCAATGAGCATGAGCAGAAAAGTTAGAGTTAGAGCCATAGTGAGAGCGGATAATCTGGAATCTCTGAAGCGTTTCAATGAAGCTCGGAAGCCAATGTGGTTCTATATTCCCAAGGGAGAAAACATCAGAATTGTTGATCGAGATATTTTCTTTGATCACTATGCAGAAGATATAGCCATTGATACCAAGAAAGCCATCATTATAGGCTATACACCAGAGATTGTGATGGTGGGTTTGATTCCAACTGAAAGCCTCAAGGAATTTCCAGATCCAATCAAAGTGAAAGAGTTCAAAATAAAACTTTAAGCGAGGTGAGAAAGGCATGAGCGAAAAATTGAAAGCTGCTCAAAAATTTCTCAAAGAGGAAAAGGAGAGGAAAAAGATCATTATTGCTGAAATCTTGCATAAGCATAACTACATTGTTGAGAGTGAGGATCTGGAAGAGTGGCTTGATATTATCGAAGAGTTCGATCAAGCTGCTGATTGCTTTGGCAACTACGGAGCTTTTGATGATTGCGAGCATTGTGTAATTGCCAAAGAGTGCGAGCATGAAGCAAAGGATCAAGAGGAAGAGTATGATTTGGAGAGTGAAGAGCCATGAATGAAAGAACAGAAACAAGCGATCAGTTGAGCGATCTGGTGATGGCTCATTTAGAAAAGGCTTCAGAGGAATTGGATACTGCAAAAGGCTTGGCAATGCAGATTCCTCTCCTCAAAAAAGATCTCAAGCGAATAGGCAAGCTGCTTTCCATGTTGAATGAGCTGATAGATGATTTGAGGATGGGATAAGGCTATGGAAAAGTTCTGGTGTTGCCTTGGAATGAAGCGAAGGCTTGTTGGCAAAGTAGAGTGTATGGAATGCGATAAGAATGCTGGATTGCCAATTGGATCTTATGTGGATTGTGATGTTAGGAAGCCTTATGAATTGCCATTGAAAGAAGCCTTCAAAGAAGCTTTATGGTGGCTGAAGCTGTTATGGAGCGATCCTAAAGATTTCCAATATCTTTTCTCTGCTCACCTTTTGCGTTTCTTTGGAAAATCTGCTGGTGTTCTTTATGAACGTAGTGCTGATGGTGAACATAGGAAATTGCTGCTTTAGGAGAGATGGAGATTGAGAGCTATGGATAATGTAATCTATTGCAAATTTAAAGATCCATGCATGTTTAAGGAAATAATCAGATCAAAGCATCAGAGGAGAAAAGGAATCTACTATGTTATTTGCAGAAATCCAGAAGGCTGCAATCAGAAAACATTCTATCCAATAAAGATCTATATTCCAGTTTCTCCACTTAATACTCTTGGAAAATTTGCGATACTAAAAAAGAAAGAGAGGTGAGAAGGAAATGAAGATGGAAGCGTTAAGCGTGTTGGAAGGAAGGCTTAAAGATCCCTACACTATCTTGGCTCAAGGCAACGAGTATCCAGTTAAGGAGTGGAAGCCAAAAGCTGCTTGGCAATTTCTCCGTTTAACTCTTGGCTATCGAGAAGCGGATCAACGGATTAAGCAGTATGCAGAGGAATACCTTGCAGAGCTTTCAGAAGAGGAGCGTAAGAATCGTAGTGCAGCAGTTGAATTGTTGAAGGCTTCCAGCATTGAAAACAAAGAGCCTTTGCAGTTTATTATGAGTAGTAATCAAGTGGTTGCTGTTGCCACTTTGAAGCATCTGCTTGTTCCACCATCTCAAGTTTACACTATGGTTCAAAAAGTCTTGGGAGCTGAATCCATGCAAGATGTGAGATACGTTGATGGCTCTGTTTTCAAACTTGAGGAGCAGTATGGCTTGGAGAAAGGCATCCAAGTGGTTGCTGGAGATCTTATCACAAACAAGGCTATCAAGGTTAGCGGTTTCGTTAGGATTGTTCAATGCCTCAATCCGCTTTCTTGGATTGGCATTGGAGTGTTTGAGCGGTTCATGGGTTACGCTTCTGGTTGGGAGCGGATCGTTAGGATCAAGGTGATTAGCGAGTTAGAGCCAAGGCTTACGAATGCCATCAACAATGTCAAAGCCAACTTTCCCAAAATTGATGATAAGATTGAACGTGCAAAGAAGCGTAGAGTTCCACTTTGCGATGCTGAAATGTTCACGGTTGCCTTTGGCTACTCATATAGCCTCGGAGCGAAAACTTTGCGGCAAGTGTTGGAGCGTTTCGAGAGCGAGGATAAAACTCTCTTTGGTTTGGCTCAAGCCTTCAGTTGGGTTGCAGCTCATAGTGATAAGTTACGGAAAACACCAGAAGGCTTGGAAAGTCATGCAAGGCAAAAGCTTTCCACTATTGCTGGAGCATTCTTGCTGATGGATGATTACAAAGCTGCAAGAGAACACACTTTGGATTGGCTGAAGGCTCACATCAGAAGTGGAAGGCTCGAAACCTATGAGGATCTGTTGAAGCATGCCAAAAAGATTCCTTAAACTTTCCCTTTTTCTTTTTCTGAATCTTTTAGGTTTAGCCTCTTTCAACTATGGCATTGATAATAGCAACACCAACTACGAAAGAGCAGCCTATACCAGCTTCTCTTATCTTGTTTTTTGCGGAAGCCTCTTCTGGATCACTCGAAAAGCCATATATCTCTTGCTTCTCTGGATGTTGCTCCTCATTGCCATTTTTGATGTCGCAAGCTTGCCACCAGTTTTTTATGCAGTTAGTGTAGCTCCTCTCTCGCTTGTTTTGGCTCTCTTTATCATGAAGCATTTCAGAAAGCAAGAAGATCTTCCAGAGGAATAAGCAGTTTTGGAAAATACTTATGCCATGCTAAATGGCTATAAACATCCAACATGGGAGAGATGTTCATGCCTATTCCAACAAAAGCTGTTCTCATGCTCCATCCAGTAAAGGTGGCAACCTCGTAGGGATCAAAGTGGTATAGGCTTATGAGATCTGTTACTCGTTTATGCCTTAAATCGTGTATGCGGAACTTTTCTCCAAACATTTTCTTAAGGTATTTTGCTCCGATTTTCCTAACTTGCCTATCGCTAATGTCAAATCTTAAAACACCATTCCGCTTGATGTATTTGAGGATCTCCAAGCTCCAAGGTTCAAAACGAGGGTTCAAAGGCACGGCAACTGTTTTGAAATAAATCTTTCCAGTTATGCTTGCAATGAATTTCTTATCCAGCTCCAGCTCTCCCTTTTTCCATTTAGCCATTATGTCAAAGAGCCTAAACTTGGTTAAGGCATCCTCAATCAATTTCTTATCTTGTTTTTCAACAGCTCGCTCCAAGGCTTCCTTATCCAGTTTTGTTCTTTTGGCAACAGCAGATCCAAGCAGCAGAACCTTCTCCACTTCTCCCTTTTCCGTTTTAAAGTTGTCAATTGCATACTGCAAGAAAGATCCGTAAGGTTTACTCCATCCCTTCAACACTTTCTTTTGTTCAAACTTTGCACACACCTCGCTCTCTCTAAACGCTCCAAGATATATTGTTTGGATCAGAACTCGATGATCATCATTATCTATGGCTTCAATGCCTTCCCTAAAAGTTTTCAATTTTAGGCTCTGCAACATGGAAAGCATGGTTCAGACCTCGCTCCGCTCTATATAATGTGCGAGCATATTCTATTAAAAGTTCCGAGAATGTTGGTTTTCGGAGAGCATCGGAGAGGCATGGAAAACTATTACAATAGTAATATTGAAGCATCGAGGCATAAGTGATATACAACTGGGAATATTAGAGGCATATCAAGGCATATTAGAGGCATATCAAGGCATATTAGAGGCATATCAAGGCATATTAGAGGCATATCAAGGCATATTAGAGGCATATCAAGGCATATTAGAGGCATATCAAGGCATATTAGAGGCATATAGAATATTCTTCTATAACAATCCTCTATTACAATAGTAATCTGGAAAGTTTTAAATGCAATATGAAACAGATAACGAGGCATGGATCTTAAAGATTTGATTGGAGAAAAGAAGTTTAAGCAGCTTCAGAAATCCCATCCAGTATTAAGTGATCTTC
>Ga0209102_1000751_pt1 | contig 20038 bp, 16 predicted proteins | sample ConPoolayeHmetaG_FD_185483 | JGI IMG/M metagenome (GOLD analysis project Ga0209102, IMG submission 185483) | Hot spring microbial mat communities from California, USA to study Microbial Dark Matter (Phase II) - Cone Pool mat layer H metaG... ...
TTCCAATGCCCAAAACGTTTAGAATTCTGAGTTTCGATATTCGGATTTGTCCCGACTTTGCCAGGGATGTTCGATGGAGTCGGCATTTAGAGCTCAGAAATCAGGATTTAGAATTTAGCCGAGGAGATTGCCACGCCCCGAAGGGGAAATCCTAAATCCCAAGCACCAAATCCTAAACAATAGCAAATGACCAAAATTCCAATGCCCAAAACGTTTAGAATTCTGAGTTTCGACATTCGGATTTGTCCCGACTTTGCCAGGGATGCTCGACTGAATCGGCATTTAGAGTTTAGAAATTAGGATTTGGAATTTGGCTACAGGGATTGCCACGCCCCGATGAATCGGGGCGACGAAGCAATCTCGAGCAAGAAATCGTGAAGCAAGCGATTCCTTCACGCCACAAAAAGGTGGGGGTGAAATCCCCCTCCCTCTAACTCCCTCCCGCTAGGGGAGGGAGAATTATAAAGAGCCCTGCAATTGACTATAATGGGTTAGCCGAGGCTGAGGCTGGGCACGACATCGAGGTCATAACCACTCGTCTGGCCAGCCTGGAAGTGATAATAGCCACAAGCGGCCACCATAGCGGCATTATCAGTACATAGGTGGGGAGGAGGGATAAGAACCGGGATGGGCGAGTTGGCTAGAAAATGCTCTCTGAGCGCTTTATTGGCAGCCACTCCGCCGCTCAGCAAAATTTGCTCGACCTTCAGTTGTCTGGCAGCCTCAATTGTCTTGGTGACCAAAACATCCACCACAGCCAACTGAAAGCTGGCGGCAGCATCGGCAACCGCGATGCCTCCTTTGTGAGCCAGATGCCACAAGGCAGTTTTCAAGCCGCTAAAGCTGAAATCATGGCTGCCCTTGAGCCAGGCTCGTGGCAAGGATAAGCAGGGGGTTCCTGAGCGAGCCGCCCGTTCGATAGCGGGACCCCCGGGGTAGCCCAGACCCAGGATTCTCGCTGCCTTGTCAAAGGCTTCACCAGCAGCGTCATCCCGAGTCCGTCCCACCTTCTCAAATCGCCCATGTCCTGTCATTAAGACTAAGTCGCTATGCCCACCGGAGACAATGAGACAGAGGCAGGGGAATTTGACCTCAGAATTCGGCTTCGCCCTTCCCTCTCCCTTGACGGGAGAGGATTCAGGTGAGGGTGCCAGCCAATTGGCATAAATGTGCGCCTCCAGGTGGTTAATGCCTGTAAGAGGTAGATTTTTGGCTAAGGCAATAGCTTTGGCGACATTAACGCCCACCAACAGCGAACCAGCCAGCCCGGGGCCGAAGGTCACGGCGATGCCGTTGATATCCGGCCAAGAGATTTCGGTCATGGCCTGGTTGATGACAGGCATAATAGTAAGGAGATGCTGCCTGGAGGCGACTTCAGGGACTACACCACCGTAGCGAGCATGAATGTCTATCTGTGAAGCGACAATATTGGAAATGATTTTGCGGCCGTCTTCCACTACGGCGGCAGCAGTTTCATCACAAGAAGTTTCGATGCCCAGGATTTTCATTTCATTAACTTTATAGCAATTCCTGGCATAATGCCAAATCAAAGCACAAGATACGGAAACTAGTAGACAGGAGTCAGTAATCAGTAATCAGTGACCAGTGAACAGTAATTGGTGATTGGAGACCAGAGATTGGAGATTGGGGGTTGGAGATTCGGGATATTAAATCTTAAGCACGAAATACTAAATCCTAAACAATATCGACTGACCAAAACCCCAATGACCAAAACTATTTGGAGATTTGAATTTCAGTATTTGGATTTGTCCCGACCTTGCCGAGGATGCTCGATGAAATCGGCATTTAGGGCTTAGAAATTAGAATTTCGGATTTGGTCGAGGGATTGCCACGTCCTGAGGTCCCCGATTAAATCGGGGACGGGCTGGCAATGACAGGGAGGTTATCACGCAACAACGGGTTGCCCTGGCTCTGTCCGATATGCTAACTTAGCTTCGTCCCGATGTAATCGGGACAGGCATTTGGTCATGACTTCGATTATTCTGGCTGGTGGCAAAAGTTCGAGACTGGGTCGGAATAAGGCTCTTCAGGTCGTGGGAGGCAAGAGCCTTATCCAGTGGGTGATTGACCGCGTCACTGCCCTCAGCACAGAAATCATCATAGCGACGGCTCACGGCGAAGCGATTCCCTGCTCATCGGCGGTGGCGATAAAAACGGTAGCCGATATTTATCCGGAAAGGGGGCCGTTGGGCGGCATTCATGCAGGTTTGATGGCTTCGTCCAGCTCGCGAGCTATCGTTGTTAGCTGTGATATACCATTTCTGAGCGTGGGCTTGCTCGAATACATGACTCAAATCTGCCCTGTATTCGATGTTGTAGTTCCGCGGATAGAAGATAAAATCGAGCCTCTGTGTGCGGTGTATTCCAGGAATTGCTTAGTTCCCCTTCAGGAGTTGCTGGAGCGAGATGAGCGACAGATTAGAAAACTCTTCAACATGGTCAAGGTGAAATATGTTGCAGAGGATGAGATAGACAGATTTGACCCACAGCATTTGAGCTTTTTCAACATAAATAGCCAGGACGACCTGGAGAAGGCAAGAAAACTGGCGGACAGAATAGCAAAATCAAAAATCAAAGATAAAAAATAAAAATGACAAATCAAAATGCAAACAACTTTCTCCTCTCCCTTGATGGGAGGGGATTAATGTGAGGGTGAAATCCCCCTCACTGTAGCTCTCTCCCGCCAGGGGAGAGAGAATTATAAGATGAGATTGCCACGCCCCTAAGGCGAAATCCTAAGCACGAAATGCTAAATCCTAAACAATATCAAATGAGAAAATTCAAAACAGTTTTGAGCCAGGATGGGATTGCACGACTTTGAAAGGCCGCACTACGATTGTGCTGCTCGTCGGCGAGGCTTTTTCTTCTGCGGCAGGACTTTTACGGCGGAGACCTTATACTCAGGAATCTTGGCTAACGGGTCAAGAGCATCGTTGGTGAGAATATTGGCTGGCGCTTCACGCCAGTGGAAGGGCATAAAGATAATCCCGGGAGGGGATTTTTCCGTGATATGAACTGGCGCCTTCAGCCGACCTCTTTTCGAGGTGACTATTATCGAATCACCTTCGACAAGTCCCAGCCTTGCTGCGTCACTGGGATGCATTCCCACTGCTCCGCTGGGACGAAGCTCACTAAGCACATTAGCACGGCGACTCATTGTGCCAGTATGCCAATGTTCCAATATCCGCCCCGTGGTGAGAACCAGCGGGTACTTTTGAGATATTGATTCTGCCGGTGGGATGTAATCCACAGCATGGAACTTGCCTCGCCCACGGGCGAAGCTATCTTGATACAAAAACGGCGTTCCGGGATGTGAGGCATCCGGACAAGGCCATTGCAGACCGCCGCGGTCAAGGCGGTCGAAGCGGATGCCGCCGTAGATGGGAGTTAAAGAAGCAATTTCCTCCATAATCTGGCTGGCGCTCTGGTAGGCCCGCTCCCATCGGCCTTTTCCCATCCTTTCCGCCAGTGCAGAGATAATCTCCCAGTCTGGCTTGGCTTCCCCGGGTGGCAAGATGGCTTGCCTGACTCTTTGGACACGCCTCTCGGTATTGGTAAATGTGCCATCCTTCTCGGCAAAGGCAGCGGCAGGGAAAACAATATCAGCTAGCCAGGCGGTCTCGGAGAGGAATATATCCTGGACTACAAGGAGTTCTACTTTCTCCAGTGCTTGTCGGAAATGCTCAAGATTAGGCTCACTTAACAGGGGGTTCTCGCCCATAACATACAACCCTTTGACGTCCCCTTTAAGTATGGCATCGGCTATCTCCGTAACTGCCAGCCCCGGACGGTCACTCAATTGGCATCCCCAGGCAGTTTCGAATTTCTTTTTCACAGCTGGGTCGTCAACTCGTTGGTAGCCAGGGTAGACATTGGGCAGTGCTCCCATGTCACAAGCGCCCTGGACATTGTTTTGACCGCGCAAGGGGCTGAATCCCGTGCCCTCCCGGCCGATATTGCCGGTGAGGAGCAGCAAATTGGCAATACTCTTCACATTATCAGTGCCTGTGGTATGCTGTGTTATGCCCATTCCGTAAAGGATGCAGGCACTTTTCGCCTTCCCAAACAAGCGAGCCGCTGCTTCTATATCTGTCTTGGGAACACCCGTTATGGCCTCGACTATCTCAGGTGCATATTTCTCTATAACCTGGCGCATCTCCTCAAAGCCTTCGGTGCGCTCCCGGATAAACTTTTTGTCCTCAAGGCCATCTCTGATAATCACGTACATCAGCCCATTAAGAAGAGCAACATCTGTTCCTGGCTTGTGAGGAAGTATGATAGTGGCATATTCACCCAGTTCGATAGAACGCGGCTCAGCTACGATGAGCTTGGCATTATCAAACCTGACCCTTCTCTTAATCAGCGAGCCGATAATGGGATGACATTCGGTGGTGTTCGAGCCAATGACGAAGAAAAGTTCCGTTTTCTCAAAATCAGAATAAGAATTACTCATGGCCCCTTGACCGAAGGCAGCGATGCCCCCGACTACACTAGAGGCGTGGCATAGCCGGGCACAATGGTCAATGTTATTGGTGCCGAGCACGGCACGCACGAATTTCTGCATGACATAGTTATCTTCGTTGGTGCACTTAGCTGAGCTCAAGGCAGCGATGCTATCTGGTCCATAATTTTGCTTTAGTTCAAGGAGCCTTTTGGCCGCCAGTTCCAGCGCTTCATCCCAAGAAGCCTCACAGAAGACCTCGTGCACCTTGCTATCCTGTCCTGCTTCACGGGGAACGCCAGGTATGCGGATAAGAGGTGTGGTTAATCTTTCAGGATGGCTGAGGAAATCGTATCCCCAGCGCCCTTTGACACACAGGCTACCCCGGTTAGCTGGACCATCAGGGTCACCGCGCACGGAAACAACCTTATTGTCACGAATACCCAGGTATAGAGAGCAGCCAACTCCACAATAGGGACAGATGGTTTCGACCTCTGTGGCAGGCAGCTTTTCCCATTTAGGCACCAATGCTCCCGTAGGACAGCGGGCAATGCATTCACCACAAGATTTGCAGACGGACTCGACAATCGGTTTATCGCCAAAGGTAGCTATTCTGGCCGAGTTGCCTCGAAAGGCTATGTCAATGGCATCATGGCAAACTATCTCATGACAGGCTCGGACACATTTGGCGCAGAGAATGCACTTATTCAAGTCACGAATAAAGGCGGGATGGCTATCATCTACAGGGAGTAGCTGAGTGCTTTTCCGTAGTCGGTCAACACGGTTTTGCTCTATGCCCAGATAGCGAGCAACCTTGAGTAGCTCACAGTCCTGGTTTTGGGCACGAGCAAAGAAATCGCCGTGATAATTAGCGCTGATAAGTTCCATAGTGATCCGGCGTGATTGCTTCACATTGGGCGTTTCAGTGCGAACGACCATACCCTCAGTCGCCGGCGTAGTACACGAGCTAACCAAACCCCGCATCCCTTCTATCTCAACTACGCAGAGGCGGCAAGCTCCATATGGCTTAAGGTCAGGGTCGTAACACAGCGTGGGAATATAGATGCCAGCGCCGAGCGCGGCTTCCAGCACAGTGGCTCCTGTTTTCGCCACGACCTGGCGACCATTGATAGTCAGCCCAATGACATCCGTCCTCGTTTCCCTGATGCTGCCTAGAGAGGCTGAACTCATTGCTGCCCTCCCCGAGTCTTGCCTCTATTACCTATTGGTGTCGGCTCCGTTGGAACAGCCGGTTGCTCCCCCGAGGTCTTCACTATGGCACCAAACCGCGGCGGACAGACGTTCAAACACGTGCCGCATTTTGTGCACTTCCCCTGGTCGATGACATGCACCATCCGCTTGCCACCTTTAATAGCTCCAGCAGGACAGGAGCGGAGACAGATCATACAACCTTGGCATTTCTCAGGATCAATGTAGTATGATACAAGAGCATTGCAAACCAAAGCTGGACATCGCTTCTCTTCTATGTGTGCCTCGTACTCCTCCCGGAAGTAGCGGATACTGGTAAGCACCGGATTGGGAGCCGTCTGTCCCAGACCACACAAAGAACCATCTTTGACCGACTGTGCTAATTCCTGAAGCAATTCAATATCCCCAGACCTACCCTTTCCATTGGTTATATCCTCTAGTATATCCAGCATTTGTTTAGTGCCCCAGCGACACGGTATGCATTTGCCGCAGGACTCCAGTTGTGTGAAAGAGAGAAAGAAGCGTGCTATGTCAACCACGCAGGTGTCTTCGTCCATCACTATCATGCCCCCAGAACCCATAATAGAGCCAGCCGAAGTCAGAGAATCATAGTCTATGGGAACATCAACAAAATCTGCTGGCAAACAACCTCCGGAAGGACCTCCTGTCTGCACCGCTTTGAAGCGCTTTCCTTCTAAGATGCCGCCGCCAATTTCGCAAATAATCTGGCGCATGGTGGCGCCGAAGGGAACTTCGATGAGCCCGGTGCGTACAACTTTGCCAGCCAATGAGAAGGTCTTTGTTCCCTTGCTGTGCTCCGTGCCGTAACTGGCATACCAATCGGCTCCCTTTTGCATTATGACGGCTGCACTAGCCCAAGTCTCCACGTTATTGATATTAGTAGGCTTGCCCCATAATCCAGACTGGGCCGGGAAAGGAGGTCGAGAACGCGGCATCCCCCTCTTACCCTCGATGGAAGCCATCAGCGCGGTCTCTTCTCCGCAGACAAACGCTCCCGCGCCCTCCTTGATTTTCACATGGAAACTGAAACCAGAGTCCAGGACATTATCTCCCAAGAGCTTGTACTCTTCCGCTTGTTTCAAAGCAATCCTGAGTCGCTCGAGGGCAAGAGGATATTCTGCTCGGCAGTAGATGTAGCCCTCTTGGGCTCCGATAGCATAAGCGCCGATAATCATTCCTTCAAGCACCGAATGCGGGTCGCCTTCCAGGAGGGAGCGATTCATGAAAGCTCCCGGGTCCCCTTCATCAGCATTGCAAATGATGTATTTCTCCCGGCCAGGTGATTTGCGGCAAAACTCCCACTTCTGTCCAGTGGGGAAGCCAGCCCCTCCCCTGCCGCGCAAACCTGACCTCTTGATCTCTTCAATAACGTCTTCCGGCTTCATATCTAGTGTTCTCACCAAGCCCCTATACCCACCGTTGGCGATATAGTAGTCAATGTTTGTCGGGTCGATGAACCCACAGTTATGTAAGACAATCCGTACTTGCGATTTGAGCATTGGCAATTCAAAGAGTTTAGGAATACCATCCACAACATTGCGGCCAATAGTACCCAGGGCCAGGTCAGGACGGGGATTATCCTTGACCAGATAGTCTTCAATCAGCTGTGCCGCAATTTCAGGAGTAACCTTTTTATAGCAAATACGAGGACGTCCAGGCTTGATTATATCCATCAACGGCTCGGCATAGCACAGCCCGATACAGCCTACCTCGATAACAATCGCGTCAATATTTCGTTGCTTTAGTTCTTTTCGAACTGCGGCGAGCACCGCCTCGGCACCAGCAGCTCTGCCGCAGGTGCCAGCGCCTACCAAGATACCGGGAATGGAGCCATGTCGAAGCTTATCCCATTCAGCTACTGCGTGTTTCTGAATATCAGCAAAAAGCATTTTTCACCCCTGGCCGCTAGCCAGAAGCTCCTTCACCTCGGCTGGGCTTACCCTGCCATAGAACTTATCCCCAATGAGCATCACGGGAGCCAGTGCGCATGCGCCGAAGCAGGCAATTGCTTCGAGCGAATATGCAAGATCCGGGGTGCTCTGCCCGGCCCTAATGCCCAATTGTTTCTCTGCCTCAGCAAGAACGCTTGGCGCACCACGTACATGGCAAGCAGTCCCGCGACATACCCTGATGATAGTCCGACCAGTAGGAACAAGCTTGAATTGGGCATAAAATGTGCCGACCCCGAAGACGGTGCTTTCGGGTAGCTTCAGGAATTTAGCTATCCTTTTCATAGCTGGTTCTGGCAGGTAGCCGAAAACTCGTTGAACATGCTGAAGGATAGGAATAAGTTCTTCCTTGTGACCCTGATAGGAGGACAGAATCTCGTTTAGGCTCTCTTGCCTGGTCGTCTCCCCCTCAAGCAGCGGATGACTATCTCGCACTCCTGAAGAATTCGCCATCTCGTACCCTACTATATACCAGTTCTCCTGAGACAGTCTTGGAATAGATGTCTTCAGAATACCCGATTGATTAATTCACCGAGAGTAGCTCAAAGGTTGGACTATATCATAAAAGAGGAGGCGGATTCAAATATGGCCTGTCGAGATTGTTGACTAACTCCTTCCGCCCTTGGCTTTATGTTATTTCGAGGGAGCACTTAGGTTACCAGCTTAACAAGTAGAGGGAATGTCCTTAACCAGCTTCCAGATGATGGTCTCAGTAAGCACGGCTATATCTTCAGTAGAAAGATAATCAGAAATATTAGCATCGAACAATATATTCCCATTGGGGGCAAGTTCCTCATCACCCCGCCACAACACCAAGGTTATGGAAACACGGTCGAAAGCATTGATGCTCACCGCTATGTCTCCGTGCTGTGCCTCATAACCTCCTAACTTAGCCGACACCTTTCTCAGTAGCTCAGGATTCTTGCCGAAGTTTTTTACTAAAGGGGTTATCGTCCTTTGGGAAAATGCCGGGAAATAGCTAATGCCTCCCGGTACTTGTTTATAGGTAATCAATTTACCAGTAGCTGGCGTGCCCTTTGCCTCAGTGAAATAATGAAGTATCAGGATTTTGTCCCTAAGCGGAGCTTCTACGCCCGTATCTGCCAACAAAATTCTGCCATCGGGAAGCATGATGTGATACGACTGATTTAGATAATGAATAGCTACTTTGTTGGGCTCTACACGCTGCGCACCGCTTTTACGGCATTGTTGTTCTATATCGATTTTGGCTAGCTTCTCACAAGCAAGCTTGTAAGAGATGTCAAAACCCCGTTCCCAGGGACTACTCGATAGAGAATTGTGTACTTGCGTCATGTAACCAACTTAGGGCGGGGCAAAAGACCGGCCGCCTCTACTATTTCAGGCACAACTTCCTCCCATTCAATAGCCATGAGATGAATGCCAGCTACACCTTCAATTTCACGCACTTGATTGATAATATCAACGCAAAGCCTGATGCCCTCTTTAGACACTTGCTCCTTAGGCACTCCTTGAAGGCGCGTAATAACGCTATCAGGCACATCCATTCCGGGAACTCTGGTCTTCATATATTTTGCGGCACCTATTGACTTTATGGGAGCAACACCGGCAAGTATCTTCACTTTCTCGTGTAATCCTCTATCCCGTACCCCCTTCATCCATTCAGCAAACTTATCCACATTGTAGATAATCTGGGTTTGGATAAAATCCGCACCCGCGGCCACTTTCTTGGCCAGACGCGCCACCCTGAACTCGAAGGGGTCAGCAAAGGGATTTTCAGCAGCTCCAATGAACAGACGAGGCTCCACTGCCATCTCTTCACCAGACTGAAACTTTTTTTCGTCTCGCATGTCCTTCACCATCTTGACCAGTTGAACAGAATCGAGGTCATAAACACCCTTAGCAGCAGGATGATTGCCGAATTTCTGGTGGTCGCCTGTGAGACACAACACGTTATTTATGCCCAGTGCTGCGATACCCAAAATATCCATTTGAAGGGCAATGCGATTGCGGTCACGGCAGGTCATCTGGACAATAGGATCTAACCCCTCCTCCCTGGCTATAAGGCAAGCTGCCCAGGATGCCATGCGCACCACCGCAGTTTGCCCATCGGTAACGTTAAAAGCATCTACATGACCTTTGAGCATTCTAGCTTTTTTTCTAATTACTTCAGGGTCAGCGCTCTGCGGTGGCCCTAATTCACTCGTCACAGCGAATTGTCCAGCCTCTAGTACTCGTTCTAAATTACTTTTCGTCTTCATTGCTCCTCCAATATTCATAACTCCCCTTTCCCCTCTTATCTTAAGAGGGGAATTTAGGGAAACCTCTTAACTGGTGGCCCGGATACAAGGCTCACACTCCAATTCTTCGGTGTCACAATCTTTTCTAATTTATCAAGCTGTCCCAGTTTGGCAAGGCGATCGACAATCTGTTGCCAGACGCAAGGTATGTCCGGGTCAACTTCACATTTACCGCCTTGTGAGCCACCACAAGGACCATTGAGCAAATGTTTAGAACATCGAGAAATAGGACAGAGGCCACCAGTAAACTCCAGCACGCAATCCCCACACTCCAGACAGCGCTCCGCTTCTTTCCACTCGGCATGAGCACCACCTGAGGACAGAGTGTTGCAACCAGGATGTACTACCTTATTCACTAATTCTGCTACAGTTTGCACCCCAGCCCCATCGGTCAGAACCAGGATAGAATCGGCAGCAGCGAGTTCCTTCTTATAAGCTCTCAGTTTCAACTGGGTCAGCGCTCTATCACATAACATATCAACAACCAGAGACCCAGTGATGGTTTTGCCCTTCTCTTGTAAGGTGTTTTTCATTTCGGCTACTTGCTTTTCCCCGCCACTACCCCAGCCTTCGGCACAGCCCTTACAGCCAATGATAAAGATATTCTTGTCACCCTCAAGATAGCTTAGGATTTCTTCAATTGGTTTTTGTTCTGAAATCAGCATCTTATCTCTCCTTTACACCCTCATCTTATTCCCCGATGTAATCGGGGTTAGCTGAGGTGTTAAGCTCCGCCAAAATGGTCTCTATTATCTGAGGCAATTTTTCTCGAAGCTCCGGCGATAACTCTAACCCCCAGTCAATCTCTTTAGGCTCGACTCCAATAATGATTGCGTTGTTTATCCCCATAGAATCGGGATGCCCAAGTTTCATTAACATTAAGATATCTACTAAGTCCGTGTCGTGCAGAGATAGGGATGGCTTGGGCTCCAGAGTTATATCCTCAAGGTGAAAACGGTAAATTTGTCCGGGCGCCCCCCCACCCTTAACAGCATCCACTATGACCAATTTATCAACCTCCTCGGGTAGATGCACTACATCAGGGCACGTACCCGCATCTACTATTTTCACATCAGGGAGAGTCCCGACAAGTCGGGATTCCAAGGCATGCACGACGTGACAACCAATTCCCTCGTCCTTTAGTAAGGCATTTCCTATTCCCAGGACAAATTTCCCCATTCTTAAGCTTCCTTCCAAATTTTTATTAGCAAACCCTAAACTTTCCCAGGTCATGCCCTTTGGGACTGAGCAAATGTATAGAGCAAGCTAGACAAGGGTCAAAGGACCTCACAATGCGCACTATCTCAAAGGGATTAGCCTCGTCCTTTATCTTGGTCCCTGTGATAGCCTGCTCCAGGGGTCCCGGTTGGTCTTTATCATCCCGGGGAGAAATATTCCAGGTAGAAGGGGTGATGACCTGATAATTGGCAATTTTGCCTTCTCTTATTTCTATCCAGTGACCCAAAGCTCCCCTGGCCGCATCCACTAGCCCCATTCCAGTAGCTTCCTGTGGAAGTTGATAGCTTACGTAAGCTGGCTCACCAGGCTTGAGCTCTAGAATCCAGTCGGCCATGGCATCAGCCACGAGTTTGGTTTCCAAAGCTCGCGCAAGATTACGCCCCATCACGGAGAGCATCTTATCAGGTTTTAGCTTTAGCTGAGACAAGGCAGAATCAACCAAGCTTTTGACCTTAGAGTCTCCTCTGGCATAATTGACCATGATTCGAGCCAATGGCCCAACTTCAAAAACCATCCCGCCGTAGCGAGGCGATTTCAGCCAGGAATAAGCACCCTTCTTTTCCTCATCGAGAACAACATCTCCCTGGGAAGGATGCCTGCCACTAATAGAATCAGCATACCAGGAGTGTTTCACTTCCTCGGTGATTTTAGCTGGATCAAGTTCACTCAGCTTAAGATTGGCAGAGGTGGTGCCAGGCTTAAAAAATCTTTTCCTCTTGGTGAGGTCGGCTTCCTTTCCATCCAGCTCATAGGAACCGTAAGCCAGTAAATTTCCACAGCCCTGACCAATCTCAAAGTAATCTGAGTAAACCCGGGCTATTGCTAGCACATCCGGGAGGTAAACATTATCAATAAACTCCTGAAGTTCTTTCAGCCTCCACAGAAATGATGTCATATTGTCCACTGTGGGTACAGAGGCGACTCCACCAGGCATTATGCCCATGTTGTGAGGCATCTTGCCACCAAATATGGCCAGCATCTCCTGGCCTTTACGCCGCATATCGAAGGCGGTGACATAATGGGCCACCGCTTGTTCATTAGCATCATCAGGCAAGCGATAATCACCTTCATAGCGCGGCACAAAAGGCCCCAGTTCCCCACGGGCAATAAAGCTCTTTACAGAATTTAAGGTGGGATTATCCCCCTCGTAGTTTGCTAACCTAGCCACATCTACATAATCAAGAGCCACTAAGTGATAAAAATGAAGGATATGGTCAGCGATATGGGCTGCCCCCAGAATTAGATTGCGGATGATTCTGCCGTTGTCGGGGATTTTGTCGGCGATGCTGAAGGCGCTATCCAGGTTTAGAGTAGCGGCGATGGAATGGCTTGTCGGGCAAACTCCACAAATACGTTGAGCTATCCGCTGGGCGTCACGAGGATCCCTGCCCCTCATGATTAGCTCCAAGCCGCGGAACAGCACCCCAGAACTCTTAGCCTCCTTTACCTTGCCACCCTCGACTACTGCCTCTACCTTGAGATGTCCCTCAATGCGGGTAACCGGATCAATTACAATCTTGCCCATTTATTCAACCTCCTCTGGCAAAGCAGCTTGGCTTACTTTCTCGTAAAGCGGGGAAATGTCAAAGAACCCAGGCTCCGTGCAGCCGATGCATGTGGCACCACAACCGACACACCAATTTACTTTATTGTTCCACAACCGCAGAGAACAATCGGCATGGGTAATGGGTCCGCGGCATCCCAATTCATAATTGCACCCGGGGTCGCCAAACTTCTTAGCAAACTTATTTTCATCATAGTAGGCCCGCCTCTGACAGTTCTCGTGGATTGTTTGCCCATAGAACGCCTTAGGACGTTTATGCTCATCCAAATCCTCAGGCTTGGGCAGACCAGAAAGCAAGATGGTGGCTACCGTGCCCACAAACCAGTCAGGATGCGGCGGGCAACCGGGGATATTCACCAAAGGAGTATTAATGCCCTTAGCCTGAAGAACCTCACCGACGCTGCGACACTGAGTAGGGTTAGGTTGGGCAGCGGGAATTCCTCCAAAAGCAGCACAACTACCCAAAGCAATGACCACCAGAGCATCCTTGGCCAATGTTTCCAGCCAGGATTGCATAGTCACGGGCTTACCATCCTGTTCGCCGAACGCGCCATGAATACCACCTTTAGCGGTAGGTATAGCCCCCTCCACTATCAAGATGTAACCTTTCTTTTTCTTCTGTGAAGTATCTACCATGACTTCAATTGCAGGCGCTCCTGCCCCCGCCATGACAGTAGGGTGAAACCTGAGATTGATGTGGCTGCCTGGGAGTACCTCATCAACTAAGAGGTTTTTAATAGAAGGATTTACCACGTTGAGAAGAGAGACTGAGCAGCCGGTACACCCAGCAGCTTGTAACCATATTGCCGGGTATTCTTTTGTCATAAGTCCTCACCTGCCTTTCCATAGACTTGGAGTCATTTGCAAAACTCCTTATAATTCTCCCTCCCCTAGCGGGGGGAGTTAGAGGGAGGGGGATTTCACCTTCACCTTAATCCTCTCCCATCAAGGGCGAGGAATTTTATACAAGATTATGCGGTCAACTATATTTCCGCAAATCCTCCACCGGGAGGATATTCTTTCAATCACAAACGTAAGCTTTCAACTATCTCCTTGACCTTCGAGCGAAGGGGCGATTCCTGAGGGAGTTCAGTGATGGGCTTCCCCTTCATCTCCAAACCTGCCATATTGGGGTCCTCTGGAATCAAGGCAATAACCTGAAGGCCCGATTCGTCAATGGCCTTTTTTATCTCCGGAGATAATTCACCTTTGACGCGATTGATTATAAGACCAACTTCGCCTACTTTTGTTCTCAATTCTCCAATGAGTTCCTTCATTCGAGCTGCCGTTGTGACGCCTCTTATTGTGGGGTCAGACATAATAAGCAAAACATCCACATCCCTGGTTGTCTGGCGGCTGATGTGCTCCATACCTGCTTCACAGTCCATGACAATGTAATCATACTTATAATCTTTCACGAGCTTGTCTAAGGAGGCACGCAAGAATTCGTTAGAGGCACAATAGCATCCCGGTCCTTCCGGACGCCCCATGGCTAAAAGGTCGAAGCCCTTGGACTCTGCCAAGGATTCCACTATCTTGCCAAACAGGTATTCCTGCTTGGGTATAGTGGGGCTTAAACGACCCTTGGAGACATCCTCAGTCATCTTTTCCCGTATTCTGCCCACAGTCCTACTTTCATCTAGAGGCAGACCCAGCGCCTGGTTGAGATTAGTGCTCGGGTCAGCATCTACGGCTAGTACCAACCCCTTCTGAGAAAGAAGACTGATGAGCAGGGCAGCCACAGTAGTCTTACCCGTGCCTCCCTTCCCTGCGATAGCAATCGTTTTGGTCATTTCTTCACTCTCTTTTTCGATAAATCCGAGGATGGCAGCAAGCTAACAGGCGATAGCTTAACTACGGCATTATACTCGGGAGGGCAGACTTGCAAGCATGTACCACACTTAGAGCATTTAGTCTGGTCAATAACCTTCACCTCCCCCTTCTCTCCCTTAATTGCCTCTGTGGGACAGGTTAAAACACAATGCTCACAGGCTCTATCACACTTGTCGGGAAGGATATAATACACAGTGAGTTCGGGACATACTCTGGCGGGGCAGCGCTTCTCCAGAATATGAGCTTCATATTCGTCCCGGAAATAACGCAGGGTTGTGAGGACGGGATTAGGAGCCGTCCTTCCCAAGCCACACAGCGAACCTATCTTGACGTCTTCAGCTAATGTCAGAAGAAGGTTAATGTTCTCTATTTTGCCTCGGCCAGCTGTGATATCCTCCAAAATGTGCAGCATTTGCAAAGTCCCCAAGCGACACATGGTGCATTTGCCACAGGACTCCTTGGTAGAGAAATCAAGAAAGAACTTGGCAGCATCAACCATGCAGTTATCCTCATCCATGACAATCATACCCCCCGAGCCCATCATCGAACCAGCCTCTCGAAGGGAATCATAATCGATAGGGATGTCCAGCAAAGTCTCAGGGAGACACCCTCCCGAAGGCCCTCCCATCTGTACCGCTTTAAACTGCTTACCTTTAGCGATTCCACCACCGATGTCATAAATAAGCTCGCGAAACGTTGTCCCCATAGGCACTTCGGCTAGTCCCACATTAGCAAGTTTGCCTGCCAGGGTAAACACTGCTGTGCCCTTGCTTCCCTCAGTGCCGATGGAGGCAAACCAACCTGCTCCTCGCTCGATTATCAAAGGAACGTAAGCAAAAGTCTTCACATTGTTTAATAAAGTGGGTTTATTCCATAAGCCAGCCTCGGTAAGGCGCGGAGGTCTCGGCCTGGGTTCACTTCTTCTACCTTCGATAGCTGCTACTAACGCTGTGGCTTCCCCGGAAACGAAAGCTCCAGCCCCGGCTGCTATCTCAATATGGAAACCAAAGCCGCTACTTAGAATATTATCTCCCAGGAAACCTAATTCCTCAGATTGCTTTAAAGCAATCTGCACGCGTTCAATGGCTAACGGGTATTCAGCACGGACATAGATATAGCCTTGTTCAGCACCTACGACGTAACCAGCGATAATCATGCCCTCGATAACTTGATGAGGGTCACTTTCCAGAATCACGCGGTCCATAAAGGCACCAGGGTCGCCTTCATCAGCATTACATATGACATATTTCGGCGTGCTTTTAGCCTTACGGCATTGCTCCCACTTCTGGTGTGTAGGAAATCCCGCCCCTCCTCTGCCACGCAACCCAGATTTCTTCAACTCCCCAATTATTTTCTCAGGCGACATTCTTAATGCTTTCTCCAGGCTGCTATAGCCACCATTGGCAATATAGTGATTTATGTTCTCCGGGTCGATGAAGCCGCAGCGGCGCAGTATAAGACGAAGCTCATGCTCAAATCTGGGAAGCTCAGGAATGCGGGGTGATTCCTCGCCGGCTACTTCAAGAGTGCCCAAGGCAAGCTCAAGACAAGGGTCATCGCCGGCAATATAACCTTCCACAAGGCGAGGGACAACTTCCGGGGTTACATGGGCATACACAACACGAAGGAAGCCAGGCTTGGATATAACGACTAAAGGATCAGCATGACAGAGACCCATACAGCCAACCTGGATAATCGGGACTTCCAAACCTTGCCGCGTTAGCTCCTTATTAAAAGCCTCCACTACATCTAAGGCACCGGCTGCCCGACCACATGTAGCGGCACTAACAAGGACATAAGTGCTTTTTTGCAGAGCTTCCCATTCCGACTTCGCTCTATTACTAATTTCCTCAAAAGTCATCATGTGTTATAAGAAATCCTAAATTCGAAGCACTAAATCCTAAACAAATTCAAATATCGAAATTCAAAGCTCTAAACTGTTTTGGGCATTTGAGTTTTGGGCTTGTTTAGAATTTCGAATTTCGTGCTTGATATTTTTCTTCATTTCTTTGTTTATACGGTATCAAGGCTTCTTCCACCTTAAAGGGCGTCATCTTAGGATAAATTCTATCCCTTATCACCATTACGGGAGCCAACATGCAGCACCCAATACAAGCGACCCTTTCCAAGCTAAAGTTACCATCTTCGGTAGTCGCACCTACTTTGACACCCAACTCACGCTCCAAGGCTTCCAAAATAAGCCTACCCCCCGACAAGTGACAAGCAGTACCCATACAAACCATAGTGTGGTATTTTCCTAACGGAACAAAGCGAAACTGATTATAAAAGGTAGCCACCCCCCAAACCTCAATATCCGCTATATCCAAGAACTCGGCAATTTCTTGCATTGCTTTCTTGGGGAGATACCCCAGCTTCGTTTGAACCTCTTGCAATAGCGGGATTAAATTCTTCTTCTCTTTTTTGTGTGAAGCCAGTATCCTAGCTACTGCTTGGCTAGCTTGCTCCTCTGTAATCATTCTTTGACAAGCTCAGGATTGACCCTTGAGTTGCTTGGCAACTCCAGGCAGGAAGGCTGCTATTCCGGTCGTTTCCCGAGGCCCCACCACTACCTCCCACTCACGATTCAAGGCATCCTCAAGCTCACCTTTGATTCTAGCCACCTTCCCGGGGATGATTAGCTTTCTATGCTTCACCCTATCCCCAATGCCACATTTCTTAATAAATGCTCCTACGGAATCGCCGCTAAACTTGCCGGCAGCCCAGGCCGTGAGGACACCAAGCCCTTCCGCATCCTTAACACAAATATAGGCCGGAATCTTGGTAGCCTCCACAGCCGATGAGACAAGGAAGTAGGTCAAAGCCCAGTTGGAAGTGACCAGAACCGGAGAAGTTTCATCAGGCTCTCCTACTTCATAATACTTCTGCTGTACCGCCATAGGAAACCGAGGATCGGTATAAATATTAAGCCGTTGGACTAGAAGAGGAAGCAGAGAATATTGGTTGAAATCAGAGAGAACAATAACGCCGGCCCATTTAATGACAAATGTCGAGGCCATCATTATTTCCTTCAACCCGTCTTTAGCCATAAAGCAAGGAAAGGCAATGGTGGGATAGCCAAGAGGCCGGAAACCTTGCTTTAGCGCTGCCCTTCTGATAAAAGTCTGGTCTCTTATTGCCTCTAGCAAGTTTTTGGAACCGGGGTCTAAAACCACTTCCTCAATCCCAGCATCTTTTAACTTCGTAGTCAGAGGCACAAGTTCTTCAACGCTCTCCCCACGAAGGCCCACAGGAGTAAGTTTCGCCTTAATCTTCGGGATAGCCTTATCAATGTTTTCCTTCGTTATGGGGTAGAGAAGGGGATGCCTATCTGCGCATATATCCCGGGCTGCGAATAGAGCATCCATATCTCTTGAGATTAAGACCATGCCCAGGTCCGTTGACCCATAAACTTTTTTCACCAAAGCCAAAAATTTATCCTTGCTCCCCGACTCAAAATAAAGTGCCAAAAGGTCTGCCTTTAGATTTACGCCCACCCAGGGGAATTGCAATTCTTTTATTTTCTTTATCTTCTCTTCGATTTTGGCATTGTCCTCTCTGTCTGAGATAAGGAGGGCGATGCCTGGCTTATGAACGAAAGTCTTTTCATGCCGATATATCACCTCTTCGTTCCCGATTTTAACAGCGTTCTCCCCCGAGCCTATGGTAACAAGCTTTATGGGCGGTGCCAGAAGGTCTAACAGCTTGGCTTTTACTTCTTCGGAGAGGTAAGGACATTTATCCACAGTAGCTCCACCCGATGCCAGCTTCATGGCAAAGGCAAAACAGGTGGGAAAGCCACAGTCCTTGCACGGTTTCCTTCCAGGAAGCATCTTTACAATCTCAGAACCTGCAATTGGCATAGCAAACCCCCTTTGTCGTCAAACTCTAAATCCTAAGCTCCAAACTCTAAACAATCTCCGAATCTAGACTCCAAAGGCTCAAAACATTTTGAATTTTGGATTTCGGTCATTTGAATTTGTTTCGGATTTGGTGCTTGGAATTTTTTATTTCCTCCTTTTATATTGGAAGCTTTACCTCCCCCTTTATCCAAGGATGTCCTACCTTTTCCAAGAATGCCAGTAGTTCATCGACGTTTTTGACATCCTCTTCTGTGGCTATCTTATTATAGAGGCCTTTCGCTTCCAAGGCGTCCTTGTATCTTTCCTTCACTTCTTTGGGCATCCATACTATCCTGGCCAGGCCGCCATCGGCTTGGATAAACTTGGGAGACCTTAGTTGCTCCAGTCCAGTTCCCAACCTTCCTTCTATCTGCTTGCCTCCCGAAGTATCACCAGCCATGTGGGAGAAAGTTTCCCCGATTACAGTCTCCCCCTTGAACTCTCTGTTGACTACCCCGAAGGCATCTGCTTCAGGGATGTAAAACACGATGGCTTGAAAGCAACCACAAGAGGTGTGGGGATGCTCAAAGGCACTATACAGATAAACTCTATCATATGTCCCCAGGGACTTTTCTTGTACTATCTTGTTCAGCCCTTCATATTCACCCCTCACAGGGTCCAAAAGATTTCCTTTAGGAATAGCAAATATCGGGCCTTCAGGGTCAATCTTGGCAGCCGCCCGGCCATCAAACCAGTTTATGGCGCCGCAATTGGCAATCCGGTTTGGAGCTATGATGGAGACATGGGTAGGGGCAAAACTCTGACACAAGGTGCAGCCGTAGAAAGTATCCACATCTTCATCCTTAAGAGCCCTGGCTCGAGCATCTCTGGCATCATAAGTTTTCAAGGCCCCAGGAAGAAGTTGGGCTACTTTCTTAGCATCGGTAATAAGCGTCGTTTGAATCTTTTCAATAATGGGCAGCTCGGAAGTGAACAAGAAGTTATAGATTTCTCCCAGTTCCCGCAGGGAGGTGAACCCTTTTTTATAACAAGCTTTACTCATCCTCAGCCAGATATCTTGTCTTTGATTCATATGGTACCAACCTTCAATCATATTGGTGAACATATGAATCCTTCTTTCAATGATTGGTTCGGCATCCTTGTCTAGCTGTGAGCCGGCAACATCAATTAGAACGGCTAAAGAATAACTCCCACCCTTTCCTGTCGCTGCATCATAAGGTGGTAACTCATTCAAATCAGGACCTATGAGCTCGACTTTTTCATTCTCAATTTCGTCGGGACTCTTCAGTGTTGCCAACTCAAATTTGTGTGCTACCTTTGGTCCACCAAACTCGATATATACGTCCTCCTTCCTTATTACCTCACCTTCGTATTGGGGTCCTATGTCTACATGAAATTCGCCTGCCATTTTCTATACTCCTTTCTTTAAATTATCTATTAAGCTTTCTAAGAATGCTTTCCATTGCTCATCTTTTCTGAAGTTAGGAAGAGAATAGTTTGCATGTGGGAAGTAATACTTACACAGCGTCATGGTTTTTAGATGCGGGGCAAAATGCTTGAGCACAGAGAGGCCCTGCTCTCCCAGGTCGCTCCTTATACCGAAGAAGAGCACCAAATCATGG
>Ga0209102_1000752_pt1 | contig 20019 bp, 21 predicted proteins | sample ConPoolayeHmetaG_FD_185483 | JGI IMG/M metagenome (GOLD analysis project Ga0209102, IMG submission 185483) | Hot spring microbial mat communities from California, USA to study Microbial Dark Matter (Phase II) - Cone Pool mat layer H metaG... ...
CTATATCATAAGTTTGACTTTCCAAAAATTCTATGTATAATTACTATCTAATTGGGAACGAAGGTATTTGCCTAAATTTAGGTAAAGGAATAATTGATGCCTCATCCGAGATGGCAGGAAGTATATGCAAAACCTATTACCCTGCCGGAATTTATTGACCACATCTATTCCCATCGTATATTTTTAAATGCCATCTTTACCGAAGGGGTCAAAAGACTCTTAGAAATTGGGACAGGTAGTGGTTCAATGAGTATCTTCTTATCCCATCTTGGTTTTCAAATAACCTCCATTGATAATAATGACGAAGTTATTAAAATCGCCCAACAGAATAATGAAATATTGCGTGGCAATTTAAAAATTATTAAAGCTGATGCCTTTAACCTGCCCTTTTCTGAAAATTCTTTTGATTTGGTATTCCACCAGGGCTTCTTTGAACATTTTTCCAATGAAGAGATTCATAACCTATTAACCGAACAACTGCGGGTTGCACCGATTGTCGTCTTCAGTGTCCCGACTTGTTATTACCTCTCAAAAAGTTTAGGCGAAAGGCTTTTAACCAAAAGAGAATGGGAGAATATTTTGACCGATTTTAAGGTCGTGGAAAGCGCCTACTATGGCCTTCCCCGTCCGGACTCTTTTTTAAAAAGGTTCCTTATCTCCATTGGTTGGCGGAGAATCTATTACTATGCCAAGATTAAAAGGTAATCTATTTATTTCGATACTTGCCCCCGCGAGGTGCCTTTGAAAACATAAATGAAGATTAACTATTCTCTTAAATCGGTTCGCCGCATCATTGGATTTTCTATCGTTTTCTTACTTTTCTTTTTTATGGCAAAAAGCCTATATCAGAATTGGAATAAGATTCCCTTTGAGAAAATCCGGTTTAACTATTACTATTTAGCCATTTCCTTCATCCCTCTTCTATTCTGTTTTCCGATTGGGGCGTTTGCCTGGAAATATATCCTTAATAACTTGGGCGAAAAAATCTTTTTTCGGCGGGCGGCCGGAATAATCGCCATTTCGCAATTAGGCAAGTATCTGCCCGGTAAAATATGGTTTGCGGTTGGAAGAATTTACCTGGCAAAAGTAGGCGGCATTTGCGGGAGTAAAACTTTAGTTAGTTTATTATTGGAAACGGGTATGCTTTTCATCTCGTCATTAATCTTATTTCTCATCTCAGCCATTGGCATTACTAACTTAGCAATACCGCATCTGCTCATTTTATCCGCCATAATTACCATCATTGGTCTCGTGGGTCTTTACCCAACAATCTTTTCAAAAATACTTAATTTTTTCCTCTCGCTATTTCGGAGAAAAAAAATTGAAATATATTTTCCTTACGGTCGAATTCTTTTATTACTTATTATCTATGGAATTGCCTGGCTTCTCTACGGATTGGGGTTCTATCTCTTAATCAACTCATTTTACCCGGTAGCCTTCTCCAGTCTACTATATTTAACCGCGGTCTACGCTATTTCCTGGAACATCGGTTTTATTATTTTAATCTCTCCTGCCGGGTTAGGTGTCCGAGAGGGTGTATTAAGTTCTCTCCTCCAATCACAATTTCCTCAACCCATTACCATAATTATCGCTTTTTTATCCCGAATTTGGATAACAATCGGTGAGTTGATTTTTCTGATTATTGCGGTAAAATGGGGCATTGAGGTGAAAAGATATGGAAAAGAAGAAAAAGCCGAAGAGCGAAAAGAAGGATAAGGCGAACATCAGACGACCAATAACCAAAATTAAATTTGATACCATTGCGATAGCAATTATGCTAACCATACCCTTAATCCTCTATTACAAATTCCTTTCTGGTTCACGGATGCTCTATGGTTCGGATTGGCTTTTGGGCGGATTACCCAATAGAAAGTTTATGGCCGATTATATCCGTTCCCATTGGTCTATTGCCTTATGGCAGCCGCATATTTATGGCGGACTGCCAACGGTGGCGGCATTTTTTGCTGACCTCTTCTATCCCACGACCCTCTTTCGCCTCTTTTTCCCAACGGATCTCGTTTGGACCTACACATTTATTTTCCATCTCTTTTTGGCCGGACTGGGCACTTATCTCTTTCTTTTGGCATTGGGAATTGACCGGCGGGCGGCATTCCTATCCGGAATTGGTTATATGATGGCCGGCTCCCTTGTATCCTTATCCCTGGCCGGTCACGATGGCCGACTCATCACATCTTCGCTTCTGCCCTTCGTTCTTTATTTCCTCCATAAAGGAATAACCACCAAGAGATTCTCTTATTTTATCTTCTCCGGAACGATTATTGGGCTACAACTCTTTTCCGGACATATCCAGAAGGTCTATTACACCGGGATAATTGTCGTCTTCTATTTTATCTTCCAAATTATCTTCATCCAGAAAGGAAGGGAACGGTTAAAACTTCTTTTATACTTTATCATAATGTTTATTTATGTTGGGCTCTTAACCGCCATCCAGTATCTGCCAGTTTATGGAAATCTACCTTATGTCGCCCGCGGTGGGGAAAAAGGTTATGCCTTTGCTACCTCTTGGAGCATGCCACCCGAAGAGACCTTTGACTTAATCACTCCACATTTTTCCGGTATCCTTGACCATTACTGGGGAAGGAATTATTTTAAACTCCATACCGAGTATTTAGGGATACTTCCCTTACTTCTTTCTCTTCTGGCTATTATATTTAAATGGAAAGAAAAGATTGTCAAATTTTTCTTCTTTTTCCTTGTCTTTGGACTCTTGATGGCCTTTGGTGGGTATACCCCATTCTATTACCTACCTTATTATTCTCTCCCGGGAATTAGTAAATTCCGGGGTCCGGGTATGATATTCTTCACCTGTGCCTTTTCCATAATGGTTCTGGCTGGATTCGGTCTCCACTATCTAATAAGAGAGATAAGGGAAAAAGAGGTTAAAAGACTCAAAAAGGTTATTTTATGGTTCAGCGGTGTAATTGGGGTCTTATTAATCCTCTCCCTTATTGCCAGCGGATTATTTCTTTCCTTGGGGAAATCACTCCTTTCTCCTCTCTTGCCGGAATACGGCTCCGAACTGGTTAATCAAAAGATAAATACCCTTTATGAAAATTACGGTAATTTTAGAACTGGACTCTTACTTGCCTTCTTCTTTGCGGCGATTAGCTCATTATTACTCTATTATCAGTCTTTAAGGAAGTTAAGTCTTAAAACCTCTATCTTGCTTTTGGCATCTCTATTATTTATTGACCTGTGGCGGGTTGACCGAAAATACATTAGAGATGTTGAACCACCGAAAGTGTATTATGCCCCGGACGAGGTGATAAATTTTCTGAAATCGGACACCACAATCTATCGGGTATTTCCTTTACAGTATGAGCGGTCCGATAATGGCATCTTAACTCTTTACGACATCCAAAGTGTCGGTGGTCATCATCCCAACCCATTATCAAGTTATCAGGAATTCATTGGTGCGGAAAAGACGGTTATGTTCCAACCAACCAACTTGATTCATAAAAATTTCTTAGACCTCCTCAATGTGAAGTATATCATCTCCGTTCCCCTCCCCCAAGACATTTCTCCCTACGACCCAAAGACCCAAAATTTAATTAGAGAATTGAAAGACTTCTTCTCCCAAGAGAATTATGAACTTGTCTTTTCTGGTTCCAGAAATGTTATTTATCAAAACAAATCTTCTCTCCCCCGGGCATTCCTTGTTTCGGGATATAAGGTGGTTAAAGATAAAGAGGAAATCTTTTCACTCCTGAAAGGGAATTTTGACCCAAGAAAGGTCGTTTTGCTTTCGGACTGCGTAGCAGGGACGGAGTCCTTATCGGTTTCGTTTCCAGTAATGGATACTATTATCCCTGGGGAGGTCTCAATAAAGAAATACTCGCCAAACCGGATTGAAATTGAAACCAAAACGGAATTGCCCGGATTTTTAGTCCTTAGTGAAAACTACCATCCGGATTGGCAGGCATTAATTGATAACCAAAAAACAAAAATCTATCGTGCCTATCATACATTCCGGGCAATCTGGTTACCCAAGGGTGCGCATAATGTCGTATTTATTTATGCCTCCAAATATTATAGAATCGGTTCGCTTTTTACCATCATCGGTCTAATTTTTTTCGTTGGAATAGGTTTTCTCTTTCTTAAAGGAAAGAAGATATGATATGGGTTTAGATGAACGAGCGGAAAGTCGAGATTAGAAAAGCCGAAAACCAAAGAAAAAGGGTAAAAGACAAGAAGATTTTCTCCAACGGGGTGACAGGAAAAAATCATACAGTGATTTTTTCCGCAAGAGGGGTGATAACCCCTATTGAGCGAGGCTTGGAGAAAATATGATATGGAAAGAAGTTAAATCACTGGCGGAAAACCTAAAAGCCAATTCCATCTTACAGACCCATACCTCCTGGGTTTTATTGACCGGTGAGTTTGCCTATAAGATAAAGAAACCGGTTAACTTTGGATTTTTAGATTACACAACGCTAAAATTAAGGAAATACTTTTGCCAAAAAGAACTGGAATTAAACCGTCGTCTGGCACCGGAGATTTATTTAGATGTCATTGCGGTGCGAAAAAAAGACACAGAAATATTTTTAGGAAATAAAAATGGGGAAATTATTGACTATGCCCTAAAAATGAAAGAACTCCCCCAAGAGTATTTGATGACTTCCCTTTTGAAAGCTGGGAAAGTAAATTCTTCCCATATTAAAGAAATCGCCCGGGTGATTGCCAATTTCCATAATCAATTGAAACAAACCCAAGAAACGGCGAGGTACGGTCGCGAAAGAATAATCAAATTTAACTGGGAGGAAAACTTCTCCCAGACCGAAAGGTTTATTGGCAAAACCCTACCCCACCGGCGATATAATTATATAAAAGAGACAATTTACTCCTTCATCAATAAATACCCGTCAATATTTGAGAGGCGAATAAAAGATAAGAGGATAAAATTCTGCCACGGTGACCTCCACTCCCAAAATATCTTTATTATTCCCACTGAGTCAAAGCCAAATGTTTTTATCTTTGATTGTATAGAGTTTAACCAGCGATTCAGTTGTTCCGACACCGCCTCTGAGATTGCCTTCTTCTTAATGGATTTAGAATTTCATAAAAGTTATGATTTAGCCGATTATTTCCTTGATCAATACCTCCAATTGACAAAAGATTATCCCCTCTTATCCGTTTTAGTATTTTACAAGGCCTACCGTGCCTATGTGCGAGGTAAGGTCACCAGTTTTAAGACAGAAGAAAGAACAATCCCTGAGGATGAAAAAAAGCGAGCGCAGAAGATTGCCTGGCGGTATTTCCAGATGAGCGAAAAATATACCCGCTCCCTTTTCCTTTCACCAAAGGTCATCATCTTTTTTGGTCCGCCGGCCGCCGGCAAGACCTTCCTCAGTGAGCGCTGGCGGAAAGAAAAAGAAGGGATTACCCTGAGGAGCGATATAATTAGAAAGGATTTATTTGATTTACCAGTAGAAAAGCATTTTTTTACCGCCTACCGAAAAGGAATCTATTCTAATAGAATAACGGAAAAAACTTACTCGGAAATCCGAAAAAGAGCGATAAGATATTATAAAAACAATCAGAATGTATTTCTGGATGCAACTTTTTCTAACCCTTATCTCCGAAAAAAATTGGATTGGGAATTTAAGAAACAGAAAATTCCTTTTCTCTGGGTTTTCTGTTATGCCCCCCGTAAGACAATCCTCCGCCGCCTCGCTAAAAAGAGGAAATATTCTGATGCGACAAAAGAAATATATCAAACGTTTTCCCAATCCGACTTCCGTCATTTACCAAAACCATTTATTACCCTCAATACCACCTTAAAGGTGAAAGAAAACATAAGAAAAATTGAAAAGGCACTACTTCATATCTGACATCCATTTAGGAAGAAGAGGTAATCCGGATGCTTTTCTTAAACTCCTATCTTTTTTTGAATCCATGAAAAAAGATGCGGAAAGTCTCTTTATTTTAGGCGACCTGTTTGACTTCTGGTGGGAGTATAAAACCGTCATCCCAAAGGCGGGCATTAAAATCTTATTTGCAATGAAAGACTTAATTCAATATGGAATTAAGGTCTATTACCTTCCCGGCAATCACGACTTTTCCGCCAAAAGGTTATTTGAAGAAATTGGTGTTATCGTTCAAGAGAAACTCCAAATCTCCCTTAATGGCAAGCCGGTCTTTCTAATGCATGGCGACCTTCTTGACAATTCTTTTCTCACCTCCCTTTCCCGAATTGCCTACCGTTCTTTTCTTTCCCGTTCTCTCTTTTCTCTCCTTCATCCCAATTTCGCAATACCCCTGGCTCGGTTATGTGTCGGCATCTCCGGCGGTTCGGGCTGGGTGAACCACCTAGAAGAGAAGTTTAAGAAATTTGCCGAAGAAAAAATCGGGGAGGGTTTTTATCTTGTCGGTCTTGCCCATATCCATCGCCCCGCTTTAGAGAAAATTGGTAATGGCTATTACTTAAATACGGGGGATTGGTTAAAAAATTTCTCCTACGGAGTCCTTGACAGCGAAGAAATCCGATTGGCGAGATGGGAATAGAATTTCGAGTTTCAAAAACCAGTGCCCATCCGTGTTTATCGGTGATTAAATTTCGGGATTAACTACCGGAATAAAAATTGGCTTAGCAAAATGAAGGTCGGGGCGAATAAAAGTCCAATCGTTAGAATTAAAAACCAAGGATGCAAAGTGGAGGCGGTTGATTGGTCTCGCCTGGGGATGCGGCTCCGGACCAATGAGGTGTTATTTTGATAACGCAATTCACCCAAGATAACCCCAATAATAGAAAGAATAAATATTATCCAGCCCAAAGTTTCATAACCAGGGATTTTTATCCGCGCCCGCTTTAAGAGGGGAGAGAATAATTGGGTGAGGAGAAAACTGACCAAAACAAGACCAAAAAAGATATAACCGAAAATGCGGTGCCTTTTGTAGGGGAATGTCCACATCCCTGATTTACTCATCCCGAGCCAGGCATTATTAACACCCCAAACTATCGCTCCAATTAAAACAATGAGATGAATAACCAGGTAAGTCGGCATATTTTATAGGATAAAAGAAAAAAAGGGAAAGTCAAGCACCACAAGCATTATTCCGCTTCCCTAGCAAGCATTTTGCGATAGTTGACGATTAAGGCAAAGTAGTCTATAATTAAGATTATGCTATACTCAAAAATCCCGTCCAAATTCTGCATTTCGTATTCCGCTATAACATTTTCTCTTTCGCTTCTTATTTTTAGCCCTCTCTTGGGACAGGAGAGATTGGTTGAGGTAAAAATCTCCTCCCGCCAGGATTTAGAAATCTTCTATAATTTGGATATACCAATTCAGGATGTAAAAGAAGGAAGAGTCTTTGCCTTTCTCACCGATAAACAGGTTTACGAATTACAAAATAGGGGGTTTACCGTTAAGATTTTAATTGCAGACTACCAGAAGGAATTAGAGAAAATCCTCCCTTATTATCATACTTATGTGGAGGTCTGCAGTATAATTACTCAATTAGCTTCAACCTATCCCAATATTGCCAAACTTGAGACCTTAGGACTATCTTGTAATGGCAATAGAATCTTAGGAATGAAGGTTAGCGATAATCCACAACTGGATGAACCGGAAATTGGGATGAGATTGATTGGTGCCCATCATGGCGATGAGAAAATCTCTACGGAAATAACCCTTACCTTTCTGCGGTATCTTTTAGAGAACTACGGCACAAATCCGCGGGTGCAATACTTAGTTAATAATCGTCAGATATTTATCATTCCCATTCTTAATCCGGATGGGCATATCGCCAATAGCCGAGGTAATGGACGAGGGGTTGACTTAAATCGCGATTACGGCTATATGTGGGCGGGCGCGGGCGGTTCCACCGCCCCATTTTCTCAACCGGAGACGAGATTAATTCGGAGACACTCAGAAAGAAATCTTATCTCTTTTGAATACGAATACCATTCCGCGGCTTCTTATGTCAACTATCTTTGGGACTTTCATCCTCAGGACCCGCCGGATTCCGCTTTAATCATTACCATTTCCCGACGGTATGCGGACTCTACTTATGGCTCTTCTCTAACCCGTTTGACACCAATCAATGGTTATGACTGGTATATGGTCCGGGGAAGTTGTCAGGATATGGTATTTGGTGAGTTTGGCACATTTGCCACAACGATTGAGACCCAACAGCCATCTTCACAAGCAAGAATTGATTCCATCTGTTTGGTCAATCGGCGTGCCCTTTTGGATATCCTAACGACTGGGGAATGGGGAGTTCAGGGAAGGGTCTTAGATACCTTTTCCCAAACACCACTTCTGGCTTTAATTAAAATCAAATCACCGACAAGGTGGCAGACTTATTCCTATTTGCCAACTGGCTTTTACCATAAATTTATTGATGGGGGGAATTGCACATTAGAGGTCTATTCTCCGGGCTATGAGGTGAAGAAAATTGACGTTTCCATTCCCAATCGGACACCACTTAATCTAAATATCCTCTTAAAACCAACCTCTTTGGCGGAAGGCTATGGTTTCCGGATTGGCTGGGTGAAAAGGGCAACGAATGATAAGTCTCAGGTGACAATCACTCCTAATTGTCTTGGTGTTCCGGATAGTCTTTTCTTCTCTTTATCCTACGGTGGTGAGATTGTGATTGAACTACCTTTAGGATTTCCGATTAAGGATTTGCCGGGTAACGACTTAAAAATCTTTGAGGGTAATGACGGAACTACGGAGAGGTATAATCTCTATTGCGCCCTTGACCTATTTGGAACCTGGTATGCCCTTGGGCAAGGCGTCGGAACTCAGGAATTTGATTTAGCCCAAAGTGGTCTTGATAGTGCTTATTACATAAAGATTGTTGACGCTAATTCCGGCTCCCAATCCGAGCCTTATGCCGGTTTTGACCTGGATGGTATTACCTATCGTCTTCCGGAAACCCCGGTAACGGAAAAGAAATGCCTTTCCCACCAAAATACCCGATTACCGACCATCTTAAAAGCTAACTTAAAATCGGTTTATAACACCCCCGTGAGAATTTTTAATATCCAAGGACACTTACTAAACCCTAATTGTGACAAACTTCCGGTCGGCGTCTATTTTATTTTGGATGATAATAAAAGTATGAGGAAGGTGATAAAAATTTAGGTGATAAAAGGTTTAATTAAAAGTCTCCGACCTCTTCAGTGGTCAAAAAACGCCTTCATTTTTGCCGGACTATTATTTTCCCAAAATCTCTTCCATCTCTCCTATCTCCTAAAATCGATCGCCGCCTTCTTCCTTTTCTCATTCGTCTCCGGTGCCACCTATATAATAAATGACATAAGAGATTTAGAAGAAGACCGCATCCATCCGAAAAAGCGGTTCCGACCAATTGCCAGTGGCCGGCTGAAAGTCTCCTTTGCCCTTCCCTTTGCCATCTTTCTGATTCTCGTTTCTTTAATTCTTGCTTTTCTCTTAAACTGGGATTTCTTTTTGGTTATTTCCCTTTATCTCATCCTTACCCTATCCTATTCCTTCTTTTTGAAGGAGATTGTAATTTTAGATTTGTTAGCCATCGCCTTCGGGTTTGTTTTAAGGGCTTGGGCGGGCACGGTTGTGATTGGCGTTAGCCTTTCGGTCTGGCTTTTTATCTGCACCATTCTTTTGGCTTTATTTTTGGGAATTACGAAGAGGAAGACGGAGATTGCTTTACTTGGTGATTCTGCCCCCAACCACCGAAGTGTCCTTTCCCATTATTCCCATAACTTTTTAGACCAAATGACCTCGGTGGTGACCGCGGCAACCGTTGTCTCTTATGCAATTTATACTGTGGCCCCAGAGACCGTGGCAAAGTTTGGGACGAATAAATTGTTTCTCACTATCCCCTTTGTTCTCTATGGCATCTTTCGCTACTTATATTTAATTTACCATGCGGAGTTTATGGAGAATCCAGAATGGGCATTAATAAAGGACTTATCTCTAACCATTGCCATTCTTCTTTGGATAATTTCGGTCGTTTTGATTCTTTACTTAAAGTGGAGTTAAGATGTCTGAGGTTTATCTCTTAAAGACTACACCGGAAAAGGTAGTGGAAGATTATTGTCGGATAATGGCAATGGCCGGATATAAAGAACATGTGCCATTAGATAAGGAGATAATTGTGAAATTGAATCTATCCTGGACAATCTTTTATCCGGCTTCTTCTTCTCCTCCCTGGCAACTGGATGGTGTCCTTTCCGCCCTTACCAATTTTGGCTATGATAAGAATAAGATTTATCCGGTAGAGAATAAGACGGTCGTCACTAATACCCGGAAGGGGGCAAAGAATCAGGGTTGGCTTTCGGTCTTAGAGAAATATGGGATTCCCTTTTATCCTTTGCCCGAGCAGGAATGGATAAAATTTACTCCAAAGGCGTCGCTCTTAAAATTAGATAAGATATTTCCAGAAGGAATCTATGTGCCAAAGATCTTCTTTGGTAAGAGCATCATCCATCTGCCAACAATGAAGACCCACGGTCATTCCATTACCACCGGGGCAATTAAGAACGCCTTTGGTGGGCTCTTAAAAGAGGTGAGGCATTATGGGCACGAGTTCATCCACGAGGTCTTAGTTGACCTATTGATTATGCAAAAGGAGATCCATCCGGAGGTCTTTGCGGTGATGGATGGGACAGTCTGTGGCGACGGCGCCGGACCGAGAACAATGATTCCTTATATCGGGAATTTAATCCTTGCCTCCTTTGATTCGGTAGCGATTGATGCGGTAGCGGCCAAGATTATGGGTTTTGAGCCATTAAAGATTGATTACTTGAGAATTGCCCACGAGATGAGTTTGGGGATAGCGGATTTGACTAAAATTAAAGTGATTGGCGAAAACATTACCGGAATGAATTTTGGCTTTAAAACGAAGCGGAGTTTTGTCATCTTTGGTGACCAGGCGCTACGGAAGGGATTTTTGCGACCGTTAAAAAAGATTGCCCTCCACTCACCACTCTGGGTTTGGGCCCCAATCGCCTCCACCATCTATCACGATTACCTCTGGTATCCGTTGATTGGTTATTGGCGAAAGAAAAAGTTTCTAAAAACGGAATGGGGAGGTCTCTTCCTCTCCTATATTAGAGAAGGGAATAAGTGAAGGGTTCTTATCTCCTAATTTTAAAAAATAACAAGGAGCAAGAAATAAAAGTGGGCGCCTTGGGTAAAAGAAGGTTTTTACCGGGTTATTACCTTTATGTTGGGTCAGCACTAAATAACTTGGAAAAGCGGATTGAACGACATAAAAGAAAGAGAAAGAAAAAGTTTTGGCATATTGATTATCTAACAACCCGGTTTAAATTTTTGGGCTCGGTAAAGTTCCCCTCAGAGAGAAAAAAAGAATGTCAAATTGCTGGGATTTTAAAAAAAGACTTTTTGGCGATAGACGGCTTTGGTGCTACCGACTGTGCTTGCCTCGCCCATTTGTTTTACTCGCTAACTGAACCGGCGTCTTCTTTCGTTAATGCTATTGGCAAAAGATTAAAAAATCCACCCTTGACAAATGGGCAGTTTCAAGTATTATTTAGAAAGAAATTATGAAAAGGTTAATAAGAGAAAAAAGAAGGGAAGTCCTTCTAAGAGTTTACTTCAGCGAGGAGGATATATGATTCAGGAATTTCAGAAAGGTGGCGGTATAATGTGGTTTTTATTAGCCTGCATTATTATCGCCCTTGCCTTAATTATTGAGCGGTTGATTACCCTTTTCTTTGTGGCGAGGCTGAATGCGAAGAAATTCATCGCCGGATTGATAAATCGGATTGAAAATGAAGGGATAAACTCCGCCATTGAATATTGCCAAAAAGTCCCGAGTCCGATTGCTCGGGTTTTACTTCCCGCCTTGCAAAGGCATAATCAGGGACGAGAGGTGATGGAGGAGGCGATAATGCGCGCCGCGACTACGGAACTTGGTTTCCTTGACCGGGGGATGCAATTGATGGGTGGCATAATCGTTGTTGCCCCTTTCTTTGGCTTTTTAGGAACGGTTACCGGAATGATTCGGGCTTTTGCCGCGGTAGCAGCAGTTGGTGAGGTTGAACCAACAGTAGTGGCTTCTGGTATCGCCGAGGCACTGATTACAACCAAATGGGGGTTGATGATTGCCGCTCCGCTCTCCATCATCCATATCCTTTTCCAGCAGAAGATTAATGGTTATACCAAGGATATGGAGACCGCAACCGCCTCTTTGATTGATTATCTAATGACGAAGAAATCTTAAAAGAGGGCAAAATGTTATTAAGAAGGAAAGAGAGAAAGGGACCTTCTATCCCAACCGCTTCCTTAGGTGATATCGCTTTCCTTTTAATCATCTTCTTTATGGTTACCTCTATCTTCTCCCGAGAAAAGGGACTGAAAATTGTTCTGCCTCCAAAAGGGGAACAGATTAAGTTAAAGAGCGAAAATATCCTGACGATTCTCGTTAATCCTTATGGTGAAGTCTCCATTGCCGGCGAGAAGATAGTCCTTAGGGAATTGCGGGAAAGGGTAAAAGTTGCCTTAGAGAAGAATCCGGAATTGGTTGTTGCCTTAAAGGTCAGCCGAAATGCCCCTTATAAGACAATGATTGATGCCTTTGATGAGTTAAAGGCGGCCAAGGCGGAAAGAATCAGTTTGGCACCGGTAAAGGAGGAGTAATGAGAAAATTTACCCTGAAGAGACCGCAACCCGAAATTCCAACCGCTTCCACAGCGGATATTGCCTTCCTTTTAATTATCTTCTTTATGCTCACTACTGTCCTCCGAACCGAATATGGACTTAAAATCACCCCACCGAGTGCGGAGAGCACCGAACGAATTCTGAAAAGGAAAAATATCGTTCACATCTGGGTTGATAAAAACCGAAGAATCTCAGTTGATGATAACCTATTGGAAGTTCCGGGTGTGACGACCGTAATTGGACAAAAGGTCTTAGATAATCCAGAGTTGATTAGCGAGGTTCTGGCAGATAAAGAAGTTGATTACGGAAGGGTCAATGATGTCTTAGAGGCATTAAAAGAAGCCGGGGCATTTAAGATACTTTTCGCGACGGAATACGAAGAAGGAGGATAAGATGAAGGAATGGGATTGGGATACCTATTACGCCATCTCATTTCGGGTGGGAATGGTCCTCTCTTTGGCTTTCACCTGTTTGAGTTTTATTCTTATGCCCAGAGAGATTCGCTATAAACCGTATGTTCCCAAAAAGGAGATTGAGACCGTTATGGAACAACTTCCTCCAGAACTCCAACAACTTACCGAGCCCCCACCGGTGGAGAGACCGAAGTTGGCCGTAGAGGCGGAAAAAGGCGAGGAGGTAGAAGAGACAACCATTGCCCCCACTGAATTCAGGGAGGTTATCCCCAAAAAGGCCGAAGAGGTAGAAATTCCCATCGTTCCCTACTGGAAGGTAGAAAAGAAACCGGAACCGATTTATATCCCACAACCGAAATATCCGGAAAGGGCAAGACAGGCAGGAATTGAAGGACAGGTAGTGGTTAAGGCACTATTAAATATTGATGGCACAGTAATGGATGTCGAAGTCTTAAAATCGTCAGGAAACGATGCCTTGGATGAAGCCGCGGTATCGGCGGCTCGTCAGGCAAGATTTACTCCGGCGATGCAAAGAGAAAATCCGGTAAGGGTCTGGGTATCAATTCCCTTTAATTTTAAATTAAGAGGACAGTAGGTCCGAATGGATAGAAAAACAAATCCAAAATCCAAAAAACCACAGTGTTTATCAAGCCCAAAAAGGCCTTCCACATTGTGGGAGTGGGCAAGATGTCGCTTTTGCCTGCGGCACTGCCCGGGATATTTATGTGGCTAAAATATATTTATAAGGAGGAGATATGGTAAAAAGGATTATTCTTTTAACCTTTTTCGGTTATCTGGCCTTTAGTCTTCCGGCCTTTAAAACCCGCTTACCTCTTCAACCCCTTCCGTTACTGACCGGCAACGAAATAATTCGTGCGCCAATAATCAATAATCCGCTTTTCACCATCTCGCCGGGTGAAACCTGCTCAAAGACATTTGCTGATTACCAACAAAATGGCACCTTAGGCAATCGGTTATCAATTGCTGGTGATTATCGGGCGTTTGATTGGATGCATTCCCCGGATTCTAATTCTACTTGGCCAACCCGCTGGATTCGCTATAACTCTTATTACAACGGCGCCTTCCAGTTAGGTCTGGGTATGGAAGTTACCACCGCTATGCGCTCCGGTTATTGCACGATTGGTTCTTTCTCTGATGGGCGAGCGATTTGCTTCTTCCATATGGGGTCAAGGGTCTTTTCCGTTGCGGCCACTGAGATTTCGGCTGGCTCCGGTCTATTCAATGACCCGGTGGCAATTGATACCATCACAATCCCACCGGGAGGCACTGGTAGCGGGACAACCATCTGGCCCCATGGTGCGGTGGGAATGAACGATGTCTGCCATGTGATAAGTTATCCCTCTAAGCCGCCTGGTTCGGCGAGTGACTTCTATTATTCCCGCTCCACCGACCAGGGGGCAACATTCTCTCCTTGGATGCCGGTAATGAATGACAGCCAGATTTCTACCCTTTCCCCAGATATCTATGCCAGCCCCCGCTCGCCTAAGGTTCTTATCGCCTATACCCGAAAGATTGAAAATCCTAACCCGGGGATTACCACCCAGGTCCAGCAGAATGTCTGGTTCCGCGAATCTCCGGATAATGGGGTTACTTGGAATTCCCCGGTTCGGGTGACGAATTATGCCTGGCCGACACCGGGCGATACCAATCCATTCCCTTTCGCCTACACCGATGTTGACGGAATATACGACAAAGATGGCAACCTCCATCTTGTCTGGACCGAGGTCTGGTTTGCTGATACTACGGGCAGGGCTTATGGTTCAAGGATAATGCACTGGAGTCAGGCAACCGGGATTACCTTGGTATCAGGTGTTGGTAATAATAATGCACCACCGGTAATTACCGATTCATCCATCTGGTATATGCCGAAGTGGGATGCCTGGCGAAGACCCGCTGACCGCCCCCAATTAGCCTGTGATTACACTAATGGCAACCTCTATTGCGTCTGGACTGGAAATAAAGATATGAATGATACATCAGCCAGTGGTCGGACAAACAACGAACTCTGGCTCTCTTACTCAACTGATGGCGGTGCCACCTGGAGTCGTTATGCCCGAAATCTAACCAATTCACCTTCTCCTGGTGCCCAACCCGGCTTTTGCGAAGACGACGATTATTTCACCCTATGGTCAGAAGTATATGACGGTAAACTTCATATTCAATATATAAACGATAAGGATGCTGGTGGTCTTCCCCAAAACGAAGGTGTCGCAACCAATAATCCGGTGCTCTATCTTCAGGTCGTGCCCATTAGCATCAGTGAAGATAAAGCGAATAACATCCGGGGCAAACTCTTCATCACCCCAAATCCATCAACCAATTATGCCAATATCGTCTTCTATCTTAATCAAAATCACCCGGTCAATTTAAGAATCTCCGATGCCTTGGGTCGCAAGGTTGAAGAGATTAAACTAAGTGGTAAAACTGGAGCCAACTTTTTCACCTGGCGCCGACCGAAAGAGATGAAAAATGGTGTCTACTTCGTCTCACTTAATCTACCATCACCAACCCCAACTCAGAAACTTATCCTGCACTAAAAATAAAACCGATGGGGCTGTCCGAAATTAAAACCGGACAGCCCCATTTTTTATGATAATGAAAGAAAAATCACGAGAGATTAGGTTTAATCAATACCTTCTTACTTCTAACCTTTTATTTCTTGGCATTATTATTATCTTCTATCTTTTATCTTTTAACTCCTGTCACAAGCCGAGGAAATTTGCCTTCGGTAAAGAAGATACCTTAAAAGTCCTAACTGAATTAAAAAACTGGCGAGGAACCCTCAAACACTACCAGTTTTTAGAGTTTACCGAAAGTCCCCTGATTTTAACCTCTCCTCTCCTACCCAAAGACACCTTCTATCAAGGAGGTCCCGAGATAAAAAAGATTGCCCACCTCTTATCCTTCTGGCGAACGACAGCTGATACCTTTCATCTTGATTCCCTTTTCTTCTTTACCGATTCCCTAAACCCCAAGGATACATTCTGTCAGGTTATTTATAATGATTCGACAAGGCATACAATTGCCATCTTTAAATACGACAGTTTATGGCAGATAAGATTTCGCGATTCGGTAACGATTGAGACAATAATGAAAACTGGCTATTTGTCACCTCAGGAAGAAGAGAAGATTTATCCCTTAGTTGGGAAAAGGGAGATTCATCTCAAAAAAGAAGGTAGTGATTATAAATTAAAGAAACTCTCCGGATTTTATTTCTCCCATATCAAAGATTCCTCCCCTAATATAGAACTTATCACCCTCACTCAGGAAGGAAGGAGTGCCCTCATTAAACCAGAAGACCTAAGAAAACCAATTCCCTTAGATTCTCTACCTTCCTTTTCTGCTGATAGAGGGATAGTAATAAATATCTCTTGTGAAGCGCCATCGGATACAATAAATTGCCGATACTTTGGCTTATTGTTTAAGGAAGGAGAACGGCAATTTCTGGGCGAAGGGTATAATTTTAGCAAAGAGATTATTTTTAATCAAGAAGGGAAACAGAGTCTATTTATTGAAGTAATTCCATCCACCAATATCTTTTATCCGGACCGGTCTTATTACTACACAATTCTTGCTATCCCTATCTCAATTACCCCCTAACCTTACCCAAGGTTTGGATTCTTGACAACTTCATAAATCATCTCTGCGGTCTTTTTTGCCCCATCAATCGGCAATTGACCAAATCCTTTTTCCGCCATTTCTAATAATTTCCCTTCATCTCTTAAACTTAAAATGAATTCCCCAAAATCCTCTTCTTTTAGTGGTAGCAGGACACCTCTTTTATACCCAAATTCATAATTAAGTGGGGCATAAGAGCCGATATGGGGAAAGAGGCAAAAGAGCGGTAATCCTAAACCACAAGCCCAATTGGTTCTTTCGTGGGCCGGGGCAACAAAACCATCAATCAACCCTAAAATCTCCCTCACCGCTTCATTCTCTTCCTTTCGGGAAGGGCTAAAGATAACCTCCCCTTTTGGCACATGCTTCTCAAAGCATCTCTTAATCCTTAAATTATTGCCCGAAAATAAAAATACCCTAACCCCGGCCGCAATCGCCGAATTTGCCGCCCTGACTATCTTTCTAATATGAACCCTTGGATAGGCACCCGAGGAAAAGAAGGCAACCACCAACTTACTTTTACTCCTTAGTCTTTTAACCCTTTCCCAAAAACTCTTCTCCGCCACCATCAATAATTCTGGTTCAATCATTAGACCGGTGACCAATACCTTATCCTCACTTATCCCAAAATCCTTAAAGCGCTCTTTTGTCTCCTCTAATGGGACAAAAGAGATAAAGGCATCAACAATACTTTCTCTTGGTGCGGCAATCTCACCGTGGATATAAAAAACCTTGTATCTATCCTTTAATGCCTTTGTGAGAAGCGGATGGGAAACAACGACCATCTTTTGACCGTGCAGTTCATCTTCTAAGTCTCGGGCGATAAAAGAGAGGAGCCATCTAGGGTGAGTTCCTTTCTTGCGCCAGTGATTATAAACCAAGGTCTTTATCCCTCCCTTTGCCCCGAGAAGATAAATTGATTTAAGAATTGCCCATTCCCTTTTGATGAGATTTGTTTCTCCGGGATATAATTTCCGGAAACTATCTAAATAATTAGGATGACCCCTTCCGATTTCCAGACTGACGCAGGGTAGCATATTTCTTTAAGATACGGACGACCGCAAAAATTAAAAGGGCGGTAGCAACAAGAATCGCACCCCAAATTCCTAAGAGGCAGAGACTGGTAACGAAAATCCCGGCAAAAATCACCCCCAAGGTAATAGCCAAAAGACTCAACTTAAAATCCATACCCAAGAGAAAGGCGGCGACCGCCCCGGTCCAGGCACCGGTTCCCGGCAAAGGGATAGCGACAAATATTACCAAACCCCAGAACTTATACTCCTCAAGGAGTTTACTCTTTCTTCGGGTTCGGGTAAAAAGCCAGTCAAAAAATCGGGCGAAAATTGACCAGCGACTTAATAGATTGGCTATCCGCTCTAAAAATAAAAGGATAAATGGTATCGGAAATATATTGCCGAAAAGGGCGATAAGCAGAGTTTTAGACCAAGCCATCTGGTATAAATTTATCCCGACCGGTAATGCTCCGCGCAGTTCAATCACTGGCAGCATCGCCACAATAAAAACGGTTAACTCCGGTGAAAGCCCCAGACCTTGCAATCTCTGAATAATTACTTCCCGCATTTTTGATACCCAGAAGGTAAAAACCCGTTGCAAAAATCAATATCAAAAAATATTACACCTTGAATATCATACCCATTTTCTCTTCCTTGTCAATTATCGTATCGTTTTAACTTCAAAACCGCAACCTTCCTTAGAAGAAGCCTTTATTTATTCTTATACTAACAAGAAGGCAAAAAGCGGCAATTTATGCCAGGGAGTATTGGCAAGAGTTTTAGAACCATCAATGGCAAACGCTAAACGCAAGAGATGATATAGCGTTGGGCGTTCAGCGTCCATCCAATCCCTTTTTCATCAGGGGATAGGAATGCGGAATTATGAATGCGGAATGCGGAATTACTAAGTATTTTAACGAATCCTTCCGTTTTGCTGTTTTGCTACTGGCTATGAAGATAGCGAGGAGTTGATTTGCTTCGTCAATCAATTCTGTTAACCGATAAGGAGAAACGACTCCTGATTCGGAAAGTAATTCTAACCAATAGAGTGTCTCGTCAGTCTCTTGCTCACAGATGCCGATTTTAGCAACGAAATCAGCCTGAGACCTTGCTCTTTTTGCCTCCCGATAGTTCGCGCCAATTGATGTTCCGGATTTCATAATTTGATAGCCGATAACATTAGCCACACGATTTTTAGGCAAAGAGGCTACTAATTCAATAATTCTTAGGGCAAAACGTTTAGTTCGTTCTGTCAAATCTTCCTTTTTCATTTTTTACCTCCCATTTTCTTTTTTCACATTCCGAATTCCGAGTTCCGCGTTCCGCATTCCCAAAACCAATCCCTTTTTCATCAGGGGATAGGAATGCGGAATTATGAATGCGGAATTACTAAGTATTTTAACTAATCCTTCCGTTTTGCTGTTTTGCTACTGGCTATGAAGATAGCAAGGAGTTGATTTGCTTCGTCAATCAATTCTGTTAACCGATAAGGAGAAACGACTCCTGATTCGGAAAGTAATTCTAACCAATAGAGTGTCTCGTCAGTCTCTTGCTCACAGATGCCGATTTTAGCAACGAAATCAGCCTGAGACCTTGCTCTTTTTGCCTCCCGATAGTTCGCGCCAATTGATGTTCCGGATTTCATAATTTGATAGCCGATAACATTAGCCACACGATTTTTAGGCAAAGAGGCTACTAATTCAATAATTCTTAGGGCAAAACGTTTAGTTCGTTCTGTCAAATCTTCCTTTTTCATTTTTTACCTCCCATTTTCTTTTTTCACATTCCAAATTCCGAGTTCCGCGTTCCGCATTCCCAAAACCAATCCCTTTTTCATCAGGGCTATGTTTCAGACCAACTGACAGAAAGGGATCACGACGGGTTTCCATATTACAGGGTCGCAATCCCTTTTTCATCAGGGCTATGTTTCAGACAAAGGGGAAAATAGAAAAAATAGAGGCAGTATTTAAAGAAGTCGCAATCCCTTTTTCATCAGGGCTATGTTTCAGACAAGAAGAAGGAACAGGGGGTTAAAATGAAGCAAATGAAGCAAATGTCGCAATCCCTTTTTCATCAGGGCTATGTTTCAGACTGGAGATTTTTTAAGCGAAGAAATAATAGACATTATGTTGCCTGTAAGTCGCAATCCCTTTTTCATCAGGGCTATGTTTCAGACTTAAGAAAGTTGAACCATTCAATTTTGGGATGGCAATATGTAGCATGTCGCAATCCCTTTTTCATCAGGGCTATGTTTCAGACCAACTGACAGAAAGGGATCACGACGGGTTTCCATATTACAGGGTCGCAATCCCTTTT
>Ga0209102_1000753_pt1 | contig 20018 bp, 13 predicted proteins | sample ConPoolayeHmetaG_FD_185483 | JGI IMG/M metagenome (GOLD analysis project Ga0209102, IMG submission 185483) | Hot spring microbial mat communities from California, USA to study Microbial Dark Matter (Phase II) - Cone Pool mat layer H metaG... ...
GAATAGGAGTTCCTGCTATTTTTAGAAATATGGGACGGTCCACTGCGAGGAGCATGGGGAGGTCATTTAGGCTATTTCCGATGGCTACAGTAGTAATGATGACGCATTGTCTCTTGTAGAGCTCTTTTAAAATTTTAACGGCTTTTCCTTTATCATTTTTTCCGAAAATATGATGAAACCTTCCTCCCCAAGTATAACCCATTCCCCTCTTTTTGATCTCCTCTTTTACAATCTCGATCTCTTTCAGCCCACCCTTAATCATAAAGGGTTCATCATATTCCCTCTTCTTCGCGAATTTTGCTTCTTCAAGGCTCAACCCACAAAGGGAGGTTAATTCTTCTTCGGTGAGATCAGAAAATCCTGTGATTTGAACCCCCGTTTCTTGCCTAATAGATTTTAGGACCTCAATGATCTGGAGATAAAAGGTCCCCAATTCAAGAACCGCATATCCATCCAGTTCTCTATCATAAGGGAACTGAAAAGAAAAGTACTCTTTAGGGATAAAAATGGCTCCCCCATTCTCGGAAATAAAGGGATGATTATTCCTTAACTCCCTCCGATAAACTTCCATTTCAGCTCTGGTCTTACTACTTGAGAGGATTAGAGGGATTCCCTTCCGTTGGATCACCTCAAGGGCAGGTAATGCCTGTTTAAAGGAATAAGTTTCCTGGTCAAGCAAGGTTCCGTCCAGATCGGTAAAAATGAGCAGTTTAGGTATTGTCATCGTCGACGGCATTCTTCAACCTCTCCAAGAAATCAGGGATAGCCGAGGTCACCCGGCTCCAGTTAGGAATGAGGGGAATGCTCAAGGGATCTTCAATAAAGGCCTTGCTGGCTAACTCAATTCCCTTCGTAAAGGTCTCCACCGCCACACCTTCTTCATGTCGGTCAAAATCAAGACCATTGATGGCTGCATCATCATGGTATTTTGTAATGGTCTCCTGAGCTGTTCTTAAGTAGGTTGCCCTTAATGTCTTTAAAAGGCTTTCTGAAAGGTCAATCCCCTCACTGGCCAGATTTCGAAAAAGATTTTTTGCAATATCGGTGGCCATTCTCAGAAGTCCTTTGCTGGGATCATCTGAAGAAAGCTCCTGATGTTTGTGTTCGTAGTTGTCAGTCAAATCGACCTGACAGATCCGCCTGAGGGAACAATTGCGGAAGACCTCTGCCAGCACCCCCACCTCCAGACCCCAATCCCAGGGAATCCTGTTGATCCGCGCCAAATCTGTAATCATTGAAAATTCTCCGGCTAAAGGGTAACGAAAGCTGTCCAGATAGACTAAAAAGGGAAGGTGCCCTAAAAGCCGTTCAAGGGAACGAATCAATGGGGTGAAGAAGAGGCGGGTTACCCTACCGTGCATTTTATTCGTGACCCGAGCGTAATATCCCTTGCAGAACTCATACCCCAGATTCGGGTTGACCACTGGGTAGCATAAACGAGCTAAAAACTCTCTATCATAACTGAGAATATCGCAATCGTGTAAGACGATTACCTTACTTTTTTCGCTTGCTAAGATATAACCAAAGGCCATCCAGGCCGAACGCCCTTTCCCATCCTCACCAGCCGAAATATCATTCCTGTTCAGAATATTGTAAAGGGATTGAACCCTTGGTCCATCATTCCAGATCACCACGGTCTCCTGAGGAAGGATGGAAAAGAATTCTTTTGCATGTTCGAATTCTTTCTCTTCTGCCTTTCCCAGAGTGACGATGACCTGATTGATAAATTTCACTTTCTGAATTTCAGAAACGATTGTTTTAAGGGCTTTCTCCTTCAATTCAGAATAAAGAGAGGGTAAAACCAGCGCGATGGGATTATGTCTGGAGTAAAACTCCAGTTCCATCTCCATCCGTTCCAAGTTTCCTTTCTTTAGTCGGTGGAGTGTCGTAATCGCTCCAGGTTGAAAAAAATCACTCATCGAATCCACCTCCTTATGTTCGTTGTTCAACTCCCCTTGTTGAATAACCTACTTTCTTCCCATTAACCGTTTTGCCAGGACAATGCTTCGACGCCCTGACTTCTTAGCCAATCTACAAATCTCCCTTAATGATCTCCCCCTTCGATAACTGGATAGAGTCAGTAACATAGGCATATTGACCCCTGTCACAACCTCAATGTTTTTGTTCTCTAAAACGGAAAGGCTAAGAGTGGTGGGTGTTCCTCCAAGAAGATCTGTGAGGATAATAACCCCATCTCCCTCATCCACCTCTTGGATCCCTTTTTGAATCCTGTCTCGAATCTCCTCTTTTCTATCCTTTGGCCAGATAGAAATCCCTTTAACCTTCTCCAGATGACCCACAAGGAATTGAACAGAAGAGATAATCGCCTCTGCTAACCTCCCATGAGAGATCACCAAGATTCCAATCATGCCTTATCCCTCCTTATCTCTTTCGAGGATAATAACTCATGGATCATTCTCCTCAGTTCCTGAAATCGAAGAGGTTTTTCTAAATATGAATCGGCTCCCCTCTGGATCGCCTTTTGATGGACCTCCTCACTCCCAAAGGCTGTAATGACAATGATGCTGGTATCAGGTTGGAGTTTTCTTACCCCAGGGATGATGTCCAGGCCGGTCAACCCCGGCATTCGAATATCGGTGATGACCACATCGAAAATTTCTCGAACCAAAATTCTGAAGGCTTCTGAGCCATTCCCAACCGAGTCTGTCTCAAACCCTTCCTCTTCCAAGTAATCCTCGAGCAGAGATCTCATCTCTTCATCATCTTCGATGATCAATATTCGTCCCTTTTCATTATTCATTTTCAATCCTAAAGCAAAATAGGTGCCTTGGAACCCAAAATAAAATATCTTTAAATTCCAATTCATTAGACTACTTAGAGAGATCAGAAAAATAAACCCTACTGAGGAACAATGGGACAGCCTGTGGCAAAATGGGACAGAATCTTCTTTTAATAATACCAAATCTCGAATCAGATATTGATCTTGCGATAAGGGGGATTCTGAATATTATGGATTTTTGAAAGAAAAAGGGCCTTGGTTATATTCAATCTTTTTACTAAAATGATCCGATTAAATTCCACACTATCTAAATTCTATTTTATAGAACAAGGTGGCCCCGGATTCTGTTCCAGTGGTGGTCTCAACTTCTAATCGCTTTGAAAGGGTGTAGCGAAATGTGACGAGAGTAGCATCAGTGAGTAGAGAACGACCCAGGCTGACATAGAGTTTTGGTGTCAGATATTTCCCAATGGTTATCATGGAACGAGAAACCTCACTTTCTCCAGGAGGGATTGTAATATCCAACGTGTCCAGACCAAATATCTTCTTAAGCTTACCCTGAAGAATTACAGATTCTCCTGCTGAAAGAAAGGCACCTGCGGCTTGAATGAGGGAAGGCACCGCTTCTGTTCCTTTACCAAGAGGTTGACCAAGTATTATGTAGGAAAGGATGTCCGTATCCGACATAGCCGGTCTTGAATATAATTTTACCAATGGTTTTTGGAGAGTTCCACTCACCATCACTCCTGCTTGTACCTCACCCACCTTTCTTGCGGCAATTCCATCCAGGGCAGGATTCGTAACCGGGCCACCTGGAAAGATTAGACGTCCCCTGATCAATTCAAGTTTTTGACCAAAAGCAGTATAATGGCCTTGTGCAGATCGAATCTCTCCGTCAGCATTTACTTTTTCTGGATCTTGAGCTTTTAAAGTCAATTGTCCTACTAATCTAACATCCAAGCCCTCCGATTTGAAAAAGACCTTTTCTCCTAAAATTAAACGAACCTGCACATCCAGATCGAGAGGAAACTTTCTTTTTGACACTTCGGGTGCATCGACAATGATGACATCCGGGCTTGGACGAACCACATCTTGTGTGGGAGGGCCCAAAACCAAAAGTTCGGGAATACGGATATCTCCCCTGATCTTTATTTTCTCTGGGGTTCCCTGAAAATCGAGGCTTGGATTACAAAGAACTTGAAGTTCTGGAAGTCGAATAGTTTGAAATCGATCTCCTTTCAAATGACCTTCATAGTGTGAGACCTTCCAGTTCTTAAATCGAATTAAAGCATTTCCATCCAGATAACCTGGGCCAGACCGCACCTTGATAGAAGTAAGACGAATCTGATCTTTCATCCATTCTGCCTCGGCACGAATATCCTCGAGCCGAATCCCCACTGGGGGCAGATAGCTCCCTGCCTTCTCCAATCTTAAAGTTCCCTTGAGGTTGGGTTCTTCCCATGTTCCATTCCCTGTAAGATTTACATGGAGTTGTCCTTGGCTCTCCTCAACGGTTCCAGGAAAAATAGCTGTAAGGAGGCCCTTCTCTACAAAACTTCCCTCAAAAGAAAGTAAGATGGGCCCCTTTTGTCGCACCATTACTGGAAAGCGGGAAGCCAAAGGAAGTTGGAATTTCCCTTTCCAAAACCCGTGTTCAATAAAGGAAAGAGAGGCATCTCCTATGAGATGATCTCCACGCCATACCCATCTCAAGTCAGCCTTCTGCAGGGGAATATAGATCGAGCCCCTTCCATTTTGCCAGCGTATACCCCCCTTGGACACGTTGATCCAACCCGTGGTGTGGAATTGTCCATTCGACCATTGCCCAGAGAGATGACCGGTCAACCCACCTTCAAGCATGACCTGATGGGGCAGATAAGGTTTTAAAAGACTAAGGTCTATCCCCGACCAATTGGCGGTAACTGTTCCCCTCTCAGGGAAAACCATCTGGGCAGGCTGTGGCGATGAGACATTGACCTGAAACCGAACACCCTCCCCAAAATTGAGGTCGCATGAAGAAGAAAGTCCTTTCTCTCCCCAATTTAAATTAATTACACCCTGATGAATCCCTAACTTCAAATAGGTATTAGAAATACGAGTCATTGGGGGTAAAAAAGGGAGTTTCTCTTGGAGAAAATGAACTTCCACTTCTTTTAGTTTAATAAAGCCATTAAGACGTGGATTTTTCCATGTACCATGGGCATCAAAATTAACATCGATCTTGCCCTGGCTTTCCTGAATCAAGCTTGGAAAGAAGAATGGAAGGAGTCCCCTCTCGTTGACCCATCCCTGCAGAGAAAACCGAAGAGGACCCTGAGAGTGGATATTCAAAGGGCGACGCGGCTCAATAGGAATTTGGAATGAACCGTTGAGCTTAGCAAAATCGGCAAGGTTTAAATTGAGATGACCCTTTAGGGTTTGGCCTTTCCAAACCCAGTCCAAATCAACGGTCTGGAAATAATTGGTGATCATTTCCTGTTTATGCTGCCATTTCACCTTCCCCTGAGAGACCTTGAGAAATCCTGAATGATCGAATCGCAAACCTTCTACCCACTCCCCAGAGAGGTGACCTGAAAGCTTTCCGTCCAAAACAATGTTCTTGGGAAACCAGGGTTTGAGAAGGAGGAGGTCAATCGATTCCCAACTACTATCTACCCGAACCTGTTTGGGTAACTCCATCCGTGCTGGTTGGGAAGAGAAAATCTTTGCTCGGAACTGACCTCCGTTTTGAAGCTCGATTTCTGTGGAAGCCTGGAGCAATTTTTCATCCCAATGAAATGCTACCTTAGCTTTTGCTCGATCGATTTTCAGTGATAGGCTTTTTATCGTTCCTTCAAGATAAGCTCCTCCACTCATTCTCATCCGCTCCTCATCCATCCAGTAGATTAATAAATCTCCAGTAGTCCATCCGATTAAGTCTCCTTTCTGAAGCCATAGATTAGCCCGAGCAAGATTCAATTGATTCCATTTGGCCTTTAAAATCCCTTGAAATGGCTTTAGACTCAGATCACTGTGGAGATGGACGGTTTCTCCCTTTGGACTGGAAAGATGGAAGTGTTGTAATTTAAACCGGTGGGGAGAAATTTCGACCTGGGCCACTGATTGAAGTTTCCACTGGCTTATCGGGTCGCTTCCTGTCAATTCCGAGATAGTTGCACTCCAGCTTTGATTTGAGTAACTTCCTTTCAGGGTTGTCCTTATCTGCCCATCAGGGTGATGAACTCGGATGGTCAATTGATGTTCTAAAAGGTTGCCGCTCGCCTCCACTACTAATAAATCCAGCCTGAAGGATTGATAGACTATCTTATGAAACTTCGCCTTCAGCTCTATTGGAAGCTTCTCTCTTTCATCATAGCGTACGGTTAAGTCTCCAGATTTAAGTGTAATGTCTTTGATAAAGAGGTTTTTTCCTTGTCCGTTCAAATCGAAGATTAATTGATGACCCTGCCAGGAGATGACACCTTTTGCCAAGAGACTACCTCGCGTGTTTGGGATCAATCCTGAGAGGTCGTTGATGTCCGCATTGAAGATAATTCGTTCGTAAAGCGTCCCTCGGGCAAAGAGATCAAAACCTTTTCCTTTAAAGTCAGCCTTTATGATGTGTAAAACGGTCTTTTTGAAGTGTAATTCGATATCTCCAATTAGGGGTTGACCCCGAAGATGGCTTTCAAGAAGGTGAACACCCATTCTTCCTTCGACTGGTCTTCCCTTTGGCCAATGAACTGTGCCTTTGATCCTCAGGTTAACTCTTCCCTCCCAATCAGGACTGATGCCAGCAGGATCGAGGTTTTTCCCCTCAAGATCCCCTCGGATGGAGAAACCTTCTGTCCATTCTAAGTTCAGATTTCCCCTCACATTTCCGTTAAGCAAGAAACCATTATGAACCGTCAACAAAACTCCTTCGAGTCCTCCTTTAAAAGTCCCTGATAAATATCCTGAGTACCATTTGCCCTTTTTATTTTCGATCCGTAAGGTTCCTCTGTAATCACTTGGAGAGCCCTCCACATCAAGTGTTCCTGATATCAAGCCTTTAATACCCACTTCTTGAGAAAGATCTAAATCAGAAAATTGCGTCTTTAAATTCATTTTGAGGCCACCAGTAGTTAAAAGAATCCATCCATTTCCTGTTAATGTGCCATTCTGTCCGGGTCTTGATAAATGTATGTTTTGGAGGTGAAGCCTATCCCGGGCCAACCTGATTTCTGTCTCGAAAAAAAAGCGCTTGATTGGTCCGGCCATAGCTTCGATGAAGAGATTCCCTGCAATCCATTCAGAACCTCGGACCGAAAGAAGTCTCGAGTTGACATGAAGATGGTCGATCCCATGGATTGGCCTCGAAGGGAAGAAGTTGATGCGGAGATAGAGGGTGGGTTTCGCAATACCCAATTCAACCATTCCTTTTACAATTCCATAGGCTATTTTTAGGTCAATTTCTTCAAGTGTGAATTGACCATAGCTCCATTTAAGGTGGCCACTCAGTCGTTCCATTGCAATTGGGTTGTGTTCCAACCTTCGATACAACAACTTTTCTATTCGTAAATTCTTTATACTGCCATGGATCCAAAAGAAGAAATCCGGCAGGGTGGGCCACTCCATCACAAAGGCGGCTTTAGCCTTGGGTCGATGGTCCAGAATTTCTACTCCTTCCAATGTTATATCTCTAATCATCACCTTTCCTGTAAGCAGATAAAGAGGTTCCCAACGAATTTTAAAGTCTTTCACCCTCATTTCACCTCGGGGCCAGAAAAGGTGAAGTCTTTCCATATTAAGATGAGATCCTAATCGGCCGGAGATTTTTTGAGCCTCAATGGTTACTGGTGTCCACCGGGAAATAGCGCTTAATAACCAGCGAACGCCTCCAGGAGTGTTCATCAGCCAGTAAAGGCTTCCGATGAACCCAATAAATAAAAGGAGAATTAGAATTAAAAGGATAATCGAGCGTTTCATAATCCAAACCCTACACTCAGGTGGATCCGGAAATCAGGGTCCTTTACCCCCAATTGATATGCAAGATCCAAGCGGATGGGGCCAATGGGTGTATAGAGTCTGACACCTACGCCTGCCCCGTGTTGGGGGTCGATCTTTCCAAATTGATTGAAACTATTCCCAACATCATAAAATACGGCTAAGGCCCATATGTTGGTAATTGCTCGCTCGATCTCCACGCTTCCGACCAGAAGATGCTTGCCACCCACGACTTTTCCGCTTGCATCCTTTGGCCCGAGTGATTGATAGGTATATCCACGAACTGACCGATCCCCTCCTGCAAAGAACCGGGCAGAAATAGGTAATTCATGAAGGGGATCGCTCAGAATTGTAAACCCACCTTGTCCCCGTGTAAACAGAATAAATTTCAAAGGCAAGGGTACAATTAAGTCTCCACCGATTAAGAATTGTAAAAAATTTGTATCAGATCCAAAAAATTTACTTGTTCCTCTAAATTCCAATTCATATCGATATCCTTTTTTAGGTCGAACGAGGTCATCGTAACGTCGTGTAGTAAAACGAAGTCCGGGCATTATCAGACGGGAGCGTGCTTCTTGGATTCCGACTTTAAAATCTTCCCGTCGAATTCTGAGGTAACCCGAACCAAGCTGACCCTCTCCCAGACTCCGCATATGTTCAAACTCCAGGGTAACGGTCCGATTTTCATAAGTGTCGACTCGCTCATGTTCCATTCCACCTTTAAACACTGTGTAGCTATTCAAGTCGGAAAGACCGGGCATAATATAACGCGCAATAAAATTTTGAAGACGCTGGGAGACATTGGTTTGAACGTGCAATTCGTGACCCCAATGGTTAAAATTCAAATCTTGGTAGTTTCCGGTTATTCTCGCTCCAATGTCTGTGCTAAAGCCAATCCCTAATCTTACCCTTTTAGATGGGGAAGGGACCAGTTTGACCCTTATCGGAATGGAGCCACCTTTTTCCCTCTCCCTTTCTGCAAGCATGACGACCTCTTTAAAGCGATCCGAATTGTTAAGATTGATCTGAGTTTGAAAGATTTTTGGATGAGAAAACACTTCTCCGGATCGAAAAGCAAAATATCGCATTAAAAATCGCTCCGGGTACTCTGGAGCGCCTTCCAGGTTTATCTCTCCAAAATAATATCGAGGACCGGTCTCGAGAGTCAGCTCGATCTCAGCGCTATATTCCAATTGAGAAACTCGAATCACATGGGTTGAATAATCTGCATCGAGGTAGCCTAAATTGATGGCTTCTGTTTTTATGGCGCCCTTTGCTTCTTCATATTTTTGGTGGTGTAAAATATCGCCTTTTTTTAATGGGAAGACTTCTAATAATCTTTTCAAAGCCTTCTCTTCCGCACCAGGACCTTTGATAGATACATTCACAGAATTGATCTTTACAGGCTTGCCAGGTTCAATTTCAACATTGATTTTGTATTTCTCCTCCTCAACCATCTCGAGGGAAACTTCTATCTTCGCATGGTAGTAACCAAAAGGTTCGAGGGCGCGGCGAACCCTTTCGGGTATCTGGTTCTTGAAACGTTCCAACCATTGTCTGTCCACCTTTCCCTCACGGACCAATCCAGTTGGAAGCCTAAGAGCTGTCTGAACATTTTTTAACTCTTCTCCCTTGATTCCAAGAAGAAGGATTTGCACGGGATCTTCGGTCTCTAAAAGAGGTTCAACCTGTGGAACTTCTTCAGCAATTAGAATAGAGGTGTTCAAAAAAAAGAAAAAAACAATCCATCGGCAGATGAGTTTCACAGTTGGCTTTTTTCTCCCAAAGGGTCAACTTACTCTTCTGGCCCCCAGCATCTCGGCTGCCTCTTTGGCTGCATCGATAAAGGGAAAGAGGATCAGATCCGCTCCCGACTCCCTGAGAATCTCCGCATCACGGGGATGGTGGGCGGTGACCGCCTTCTGTCCCGCATAACCATAGTGGTGCAGGGCATCGAGAAGGGTGAGATTGACATCCCGCTGAGGGATAGTGCTCACGATCCAATGAACTTGGTTGAGAGGTAAACGGCTCGGAAATTCTGGATCTTCCGCATCTCCGAAAATGGCTGGAAATCCTTGCCGATTCCACTCCGAAACCACCCTCGGATTTAAATCAACACCCAGAACCTTCATACCGCGTTGACGGAGGTTTGTGGCAAGATACCCTCCGTAACGACCTAAGCCAAAAAGGATTACGTCCACCGTGCGATCATCCTGGGCCATCTCTTCATTCTTTTCCCTAAAAGTGACCTTCCGTTCAAAGAGTTTTAGCCATCGGGCCAAATAGTTATATAATGGATAGGAATAAATAATCAGATAAGTGGAAAGACCAATCGTGATCAGTCCAACGAGTGTGATTAATCCAAGAGTCTCATGTCCGATGTGCCCAATCTCGACGCCAAGAGCGGCAAGGATCAACGAGAACTCACTGATCTGAGCTACGGTGAGCCCGGCTAAAAAGCCTGTTTTTCGTCGGTATCCCATGATCCCCATGATTACCATGACGATCAAAGGATTTCCGATGAGCACGAAGAGCGACAAGATAATGCCAGGGGCGATCTGCAATCCTAAAGTGCCTATATCTAATTGGGCGCCCAGATCGATGAAAAAGAAGAGAAGCAAAAAATCCCGGAGGCTGATCAGTCGGGCGCCGATGGCTTCACGATATCGGGTGGAGGCAAGGGAGATTCCAGCTAAAAAAGCCCCTACCTCCTTACTGAACCCCAGGAAGTCACCCAGAGTGGCAAGAAATACTGCCCAGGCGATCGAGAAAAGCAGAAGTAGTTCAAGTGAACGGGCAAGGTAATGTAAGAGCCAGGGGAAGACATACCGCATCAGGAGCCCTATGCCCACAAGCAGTCCGCCCCCCTTCAACAGGAGAAATACCAGAGTCTGACCGATCTTATCCGATGCGCCAGCAACACCGTAGGCAGAGAGACCGATCATGACCAACACCACCACGATATCCTGAACAATCAAAAAACCAACGGCGATACGGCCATGAAGTGTGTCAATCTCTCGTTTGTCAGAAAGAAGTTTAACAATAATAATGGTGCTGGAAAAGGTCAAAGCCACGGATACATAAATGGCGGCAACCGGCTCCAATCCCAGGAATAAGCCCAAAAAATACCCGAAGATGGAAGTGAAAAAAATTTGTCCTAAACCGGTCGCAAGGGCTACGGGTCCTAAGGTGCGGATTAAGTGGAGGTCGAGTTTGAGACCTACGACGAAAAGCAGGATGGCTATACCCATCCGTGCTAATAAGTCAATCTGATCCTTAGCAATTACCCATCCGAATGCCGAAGGTCCTACAAGAATACCAACGAAGATGTAACCGAGAATCAGGGGCTGCCTCAGCCACACACATAAGATCCCCATAGCCGCAGCTGCAAGTAGCAAGACAACAATCTCTCCGAAAATCCTATCCAAAGAGACAACTGACATCTGACTTACTCCACCTTTTCAACCTTATTCTGAATTCCCGATTTTGTTTCCCAGAGATGTTGACGTATATATTCAGCCGTTTCTTGACATTTTTTTGCCTTCTTTTCTTGGCTCATCTGTGAGTAGGCATTTGCCATGGCTTCCCATGCCGGGATGAAAAAGGGATCCTTTCTGAGACAATGCTCAAACTGAGCAATAGCCCCTTCTGTTAATTGTTTGTTAAGAAGTTCTTTTCCCCTTTCAAAATGCATTTCAATATCGATGACCTCTTTTTGGAGAGGAAATCGAAAAAGATGCCTTTCTTTGAGGGTCATCACAGAACAAGGCATTTCCCGAAGCACCTTCTCAGTAGTACTTCCCATCAGCATTCGAGTAAAACCTGTTTTCCCCGAAGAACCCATGACGATTAAGTCGGGTTTGGACTCTTTATTCATTCGAAGAATTTCTTCATGAGGTTTTCCTCTTCGGATCACCTTATTCCATGAAACATTTTTAAACTGAAATCCTCGAAGAAACCTATCAAGAGATTGTTGTTGACGTTGGATCAGGAGTTTCTCCTTTGACTCGCCCGGTGTCCGGCCAATACCAAAATAGCTGCTTAGTAGGGGTTCAAAGACGCTTAACACAGTCAAATGGGCATCAAACGCTTTTGAGAGATGGATGCTATTCCCAAGGGCTCGACGCGAGGTTTCCGAAAAATCTATAGGGCAAAGGATTCTCTTAATGGAAGGCCGAAACCCGCGCTTTACCACCAAAACGGGTTGATTTGCCTGAATCAATATTCTCTCCGCTGTCACACTCAATGGATACTTTTTCTCCTTATCACCAGAGCCAACCACAATGAGATTAACGTCCAATTCATCTGCATACTCAATAATCCTTTCATAGGCATTCCCAAAACGTACGATCGATTCAACTAAAGCGGTACCTTCTTTTTTTAGATTCGTTTCAAGGGATGTCATTCTATCAATGGCTCTTTTTCGTATTTGGTCTCTGGGAATCTTGTATCCTTTCAACTCGGGAATCACATGAAGAAGTATGATTTCCGAATTGAATTTGTGGGCCAATACAAGTGCCATACGGAGGGTATCTTCAGAATTAGATTCAAAATTCACACCCACCAAGATTTTTTCGAGTAATTTCATAATATTCCTCCTTTTTAGGGTGAAATCTTTAATTCCGTTTCATCGGTTAAGACCTTATAGGCTTGTCTCAAGAATCTCCTTCTGCTTTGTAATGTTTCATCGCCTTGGGAATGAATGATTGAATCTCTCTGATCCGTGTTTCAGGGGCAGGGTGGGTCGATAGAAATTCAGGAGGGCGCTTTCCTTTTCCCGCCTCGTTCATCCTCTGCCAGAAAGGGATAGCCTGTCTTGGGTCATACCCTGCTTTTGCCATCAACAACAGTCCAATCTGGTCAGCTTCCCTTTCATGAAGACGACTATAAGGAAGTAAAACACCCACCTGAGCCCCAACTCCATAGACGGTCATAAATATTTGTTGAGTAATGGCTGGTTCTCTGGAAAGAGTGATGGAAAGTCCAACTCCTCCTAATTGCGCTAATAAGCTCTGACTCATCCTTTCGTTGCCGTGTTGAGCAATGGCATGGGCTACCTCATGACCAATTACCACGGCAAGCCCATTTTCATCCTGCGTAATTGGGAGAATGCCTGTATAGATTGCTACTTTTCCTCCGGGCATACACCAGGCATTTATTACCTTATCATCATCGATTAAATTGAACTCCCATTTATAGTTTTTAATCGCCGATTCCATCCCGGACTCTCTCATGAATTCTTCGGCAGCCCTGGCAATTTTTTCACCTACCTTTTTTACCAATTCAACCTTTTCGGGATCCTCCGAAAGTTTTGATTTCTTTAGAATCTCACCATATTGCTGAAAACTCATGGAGAGTAGTTGCCCTTCGGGGATAAGACGCAATCCTCTCCTCTCAGTAACCGGAACGGTAGCACACGAAAAAATTCCGCAGAGAAGTAAGATTAGCCCTACCCTAAAGAGATATGGAAAGATTCGATCAATTAAACTCATAAGTCTTATTATCCTCTCTTCTTTAATCTTGGGGATAGGAGCCTATCTTCCCTTAATCTGAACATACCTTGCGATCCCGTTTCTTGTGATGAGTCCTATGATCTTGTCTTTCTCGGTAACCGCAATTCGACCCTTATCCTCTTTGATCATCAATTCAAGGGCCTTCATCACATCAGCCTCCGGAGAAACTTCCCACCGTCTCTCATGGGGAACATAGACATCCGAAACCTTTACTCTCCCCCAATCCTGCCTCGGAACATTCTTCACTTCCTTTAAAGTGAGAATACCCAGAAACCTCCCCTGATCCATCACAGGAAACCCACCATATCCGAAACGGAGGAAATATCGATCCACAGCCTCATCCAGGGAAATCGATGGATCAAGGGTCTGCATCTCCCTGACCATAATATCTTTGACTTTTATGCCTGAAAGAATCTCCTGAAGAGTTGCCTGTTGATAACTCGCCTGGGCTGCACTGTAGAGGAACCAACCGATGAACATCAACCATATCCCTCCCGAACCCCCCGTAAAGATCGAAAAGAGACCGAAAAAGATAAGAAACAAGGCAATCCCTCTTCCTACCGAAGAAGCCTTCTGGGTGGCATAAAAATAGTCTTTCTTCTTTCCCCAGATGATCGAACGAAGCACCCTTCCTCCATCCATGGGAAATCCAGGAATGAGATTAAAGATTCCGAGGATTAAATTGAGTCTCGTTAAATAAGAAAAGAGGGCTTTTGGGCCTCCCTCCGTATTCATCATTAGAAAGAAAAAGAGGGCAGAAAGAAAAAAACTGGAAAGGGGACCAGCCACGGCAATCCAGAACTCTGCCCGGGGATGAGGCGGTTCGCCTTTAAGTTGAGCCACCCCTCCAAAGATGAAGAGGGTAATGCTTTCGATCTTAAGCCTATATCTTTGGGCTACCCAGGAGTGAGCAAGCTCATGGAAAGCTACAGAGGCAAAGAGAAGCAAGGCCGCCAGGACACCACTTACCCAATATGAGACAAAGGGCAGATCCGGAGTAACCTGTGGAAAATATCGAGAAGATAAAAGCCAGGTGATCAACCCGAAAACGATCAACCACGAAAAGTGAATTCTTATAGGGATACCCATTACTGTTCCAATTTTCCAAGCCCCTCTTAATAATGAACTGTTCATATACTCTCCTCCTTCTTTTGATTAGGTAATTCAATCATGACTTCTGTGCCGCGACCAAGTCGGCTCCTTACCTGGATCTTTCCATTATGCCCATCAATAATTTTTTTGACGATAGCCATTCCGAGACCAGTGCCACCATTCTTCCTTGAATAGAAGGGAACAAAGATATTTTCGAGAGTTTCTTGATTCATTCCTGAACCATAATCCCTGAGCTTAATCACCACCCGGTCTTTTTCACTCCGTGTTGTAATGATAATTCTCTGGCTATTGGACGAAGCTTCAATGGCATTATCAATAAGATTGGTCATCGCTCTTTCCATATAGAGCCTATTAACAGGAACAAGGATAGCATGTTCGGGGGTATCCATGACCAAGGTCACCCCCTTTTCTTCAGCCTTTGGGTTACATGAGTTGCACGCTTGATGAACAATTTTTACAATATCCTCCTCTCTTAATTCCAGTTCCAAAGGTTTGGCGAAATCAAGCGACCCGTTGACAATCTTTTGCATGCTTTCGGCTGAACTGATAATCATCTGGATCGCTGTATCTATATTTGTTTTCCCCTCCTTGATACGCTTGGCAAATCCCAAAATGGTAATCAAAGGGTTTTTGATATCATGGACAAGAGATGCAGCGGCATGGCCAAGTCCAGTAAGGTATCGGTCAATTTCTGATTGCCTCTGATTCTTTCTCTCTCGATCGATAAGGAAACCAGCCAAAAATACAAATAACCCTGAAAATAGAAGATGTAAGAGACGATCTAACAGATCCAAAAACGTTATTGTCCAGCTCCCCAAAAAATAAGGTAAATAAAATGCTGAAACGAATAGGTAAGTCAAGAAGGCCCCTTTCAACCCAAAACCCAGGACGCCAAGGAGAAGTGGAATATAATACAATTCTTCCAGGATAATATAGGGAGATTGTTCTCGAAAAACAGAGTGGTGAAGGTAAGTGACCAGGAGCGTGGATGAAACAATGGCTGCGATGTAATATTTCCGCTTGTCAGACATGGCTCGATTCCTCCATGCTTCTGAATATCTCGATGACCGATAAAAAAAGGACTAACACCATCGGACCCATAACAAATCCTATGATTCCGAATAACCTGATCCCTCCTAGCACACTGAAAAAAATGGCGAGAAAGGGCATTTTCGTTCTGTTGCCGATGATCAGGGGCCTTAATAGATTATCAACCAGACTGATCCCGAAGGTTCCCATCACAGCTAACAATATTCCCCTGAAAATGGCTCCTTCTACTAATAAATAAATGCTCGCAGGAACCCATATAATAAAGGGACCGACCACGGGTAAAAAAGAAGCAAGGGCCATCATCGCCCCCCATAGGATGGGCGAGGTGATCCCCACAATCCCAAAGGCAATTCCTCCGAGGGTTCCCTGAACCATGGCAACAATCACCCCCCCATAGATCGTTGAGATGATTAAATCCCTGACCCGTTGCTCCAATCTCTCTTTCTGGTTTTCAGAAAAGGGAAGATATTCTCGAACTTTTTTGAAGAGGGTGGGTCCATCTTTCAGGAAGAAAAAAATCGAAAAAGCCATGATGATGAAATGAAAGGCAACTGTGAGGATCTCACGGATTCCTCGGGTTAGTCCTCCGATCAACTCCTTTCCCAATTGGGAGATTTGATCCATCACCGCTTGATCCACCTCATGGACACGAATGCTCAGCAGGGAGGTCACATTCTCAATGGCAGCCATTACACTTGGGTGCTGGACCAAATTCTTGATCGCATCAAGCTTTCCACTGGTCATGGTTTCTGACAGGGCCTTTATTTCCTTGACCAGTAGAAAAGTGAGATATGAGAAGGGTCCCAGGATGAGGATCAGGATCAAACAGAGAACGAGAGCGGAAGTGACCGCCCTTTGGCGGAGGAGCTTGAGAAGAAAGGCATATAAGGGATAGAAAAGAATTGAAAGGACGATCGCCCACGCAATGGGAGTCAAAAAAGGCTTCCAGACCTGGTAGTTCAAGTAGCCAAGGAGTAGGGCCAAAACGATCAGCGTAACGAAATAAAACCGGTTTATTATCATCTCTGATTCACCCCCATATTCTCAACACTCTCGTGGCAATCGAAAAGTAGATGATCAAACCGGCTACATCCGCAACAGAGGTAATGAGAGGACTGCTTGCTACGGCAGGGTCTAAACCAAAACGTGTTAGCAGGAGTGGAAGCATGGCCCCTATCATATTAGCAAAAATGACTACGGAAATCATCGCGAGGCTTACCACCATTCCAATCTCCCATCCCCCTCTGTATAAGCCTAGAGCCCAGCTTGCCATTCCCATGGTGACGCCTAAAAGGAGACCAATCGCCAATTCTCTGCCGATGGCCCAAAACCATTGATCCAACGCGATATCGCCAGTTGCGATAGCCCGGATCATCAACGTGGCGGATTGCGACCCGGCATTTCCTGCGGTGTCAATGAGAAGCGGAATAAAAAATACCAAAGCGATTTGGGTAGCGAGGGTCTCTTCAAAAGCCGCAATCACTCCTGACGAGACAAGATTCACACCCAGTAATGCCGTTAGCCAGAGAACCCTTTTGCGGTAAAGAGCCCCAATGCTGGATTCTCGGTAACTCATTCTAAGGGGGGCCACGGCTGCGACTCGGTGGAAATCTTCGGTAGCTTCTTCCTGGGCCACGTCCATCACATCATCGACGGTGACGATCCCCAGCAGGATGCTCTCCGAATCGACCACCGGCAACGCATCCAAATCATAACGCTGGATCATCTGGACAGCCTTCTCACGATCCTCAAAAGCGGAAATGCTGACAAATTTATAATCCATGATCTCCTCGACCGTCAGGTCAGGTTTGGCTAGAATAAATCGACGCAATTCCAGGGCATCGATCAGTTTCCAGGAAGGATCCACTACATAGATCTGATTGATGGTCTCGCTATCCCTGCCTTTGTTACGGATGTGTTCGAGGGCCTCCCCGACTGTCCAGCCAGGACGCACAGCCACATAGTTGGGGGTCATCAGTCTTCCGACGCTCTCTTCGGGATAACCTAAGAGCTGAAGCGTTTCCTTTCGATCTTCGGAGCTCAGGAGATTCAGCAATCGCTGGGTCGCTTGACCCGGAAGTTCCTCCAAAAATTGCGTGCGATCATCCGGAGAGAGATTGGCTAAGAGTTGGCGTGTCTCCTCGTCCGTCATATCTCTCAGTAATTCATCTTTTTGTTTCGACTCTAAGTAAGAAAAAACCTCCGATGATAAGGGGCGCGGCAATAAACGGAAGATCAGAGCGCGCTCACGTTTTTCGAGATGAAGCAATAGTTCTGCAATGTCCGGGGCAGGCCACTCTGCCAGAAATTGCCTCAGCTCATGCCATTTTTGCTCTTTGATTAGCCTTTCGATTCTTGAGTTGATCAATTCAGGTTCCATGGCTCAGGATCGACCTCCCCAAACATAAGCGGGAACTTTTTTCTCACTTTCCTCTTAGATTTCCAAGGTTCCGTACCAGTTCCGCTCCTACCAGGAAAATGCTGGAGGAGTAGAAAAGCCACATTAAAAATATGACGATTACTGTTAGGGAACCGTAAATGGCTCCAAGCCGCGAAATTTTTAATGATACATAAAAAGTGAATAGATGTTTGGCTCCTTCAAAACACAGGGTGGTAAATAATCCACCCCAAAGGGCATCTCTGAGCAGCACTTTTTTGCGAGGCAAAAGCATATAGAGGGACGTTGTGAAGAAAAACAACAAAAGAGCTGGGAAGAAAAACTTCGATAAAATACATGTGGTTGCCCCAATCTTTAAACCAGGAACATATTCTCGAAGATTCCCCAACAGGGTGAGGGTTCCAGAGGCACCGAAGGAGAAGATAACGAATGCGATAAGCAAGGTAACTGTCAGGAAAGCGAGCAATACGGAGAAGATCAGAGGTCTCTTTATCTTAACTTTGAAGATTTGATGAACAGCCATTTCAAGAGAAACATAAAGCTGATAGGAAAAAATGCCATAAATTAATAGGGTGACGATGCCAATCTTTTTGTGGGTAACAATGGATTGGAGCTCTCTTGTGATCTGATGGGTAGCCTGCGGAAAGAAACCAACCACTTGGGACAGAAAAAACCTGTGAAAGTTGTTATGTTGGCCAAGAATGTATCCAAAGATCGAAACCAAAAATAAAGAAAATGGAATAAAAGCCATCATAAAGAAGCACGAGATAGCTCCCGCAAGCATTGGGCCATCATCTCTGTAAAAGTCAACAAAACTTTTCAGTAAAATCTTCATCTCCAACCCTCTTCGTTCATCGAAAGTAGGCCTTCAGCACATACTCTTGCATCATTCGATGGGTGTTGAAAAACGAACCATTAATGGCAATAGCATTACGCATCACTTCGATAAAGCCATCCCGGTTATTTTGGAACATAGGGAGAATGATCTGCTCTAACTTGTCATATATAGATTGAGCATCTTTTGGGGCATCCCCGCTTTCTCCTTGTTTAGGTCTAGGGTCCCCAATTGACCAACCGGTGACCCCTTCTATATGGCCTTCAATCCACCAACCATCCAAAACACTCAGGCTCGGAACGCCATTGAGTGCGGCCTTCATTCCGCTTGTTCCGGAGGCCTCCATGGGAGGCTGGGGAGTATTGAGCCATAGATCTACTCCTGAGGTAATTAACTTCCCAAGTTCCATATCGTAGTTCTCAAGATAGGCTATCTTGATATTGGATTTCAACTGTCCTTTTGCATGAATAATCCGCCTGATTAATTCCTTTCCCCCCTCATCTTTGGGATGTGCCTTTCCAGCAAAAACCATCTGAAAAGGGCCCACATTTGAAGCAACACACTTAAGACGTTCAATGTCTGTAAAGACGAGATCTCCTCTTTTATAGGGGGTAGCTCGTCTTGCAAATCCTATCGTGAACCCATCCACTTCCATTTCGGTACCAGCTTCTCTGTTTACCCGATCAACCAATCTCTTCTTTGCCTCCAGATGAGCCTCCCATATTTCTTCCCTTGAAATACTTAACGCATACCTGAGACTGTAATTATCCTTCCTCCATTCAGGAATGTAACGATCATAAAGTTTTTCAAAAGGGGGAGAAACCCAAGTGGCTACATGAACTCCATTGGTAATTGCGTCAACGGTATACCCCGCAAACATCAATCTTGATACCTCACTGTGTTTCTTTGCCACTCCATTGACGTAACGGCTCAGATTGAGAGCAAGATAGGTCATATTGAGAAGTCCGTCACAACAAAAGACCTCTTTCATCTTTAAAAAAACTTCCCGATATCCAAGAACTTGATTCACCAAATCCATAGAAAACTGATCGTGACCAGCAGGGACAGGGGTGTGGGTAGTAAAGATACATTTCTCTCGAACTCGCTCAATCTCTTCAAAACCAGGAGACTGTCTTTCCGTTTTCTTTGCTTCCTCATCCAGAAGCTCCAAGGCAAGAAGACTGGAGTGCCCTTCATTCATGTGAAACTTTTCGATTCGCTCATAGCCCAGGGTTCTGATCATTCTCACACCCCCAATACCCAGAATCACCTCCTGACAGAGTCGGTAATGCTGATCTCCCCCATAAAGAAAATGAGTGAGTGTTCTATCCCACTCAGAATTTTCCGGAAGATCTGAATCCAGAAAATAGACTGGAACTTTGAAGCCGGTCACTCCCATCACTT
>Ga0209102_1000755_pt1 | contig 19975 bp, 19 predicted proteins | sample ConPoolayeHmetaG_FD_185483 | JGI IMG/M metagenome (GOLD analysis project Ga0209102, IMG submission 185483) | Hot spring microbial mat communities from California, USA to study Microbial Dark Matter (Phase II) - Cone Pool mat layer H metaG... ...
TGACAAAGCCATTGATTTAGTTGACGAAGCCGCTGCTGCCACTCGGATTGAGATTGATTCGATGCCTTATGCTTTGGATGAAGTCAAGCGAAAAATTACCCAGCTCGAGATCGAGCTGGCGGCATTGAAGAAAGAAAAGGGGGTTGAAGGCAGGAAAAAAACTTTAGAGGAAGAAATTAAGCAGTTGAAAGACAAGTTTGCTAAACTGCAAAAATCTTGGGAAAGCCAAAAAACAATTATTTCCCAGCTCCAAAGTAAAAGGGTAGAGCTTGATAAACTTAAAAGCGAGCTGGAAAAAGCGCAGCGGGAGGTAAATTTAGAAAAAGCAGCCGAGTTGAAATATGGCAAAATTCCCCAAATCCAAAAGGAAGTAGAAAAACTGGAAAAAGAATGGTTAGCAATCCCAGCGGATGAGCGCTTATTAAAAGAGGCAGTTGATGAAGAAGATATTGCCAAGATTGTTTCTCGCTGGACTGGCATTCCTGTTTCTCGTCTGCTAAGTTCGGAAGCGGAAAGGCTTTTACATCTGGAAGATGAGCTTAAAGAAAAAGTCGTTGGTCAAGACGAGGCTTTGCGCCAGATTGCCCGGGCGGTAAGGCGCGCCCGTTCTGGTTTGGCTGAGTCCCGGCGACCAATTGGCTCATTTTTGTTTTTAGGACCGACTGGGGTAGGGAAAACGGAAACTGCCAAGGCTTTAGCCTGGGCGCTTTTCAACGATGAACGAGCTTTAATTCGCATTGATTTATCTGAATACCAAGAAGCCCATACTGTTGCCCGGTTGATTGGTGCTCCTCCCGGTTATGTTGGTTTTGAGGAGGGAGGCCAGCTGACCGAGGCAGTTAGAAGGAAGCCTTACAGCGTTATTTTGTTTGACGAGGCAGAAAAAGCCCATCCTCAGGTTTTTAATTTATTTTTGCAGATTTTGGACGATGGCAGGTTGACCGATGGTCGCGGCCGGACTGTTGATTTTCGCAATACGATTATTATTTTGACTTCAAATTTGGGCGGAGAGATTTTTCAGAAAAAAGATTTAGCAGAGAGTCAGCGCGAGCGCCAGGTGATGGAGTTAGTTCATCAATTTTTCCGGCCAGAATTTGTCAATCGGCTGGATGCGATTGTCATTTACAAGCCCTTAGATAAAGAAATGATTGGCCAGATTTTGGAAAAAGAACTCCAAAAAATTGGCCAACGATTGGCAGAGCAAAAACTAACTTTGGAAGTTTCTCAAAAAGCCAAAGATTATCTGGTGAGTGTAGGGTTTGATCCAGTTTTTGGCGCCAGGCCCTTGCGCCGGGTTTTGGAAGAACTGATTGTTGATGAAATTGCCCTAAGGATTTTAGAAGGCAAAGTAAAGCCAGGAGAAAAAATAAAAGTTGATTTTGAAAAGGGAAAAATTAGCTTGCATGTTTAGTTTATAAAGTTAATTCATTGACAAATTTTCCCGATCGGACCATTTTGTCAATTTTGTCTGCGTGTTGTTTTAGAGAAAATTTTGAACTTGACAAAACTACGCATATGCGTTAGTTTGTCAAAAGGGAGTTGTGGGTAGGAGGAAATATGGAAAATATAAGTTTTGACGATTTTAACAAAATAGACTTGCGAGTGGGGGAGATTTTGGAGGCGGAAAAAATTCCCCAGACAGAAAATTTATTAAGATTGGTTGTAGATTTTGGTAAATTGGGGAAGAAAAAAGTGATTACTGGGATTTTTCGCTGGTATAAGCCGGAAGATTTGGTGGGAGAACAGGCGGTTTTTGTTTTCAATTTAGCCCCCAAACAAATTAGGGGAGAAACTTCCGAGGCAATGATTTTAACTGCCGAACAACCCAATGGTTCGTATGTAATTGTTATTCCCCAAAAAAAGTGCCCTCAGGGAATGAAAGTTTTCTAGCTTTTTATTTTCTTAACTTTCCAAAAGTGGTAGAATAAAGTAATGGAACTCGAGGATAAAAAAGAAAAATTCCGTTTAAAACTCAAAGGTAAAACGGCGGTTTTTGTTGACTGGGCAAATGTTTACTATTGGAAAGATTCTTTGAAATGGGAAATTGACCTTGAGAAGCTTTTTAAATATATTAAGTCTTATGAGAAGATTAAGGAAATAAATTTCTATTTTGGGACTGATGTTCATCCAGCTTCAAAACAGCAAATCAAACAAGCTCAAAAAATTGGCTTTAGGGTGATTACCAAGCCGGTTAAATATTTGCCGAAAACAACGGAAAGTGGAGAAATAGTTTGGATTAGAAAATGCGATTTTGATTTAGAAATTGGCTTGGATTGTTTTGAAAGATTATCTAAATTTGACGGTTTTATTTTCTTTTCTGGAGATGGAGATTTTGCTACTTTATATCAAAGACTAATTCGGAAGAAAAAGCAGGTTATTGTAGTTTATGTTCGAGGTCGACTAGGAAGGGAAATTTGGGAGATGAAAAAAGGAATTTTTAAGATTGAACTCCCTCGCTTGGCTGATTTCAAAAAAATGTCCCCTCGTCGGAGGCGAGGGGCACAATTAAGTTTCTTATATCATAAAAAAGGAAGTTTGTCAAGATGAAGCTTGAAGATAAAGAAAGTTTAAATTACAAAATCCGCCAGCTGATTTGGCAGGCGGCGCAAAAAGTGGTGGGCAAGGGAAAGATTGATTTTGAAGAGGTAGTTTTGGAGCATCCTGAGGATTTTAATCATGGCGATTATTCAACCAATATTGCCTTGAAACTGACTAAAGTGTTAGGTAAAAGCTCGTGGGATTTAGCCAATGAAATTGCCAATGCCTTCCGCGAGCAGGGATTGCCGGATTTTATTGCCAAAATTGAAGTTGCTCCTCCAGGATTTATCAATTTATGGCTCCAAAATGAATATCTTATCAGTCAACTTTTTGAAGTGCTAAAGAAAAAAGAAAAATATGGCGGGGCAAAAGTTTTGGCCGGCAAAAAAATTCTTTTAGAACATACGAGTCCCAATCCCCAAACAACAATTATGCTTGGGCATTTACGTAATAATTTTTTGGGAATGAGCTGCGCTAAAATTTTGGAATTTTTAGGGGCTAAGGTTATAAAAGATTGTGTTGTCAACGACAGAGGAATTCATATTTGCCGGGCTTTGTGGGGCTATTTGGTTTTTGGCCAAAAAAAATCGGGGCTAACGAAAAAAGAACTTAAAAATTTTAAAGAAGTTAGCGATGTTAAGATTAAAAAAATAATCGCTAAGAAAAAATGGCAGGAACTTTTAGACGGCTGGGCAAAGAAAAAATCGGATTGGTTGACGTATAAGGATTTGAAATTAAAACCGGACCATGCCAATTTACGCTGGTATGTTTTAGGCTCCCGGGCTTATGAGCTTTCTGCCAAAGTCCATCAGCAGGTAGAAGAAATTCTTCAGGCTTGGGAGGCAGAGGATAAAAAAGTCTGGCAAATTTGGCGGTTGATTTTGGGCTGGTCGGCTACCGGCTATTCCCAAACTTACAAGCGAGTTGGTTCTGTTCATGATTGGGTTTGGCATGAATCTAAACATTATAAGCAAGGAAAAGAAATTGTCAGCCAGGGTTTGGAAAAAGGAGTTTTTCGTAGAAGCGAAGGAGCCGTGGTTACTAATTTAGAAAAATATGGGCTGCCCGATACTGTGGTAGTAAAAAGCGACGGCACGGCTTTGTATATCACTCAAGATTTGGCTTTAACAAAGCTCAAAATCAGCAAATTTTCCTCTGATTTATACATCTGGTGCATAGGGGAGGAGCAAAATTTGTATTTTAAGCAATTGTTTGCTGTCTGTGAGCAATTAGGACTGGGAAAAAGAAATAAGTTTTTCCATCTTTCCTATGCCTTGATTAATTTTAAGGGTGGGGGAAAGATGGCAACACGAAGGGGCGATGTAGTTATGGCTGACGAAATTTTAGACGAGCTGCAAGCACGGGCTTTGGAGGTGATTAAATCTTCAAATCAAAAGTTGCGGGGAAAAATGAGTCTTTCCCAATTAAAAAAGCTGGCGGAAAAAGTGGCGGTTGGGGCGATAAAATATAGCCTTTTAAAATTCAGTCGAGATACTACGATATATTTTGATATAAATGAGTCGTTAGCTTTGGAGGGAAACTCGGCGCCGTATCTTCAGTACACCTATGCAAGAACGCAAAGCGTGCTCGCAAAATTCCAAATTCAAAATTCCAAATTCCAAATAAATTCCAAATTCCAAATTCAAAATTCCAAAAAAAGCCTCAAGCTTCAAACATCAAACATCAAGCTTAACGAAGAAGAATTAGCATTGTTGCGGACGGTTTATAAGTTTCCCGAGGTTGTTTTGGAAGCGGCCCAAAATTTTTCGCCAAACCTGATTTGTAATTTTCTTTTTGATTTGGCAGGGAAGTTTAATTTGTTTTATAATAAATGGCCAATTTTGAAAGCAGAAAATCATTTTACCCGAGATTTTCGCTTGGCTCTAACCGCTGCCGTGGGGCAGGTGATTAAAAATGGATTGAGTTTATTGGGAATAGAGACGCTGGAAAGAATGTGATGGAGAGTTACAAAAAACTTACTAGTTTTATTTTGGCGACTATTATTTATGATTTGACAACCAGGTTTTGTCGCCAGTGGATAGATAAACGTTCGCGAACAAAAGATCAAATGGAACAAGCTGCTCGTTCAATAAAACAAAACATAGCTGAGGGTTATACCATGCAAAGTTTAGAGGGTTATATTAAACTTTTGGGGGTAGCTGAGGGTTCTGCTAAAGAATTGGCAGCGGATTATGAAGATTTTTTACGTCAAAAAGAGTTGGAAATTTGGCCAAAAGACCACCCGAAGGTTAGGGGTTTTAGGGCTTTTAGGGCTACTTGGTTAAAACCTAATATCCCCAATACCCCTAATCTCCCTAAAAATCCTCAGGAAGCCGCCAATATGCTTTTGACTTTTTGCCAAATGGAGAGCTATCTTTTAAAAAAACAAATTGATGCTCTAAAAGAGAAGTTTATCCGGGAGGGTGGATTTCGCGAAAATCTTTTTCGCCAACGGCTTGAGTTTCGGAAATCTAAGAAGTTGGGGACATTAGGGGGATTAGGGCGATTAGGGGAGGGAAAATGAATAACTACCAACTTTTTACTCTCAAATCCGGCTTGCGAGTTTTGTTTTTTCCCATGCCGCGATTAGAATCGGCTACAATGATGGTTGGTGTTGGCGCTGGTTCCCGCTACGAGACTCGGCGGATAAACGGCCTTGCTCATTTTATGGAGCATATGGCTTTCAAAGGTACCAAAAAGCGACCAACAACTAAGCAAATTGCCAGCGAAGTAGAAGCGGTTGGCGGAGTTTTTAATGCTTTTACCGATAAAGAATTTACTGGCTATTGGATGAAATTACCAGTAAAGCATTTGCCCTTGGCTTGCGATATTTTGTCTGATATGTTGACAAATTCTTTGCTTAAGCAAGAAGAAATTGAGCGCGAGCGGGGAGTGATTATTGAAGAGATTAATATGCGCGAAGATGTGCCGATGACTAAAGCGGCAGTAGAATTTGAACGACTTTTGTATGGTGATAATCCGATGGGTTGGGATATTGCCGGAGAAAAAGCAACAGTGGCTAAAATTAACCGTGCCGATTTTTTGGCATATATGCGCCGGCTTTATTTTGCCAAAAATATGGTTGTTGCTATTGCTGGAGGAGTAAAAAAGGAGAAAGAAATAATTGAGCTGGTTGGAAATTATTTTGGTTCGCTTCGAAAAGTGAGTAAAAATATAACAAAACCAATCAGTGTTAGACCGGGTGAGGGGCAAACTAAACCGCGACTAAAATTAATTTTCAAAAAAACCGAGCAGGCTCATTTTTGTTTAGGAGTGCCGGGATATTCGCTTAAAGATAAACGGCGCTGGTCAGCCGGAGTTTTAACGGCAATTTTGGGTGGGGGAATGAGCTCAAGGTTATTTTTAGAAATTCGTGAGCGCCGCGGTTTGGCTTATTATGTAGGCAGCGAGGCGGAGTTTTATACTGACTCAGGATATATTGTCTCCCGAGCGGGAGTAAAGACAGAAAAAATCAATGAGGCGATAAAAGTGACACTGGGAGAAATGGAAAAATTGGCGGCAAAAAAAGTTGGTCAAAAAGAATTGGAAAAAGCCAAAGAAATGCTAAAAGGACATTTGATTTTAAGCTTGGAGGACTCTCAAAATGTTGTTCAGCGAGGAGTCACTCAGCTAATTTTGGAAGGAAAAGTGAGGACGCCTACTCAAGCTCTGGCGGAAATTGACAAAGTGACTGTCGAAGATGTTCAAAGCGTTGCTCACAACCTTTGCCGGCGAGAAAAAATTAATCTTACCATCGTTGGACCGTATAAAAAAGAGGATGAATTTTTGAAGCTATTTTATTGACAATTTTTTCCGATCGGGACATTTTGTCAATTGAAACTCGGGAGGTTAACTATTTAATTTTAACTCTCGGCGAGATCAACCTTCAGAACAGACTTTATTAATACAGGCTTTTATTAATGGAGGTTTTGATAATCTTTTAATTTTCTTAATTTTTATATGCGATCGCATATGTTTTTTAAGATAATATGTGTTTTAAGATAACATAAGTGTAGTTTCGAGATCTCCCAATAACGTACTCTTGACAGAAAATTTTTGGAAGAATATAATCGGCTTAATGATTAAAAAGTTTTTGATTTTTTTGTTTGTTTTTGGTTTTTTGCTGAGAATTTCCCCAGAAGTTTTGGCTTTAGATATTAATATTCCCCGGGTGGCGACTACTCCCATAATTCTTCCCACCGATCAGGAAGTTTTAACTTCACCTACTCCTCGACCAACGCCCACGCCTGAGATTTCCTTGCCTCCAACTAGCTTACCCTCTACTAACGTTTGGCAATTAACAACTATCGGTTTGGCAGCGGCCATTGTTGGTGGATTGATTGTTGCTCTTGTTTTGAAAAAGGGCGGGAGAAACAAGCAGGAAGAAAATTAGGGTTAAAATTTTCTTTCAAAATATGGACCAAATTCCTCTTCAACAAACAGTAGTTTTGGTTAAGCCCGACGGGGTAAAAAGAGGTTTGGTGGGAGAGATTATTTCCCGGTTTGAAAAAGCAGGGTTAAAAATTGTGGCTTTAAAAATGGTTTGGATAGATAAAGAAATGGCGTTTAAACATTACGGAGTCAACGATGAGTGGTACGAGAATGTAGGTAAAAAGGTTCGCGAGTTTTACCAGCAACAAGGATTTGATCCCGGCGAGGAGGTTAATAAACTTACCAACCGCCAAATTGGCGAAATGGTTCAGCGTTGGAATGTTGATTACCTGACTGAAGGGCCGGTGGTAGCAATGCTTTTGGAAGCACCCGGGGCGGTGGAAATTGTCCGCAAAATTGTTGGTCCGACTTATCCTCAACAAGCACCTCCAGGGACTATTCGTGGCGATTATAGTTTTGATTCGCCTTTGTTATCAAATTTAAAACGCCGCTCAGTCCATAATCTTATTCACGCCTCTGGCACGCCGGAGGAAGCAAAAATTGAAAAAGAACTTTGGTTTAAAGAAAAAGAAATTCATTCTTACAAAAGAGTAGAGGAACTGCTGATGTTGGGGGAGTAAGGAATGTCTAAGTTTTCTTTTGCTCGTTGCTATTGTTTTTCCTGCTGGAGTCCGGCAAAAATCTGCCGGGCTTTTGAGTTTGCCCAAGATTACAAAAAATTTCTTTCGTTGGCAAAAACTGAGAGGTTGGTAGTTAAGTATATTGCCCAAGAGGCGCGGAAGGAGGATTTTGAGGAAATTAGTTTCCGACCCAAAAAACTTGGGAAGCGGATTTTTTTAATAAATAGGGATAAATCAATCATCTTAGCAGTCAAAGGAAAAAAGCGCTTAAGTGAGGGGGTGCGAATTTTAGCTGCCCATATTGATTCTCCGCGCTTGGATTTGAAAGCAACACCGCTTTACGAAGAAGAAAAAATTGCTTTTTTCAAAACTCATTATTATGGAGGAATTAAGCCTTATCAATGGCCGGCATTACCGCTGGCAATTTACGGAGTAGTGGTCAAGGAGAACGGGCAAAAAATAGAAATTGCTGTGGGGGATAAACCTGAGGAGCCGGTTTTTATTCTGACTGATTTGCTTCCTCATCTTTCGGAAAAACAGCTTGATAAAAAATTAGCCGAGGCAATTGAGGGAGAAAATTTAAATTTGGTAGTGGGAGCGTGGGAGGAAAAAAAGGATAAGAGGAGCAAGGATAAGAATGATGAGTCAGTAAAACAAAAAATTCTAAAAATTCTAAATGAAAGATATGGTTTGATAGAGGAAGATATATTTTCGGCGGATTTAGAAATAGTTCCTGCCGGTGAGGCGCGCGATGGTGGTTGGGATAAAAGTTTGGTTGTTGGTTATGGCCAAGATGATCGGGTTTGTGCTTATGTTGCCTGGCGGGCATTTTTGGAAGCAAAAAATCCGCCTTATACCACGGTTTTAATGCTTTTGGATAGAGAAGAAATTGGTTCTGAGGGAGTAACTGGGGCCACTTCTTCTTTTGTTAAAGACTTTTTGGCTTCGCTTTTGAGTGCCGAAAAATCGGCGACTTCGGAAAATGATTTGCGGGATATGCTAGCGGTTTCCAAGGCGATTTCTGGGGATGTAACTGCGGCTTTGGACCCAAACTTTAAAGATGTTTCCGATCCGATTACGGCGCCGCGTTTAGGAGTGGGTTTAGTAGTAGAAAAACATACTGGTGGCAAAGGAAAAGCTTATGTTTCCGAAGCATCGGCGGAATATACTGCCTGGATTAGAAAAATTTTAAACAAAGCTAGAGTTGTTTGGCAGCCGGCAGCAGGAATTGGCAAGGTTGATTTACGGGGTGGGGGAACGGTGGGAATGTTTTTTGCCCGCCACAATATTGAGGTAATTGATGCCGGGGTCCCGCTTTTAAATATGCACGCCCCCTTTGAGGTTGCTCATAAAGGGGATATTTACGCCGCTTTTGAGGGGTATAAGGCATTTTTAGAGGCAGAATAATTTATTGACAAAATTGGACATGTGTCTCATTTTGTCAATTTTGGAAGAAGTGAAATTTCACTAATTTAAAAACTAGAATTTTAAAATGGGGCTTGAAGCTTTAAATAAAGTTGTTAAAATTAAGAGGTCGAGAGAACCGGCTTCTCCGCCTTCTGAACAAAAACCTTTTCTGGAGATTTTAACGGAAATTGGAGAGGCAAGAAAAAATGGCCTGCCAGTTTTGGCAGATTACCAAATCGATTGGAATTTAGTGGTGATGGGGGTAACTTCTGGATATTTAAAATATATAGAGCCTACAATTAGAGTTTTAGCCGAATCGATGAAACCTCATAATTTAGGAATTTTACTTCTGGTGGAAAAGAAAAATTTGCAGACTCAAGGTTTACCGGAAAATGTTAGGGTAGTAGTCGTTAAATATACAGCAAATTGGTTAAGAGATCACTATTTTCCTACTGAGAGGGGTTTGATAGAAAATCCGGGAAAAAAACTTTCTCCGGGATTAACGCCCTTTATAAAAGATAACGTTGCTGGTCTCCAGGTAGAAAGTTATTGGGGAATTTCTTTTTTGCGAGGTGGAGATGTGATGGTTGGAGAGAAAGTAATTTTTATTGGAGGAATAACTTGGAATTATTTAGTAAGTAATTTAGGAATAGAGAAAGCGAAGGAATTTTTAAAAGCCTTTTTTGGAAAAGAAAAAGTAATTGTTGTTCCTTGGGAGTTAATTCATGAAGAGGATGTTCCAATTCCTTGTATAGATTTAGACAGTTATTTAACCGTTTTAGAAGAAAAAACAGTGTTGGTGGGAGAGGAAATTAACCCTCAAATTTGTCCCAATACCTTTAGGTTTTTAGAAGCAACGGCTAAACTGTTGAAAGAAAGTGGTTTTAATATTTGTCGTGTGCCTTTTAGGGGAAGGGAACAGCAGACATATAATAATTCTTTAATTCATGGACCAAAAAAGTTAGCTTTTATTCCTCAATATGGAGAGAAAGACGGCCTTTATTCTCAGGCAGCAGAGGTTTATCGGCAAGCGGGCTATACTCCTATTGGGATTCCTTTTTTGACTTCTTTTTCTCGCTCTAATTTTGGCCAGATAAGGTGCTTGACTTTGCCCCTGCCTTCGTTAAAATTTTAGTCGGGGTGAGCAGACTCGAACTGCTGACATCCCGCCAAAAATTTTCAGTCGGAGTGCTGGGAGTTGAACCCAGGACCTCTCGGTCCCGAACCGAGCGTTCTGCCGCTGAACTACACTCCGAAATTTAGGCGGCGCGCTAAGCTACCCCGACGCTGAAAGGTTGGGGTTCCGACTCTCGATTTAATCGAGGCGTCGGAACTGAGCTACACCCCGGTGCCCCTGGGAAGAGTCGAACTTCCAACCTTTCCCTTAGGACGGGATCGCTCTATCCATTGAGCTACAGGGGCTTATCACAAATTATACAATTTTCAATTTTCAATTTTCAAACTTACCTTAAGCTTACTGCATAAAGATTTGGAGGAGTGTCTTTTCCTAGGGTGGTGAGAATTAGAATCCGATTTCCGGCAGGAAAAGGAAAGGCAAAAGAATTGACAAAAGGACCGCTCCAAACAACCGTTTCATTGGTGCCGTCGTATTCCTTAATAATAATTTTATCTTTTTGAACTATAAAGATATGTTTCGATGTAGGAAACCAGGAATATGAGATTTGAGGTGAGTTGTTTGATGCTTGAGGCTGGATGTTTGAATTTGGTAGAGGAATAGAGGGGGCTTCGCCGATAAAGAAATTTTTATCCTCCTTAAGGTCGTAAACATAAACCCGGCCGGGCTTGATTTCTCGCTCTTCTTTTTGGGTGCTTACCACCGGCGGAAGAGAGATAATTCCTTGGGGAATTGAAGCCGAAGTTGTAGCTGTATACAAGATTTTTGTTTCATCAGGAGCAAACTGGATATTAGCAGTATTGTCGGTAAGAGTGCTTAGCAGTTTTTCTGGGAGTTTGCTAATTTGAGTCTGAAATCGCGCCTCTTCTTCTTTCTTCCAGTTTTGGTAAAGAAGATTTATGGTCGGAGTAATGTCTGTTAAGGCCGAGGGGAGATTAGTTTTTTCCGCATCCAGTAGGAAATTTTGAGTTTTGGTTTTGGCAGTTTTCCCCTTGCCTTGCGTGGTTTTGAAAGTTGCCAAAATTTGTTTTCCGTCAGGCGACCAGCGAAGTTCAGCTTGGGAAAAATCAAGAAGGGAGGTATTGGCAACAATTTGCCTTGGTTGGCGGCTTAGACCTAAAGGTCTGTCGGTTAAATCTAAAACCCACAATCCCTGTTTTTCCAAACTAGCCGAGGGAGTAGCAACCGCATAAACAACTTTTGTCCCATCAGGAGACAAAACTGGATTTTGAGCGCCGGTAAAAGTTAAAGCCCGCAAGTCAGGAAAACTGGAAAAAAGATAGGCGTCGGTTTTGGTAACCAGCTCTTTTTTGATTTCTAGGGTTTTTTTCCAAGGAAAAAAACCGTCTTTTTTGATTTCTACCTCATATTTACCAGGAGAAAGGTTTATAGTGGTATTGGTGGCGGTTTTAAGCTTATCGTCAATAAAAACTTGGGCACCATCAGGTAAAGAAGTGGCAACTAACAAACCGGTTGGTTTTAAACTTTTAGTAGAAAAGTCAGGTTTATAACCCTGGCCAAGCTTAACAACGATAACCGTACTTCCCAAAATTAAAAATAAAGCAAGTAAAAAAAATAGAATCCGGTGCTTTTTAATATTCATTTTAGTTATCTTACCATAAGATAAGATTAAAATCAAAATAAGTTGACCCTTGCCCTTATTTGTTGGGGGTGATATTATTGAAAAAAGAGGGGTTTTGAGGTAGTTTGAGGGTCAAAGAAATTTTAAATTATTTAAGTATATCAAAATGTATAAAAATAATTATCAATTATTAAATATCAAATATTAATTTTAGTTATTTAGAAATTTTTATTACTATGCTTACAAAACGCATTGGTATTGATTTAGGAACTGCCAATTCTTTAGTTTGGATTGAAGGAGAGGGAATTGTTTTAAATGAACCAACGGTGGTTGCTGTTTCTTTAAGCGATAACCGGGTATTAGCGGTAGGAAACGAAGCAAAGCAAATGCTTGGTCGGACGCCGGAAAATATTTTAGCTTCTAAACCAATGCGCGATGGAGTAATTGCTGATTATCATGTAACAGAAGCAATTTTGCGCTATTTTTTACAAAAAGCAGTGGGTAAGAGTTTTTTCTTTAGGCCTGAGGTAATGATTTGTGTTCCCGGTGGTTGTACTCAGGTTGAAAGAAGGGCGGTTTTGGATGCCACCCTTTCTGCTGGCGCCCGGACTGCTTATTTAATTGACGAGCCGCTGGCAGCCGCTATTGGCGCCGGAGTTGATATTGCTGCTCCCTCAGGAAGCATGATTGTTGATAGCGGTGGGGGAGCAACTGAAGCAGCGGTAATTTCTTTAAAAGGGGTGGTTGCTCATCGCTCGGTTAGGGTTGCCGGAAATAAAATTGATGAAGCAATTGCTAGTTGGGTGCGGAAAAAACACTCTTTGATTATTGGTGATCAAACTGCTGAAGAGGTAAAACTTAAAATTGGCTCGGCAGTCCCCTTAGGTAGGGAAGAAAAAATAGAAATTAAAGGTCGAAGCTCAATTATGGGTTTGCCTCAGATTGTGGAAATAACCTCCACTGAAGTTACCGAGGCTATAAGGCCGATTTTAAATCAGATTGTGGGAGTAATTAAGGCAGTTTTGGAAGAGACGCCGCCGGAACTTGCTTCGGATATTATTGATAAGGGAATTGTTCTTTCTGGAGGAACTTTTCTTCTGCGCGGTTTTGATAAATTGGTGACTCAAGAAATTGGTGTTGCTGCTCATATAGCTGAAGAACCAATGTTTTGCGTGATTAAAGGAATCGGCCAAGCTCTAGAAAATTTAGATGTCTATAAAAATATTATATAGGATTTTAAAAATCAAAAATCCAAAACACAAAATCCAAAATTTATAAATCTTGTAATGTTGGAAAGTTATTTATTTTTAATTAATAAGAAAATTTTTTATTTTTTCTCGATAATTATAGATAATATCTGTGTAATATTTTTACTCAAAAATAATAGTTTAGGATAGAGGATAATATTAATAATAAATCTTATAGTAATTAAGGGATTTTTGGTTATTAAAATTCTAAAAATCTTTTAGTTAATATATTTATAGTTAATTATTATAGGTTTTTAAGAGGGGTAATTTTTGAATTTTTTTAGCCTTAAGTTTTTAAAAATTAGCCTTGGGGAGGAAAAAAGGCAAAAATAATGTCTTTAAAAAGAAGCGATAATAAGGTAAAAATTCTGGGGGTAAGGGTAGATAGCACTTCGCTGGAGGAAGTGCTAAGAAAGGTTTCTCAAAGAATAGCAGAAGGAAAAAAGACGGTTATTTTTACTCCCAATCCTGAATTTTTGGTTTACGCGACGAAAAATATTAGTTTTAGAGAAATTTTAAATTCCGCCGATATCTCTTTGCCTGATGGAATTGGATTAGTTTGGGCGGCAAAAATTTTAGGAAAACCCCTGAAAAACCGAGTGGCAGGAGCGGATGTAGTTGAAGAACTTTTAAAATTAGCAAACCAAAAAGGTTGGCAGGTGGGAATTGTTGGCGCTAGGGGGGGAGTAGAAAAGGAACGGCGACGGCAAATTGAAATTCTACAAAAAAAATATTCCCGGGCAAGAATTGTTGCTTTGGAAGACGCTTCTTTGCTGTCTACTTACCGCTGGCATATTGTTTTTGCTTGTCAGGGAATGGACAAACAAGAGTGTTGGATTACGGAAAATTTAAATAAAATTCCTGCTTTAGTTTTTATAGGAGCTGGTGGTTCGCTTGATTATTTAACCGGCTTTGTTCCCCGTGCACCATTTTTTATTAGAAAGATAGGTTTTGAGTGGTTATTTAGGCTTTTGATACAGCCATGGAGATGGCGAAGACAACTAAATTTGCTGAAATTTATTTGGTTGGTGATTTGTCAGCGGGTTTTAAAAAATTGAAAATAAAAGATTTTTGTGGTAAATTAGACTAAATCTTTAAAGAGGTAGGAAAAATGGGGAAAGAAACGCTAACCAGGAGAGAGTTTTTAAAATTAGCAGGAGCAGCCGCAGGAGTAGCATTATTGCCCGAATGTTTTTCTCCATTAACAGAACAGTCGCTTTTGACACCAACAAGAACCAATAGGATCTCCGTTCCCCACAGAACAACCACCGGAACCTCAACTCCAGAAAAACAACCAACCCCTGAGTCAGAAGAAGAAAAGTTACCAGTTGGTATAGAATTGGAAGAAGATAGATGGGGTAAAATAAGAGTTAATATCTCCGGTTTTTTTCAAGATTCATATGTTGATAATGCTGGTAATGTGGTTTTAGAAATAGAAACTTATACTTCAGGAGAAGAAAGTCTCATTTTAAAATTATTATTAGGTCAAAATAATAATGAAGCTTTTAATAGGTCAATTTCCCTTGCAAAAGTTACCCAGGGAGATATAAATAATATTCAGGGATTAAGGAGTGAGCAGGTTAATCCTGGAATTATTCCTGAATTAAATATCCTTAAGGGAAATTTAATAAAAATTTCTTTTGAAGCCGAGGGAACTGATGCTTACACTTGTGAGGTTTATCCGGAAACTCCTACAGAAATGGTTGAAGCTTGTCAAAAGGCAATAGAGACACACAACGAACTTTATGGTAAGTATAAACAAACTATGACAGATTTGGTAAATGCTGTAGAAAGTAATAAGCCAATACCTCCTTTTTTAGTTATTGCTCCTTTTTCTCCAAGAATTGTTTACTAAAGATAATAACTTAAATTATTAATTTTAGGAAAGAATTTTTAAAAGAAGCACCCTGGGTTTTAGAAAATATTGGGGTATTGACAAATTGTTAAAAATCTATTCATAATGTAATTAAATAAAATGCCAATAAACTCAGATAATTATATGCCAACTGCGGAGATTGGTTTTATGGCTAATAATTTGTCGCCGTCAACTTCGGAAATACCTCCATTTAAAGAAGAAATAACAACCGTGGATGTTGGTCGTCCTCCTTCTGGAAATTTTTTTAAAAATAAGAAAAATTTATTAATGATGGTGGGGATTATCTTATTGGCTTTTTCATTATCAGGGGGAGTATTCTTTCTAAAAGAAAGAAAAGAGGTAAGAATGAAAGCTTATAATCCGGAATATGATCAATATTGGGATTGGTGTTTTTGGTGTTTAGGGGCAAAAGATCCCTGTGGAAGAACTAGTGATTATAAAGAAGTTACTGATAGTCTAATTGCTATTACAAGAAAGGGATATAAAGATCACGAAATTGAACATTTAAGAGGGCCGAGTTTTGGGCCGGAAGGTTCCTGTCGTTTAGGAGATGCAAAAGATGTTTTTAAAGATTATCCTGTAAGTTGTACTTCTCTTCAAAAGGATCAGTTTTATAGCGGTTACGGTGCTGCGAGTATTAAAGTTAACAATGACGTCAATTGCGATGATTGCATTGCTATTTCTGAAGCAAGTTTTAATGAGCAAGGATTAAAAATAGTCGCTGTTGGCTATAGCGAGTTCCCCAAAACCAACTATTTAAGGAATTGTCCTTCGGGTATAGATGATCCTAATAAAGAAGGTTGCGCCTCGATTGATTTAAAAAATAGCGCCTTGCGTTTTAGATTTGACCTTTCCGGTCCGGTTTCTCGCAGTTCAGGAGAAGTAATTTCTTCTTGCTCTCCCGATGCAGGGACGCAGCAGACCTGGGCAATTTTAGGACATGACCCCCGGGCTAAAAGAATTATTTGCCGGGCTGAATATGTTTTTTCCGGAGTTACCCCTCAGACAGGGTTGAAGGTTTCAGCGGTAGTCAAAAATCCAGTAGTTTCTGGTGACCAATTTCCCTCCCAGGCAAATGATAATTGCCAAAAAGATGTTTTGGTTGTTCCTTTAAATTGCGCTGATTTAACAAGAAATCCTACTGGGCCAGTTAAGCCAGGAGATGAATTAACCTTTACTTGTACTCATAGTGGCAGCGGTTGGCATCATTATAATTTTCGTTATAAAAGTAATTTGCATGAAGATTGGGAATATGGACCACCGGAGTCTGGGTTCCAAAACAATACTAATGGGTCGGTAACTTATGTAGTCCCTCCAGAAACATGGGGAGCAACTTATACTTTTGAGTGCCAAGCTTGTACAGTAGATAATCAATGTACAAGTTGGGGGAACGCAAATTAAATGAAAGTTAACAAAAAAAATTTATTAAACATTTTTTTAATTTTTGCTATTTTGGCTTTGGCGACAATAGCGGTTTTAACGGCTTTAAGAATTTATCGGTTAAGAAAGCAACCGATTGCTCCAACTTCACCTCAGCCGGTACCGGCAGCAGGGGAGTGTCGTTTGACATTTAATGTTGTTACTCCTACTCCTACTCCGACGGGAACAACAACCCCAACTCCAACAACAACCGAGGGTCCTTCTCCAACCCCGACTCCAACAACAACTCCAACTCCAACACCAACCCCAACTCCAACAACAACCGAAGGTCCTTCTCCAACCCCAACTCCTACTTCTCCCCCTCAAGCGGAAGTAACCCCCACGCCTACTACTTATGTAGCCAGGGTAGAACTTCCGGAGGCAGGAATTGCTTTACCGACTTTGGGAACAATTTTGGGAGGAATAATACTTTTGATTACCAGTCTATTTTTGGTAATTTAAAATTTTTAAACTTTAGGGTTCAGGAAGAGTGGGTTCAAACGGTTCAATACTACTTACCCAACCTATAGCTACTAATTTATTTCTTTCTCTTCGAAAAACTAAACAACCTCTAGTATAGTAATTTCCCTTTTTGTCTTGTTCTTGGGGTTCTTCGGGGAAAGCCAATGGATTAGCGGCAGTTATTGCCCTAACAATAAAATAAGTTTCGTTTGCAGGAAAAGACTTATCTGGATGATTAAGGGTATAAGCTCTAACATCAGGAACAATTTGTCCTATTCGAGCATCAGAAATATTATAAAATTTACCTGGATTTCGATATAAACCAATTTCATCTCCTATTTCTTTAAGATAATCTTCTCTTATTCTTACTTCTTCCAAAATAGGATTATTGTTTTCTGCTACATTTAGGACTTCACCTGGATATCTTTCTATTTCCCCTCCTCCTCCAAAAGCAACTGGGCCGCTATTTCTTATAAAAAGAGGAGCAATACCCCCTGGATAAGTTAATTCAAGAAGTTCTCTTTTAGAGTCATGAGTAGTATCAATTTGGAATTCATATTGTGCGGGCGAAAATTTTTTAAGCCCTAATTTTTCCGGATCAACTTCTGTATTTCCTAAATTTTCAAGCCACTTTAGGCGCTTTCTTAAAAGCAAATATAGTAAAGCAATGGCACCTCCGCCAACCACGAGCTCTCTTCGACCTATAGTAAGTTTTTCTTTCATAATGAGGGTATTTTATCAATATTTATTGAAATAATCAAGTTTTCTTGAAAATAACTTGAATAGATTACGATACACTTAAGACTTTTAAGAGAGACTTTTAAGAGAAGAATTTTTTAAAAAAGCCCCCCCAGAGTCTTAAATGTATGTAACCTGTACATATCAAAAGTGCAAAATGTCCTTGCACATTACAACAGGCTCTTGATTTTTATATCTCTTTTGTTGTTTAATTATTTTTAATGTCTTTTTTAAAATTAGAAAAATTTCTTATTGGTTTATTAATTTTTCTTCTTATTGTCGTTCTTGGTGAACAGGCATTTTTGCTTTACCAAAAAGGTTATTTTAAATCCGGTCTTTTTAAAACTTTTAAAACAATTTCTCAGCCCAAAAGTGAGGAGAAAAGTAATAACTATAGAAAAATTATTTTGTCTTCCGAAGTTTCAGGTTACAATCTGGAATTTAAAAATGAAGCAAAGTTAGAAGAGTTACTAACTAAAATTGGTTTTTGGGAAAAAGATAAGGTTTCTTTAGTGATGGAGCCAAGTATTTTTATTCAACCACAGGGTTTAGAAATTATTCTTGTTGCTAATCTTAACGACTACTATTGGTGTCAAAAAACTAAAGATAATGAAATTATTACTGCTATTAATGTTGAGGGCGATGAAGGAAAAAATGCGCAAATAAAGATTTACCTTAATAAACAAGAACTGGAAGAAAATCTTAATGAACCAACAAGGTTAGATCAGATGATTCTTTTTGGTCTTTATGGTTTAAGCCCAAAAATGAGAGAAAAAGCTCCCTATCGTCAGGGGACAAATGCTATTTTTCAAATGCTTAAAAATGATTATGGAGATTACTTTGGATTAGTGAAGTTAGTCGCTGGTGATTAATTTATCCTATAAAACTTGAAAATAAAAGATTTTTGTGGTAAATTAGACTAAATTAAAAAAAGGGGGGAAGATGGATAAAGAAAGACTAACTAGGAGAGAGTTTTTAAAATTAGCAGGAGCAGGAGTATTATTGCCTAGTTTTATTCCTTTGGAAAATCCCCGACCAACCCCTGAGTTTTCTTCGATATCAGAACCACTAGCGATATCAAGAGAAACTCAACCCCATACAGTATTTAGTTTAGAAACAGATTCTAATGAATCTGAAAATAGTAGATTAGAACAAACTAATTTTAAAAAACCCGAGTTAACTGAAACTTCAGATGTTAGATTAGATTCTGAGAGAGTAAGAGATATGTTTTTCCAAGAAACAGCAGGGGGGATAGCATATGTTGTGCAGAGAGGTGATACCCTATTTGGTATTGCTGAGAAATTTTTTGATAGTAATTTAAATACTTTATTAGATCTTAATCCTGATTATGAAAGTAATCCTGATTTAATTTACGCGGGCAATCTAATTGTTCTCCCCCAAGATTTAGAAATAGGTGGTATTAGTTTCTGGAGTTCTAAGCCTCGATTAAATAATAAATGGATTTATCCAGGTGAAGCAGATCCACCTGTAAAATGGAAAGATATTGTTATTTATGTTTGGAACCCAAACGATCCAAGTTCTCAGCCTGGTAGCAAAGAGTATCCATTTGTTGTCGTGACTGTTGGGCGGCGTCTTACTCAATAACCTTTTTATTCCTTCCTCTTTAAAATATAGAACAGAAGGTTGACTTTACGGGGTTTTGTTTTTATACTTAAACTATGGAAGAGGTGGAGGGGAAATACTCATCTCCAAAGATAAATCGCGCTTTAATTTATGCTTTTATTTTTTTTCTTATATTTGATTTATTTGCATATGGAATATTTTATTCTGCTAAAAGATTAAAGACAAAGACCCAGGAGATGCAAATTACTCAAAATAAACAAAATGAGCAAAAAGAAGTGGGGGAAGTTAAGGTTGATACCGTCCTTTATAAAGAATATTTAGAGAAATATCCCAATAATACTTCTCCCGTTACTAATTATAGTTTTACTATTACGGGAGAAATAGGTGATGTTTCTGATGGCTTTTTTATTATTAAGGTAAACGGGGAAACTATCAGAATTAAATATCGTCCGGAATCTCATATTTTCATTGTGTCAGAAAATCACAGTTGGAAAGAAATACCCTTTACTCCGCAATCTCTTAAGATAGGAGATAGAGAGAAACTGTTAGTTAGTGAATTAGAGAATAAAGAGCTTGTTTTAGTGGCAATTTTACGAAATGAAAGAAAGTAGATGAAGAAAATTATAAAATCAGTAATAATTACTCTGTTGGAACTATTATTAATTAGCTTTTTGGGTTTATCAGATGGACTGGTTACTGAAATATTTGCTGCCTGTAGTTTTTCCGTACCGGACTGTTATACTGATAGTGCGGGTTGTCACGATACATGGAAGACCATTTCTGGGTGTAGTTGGATGAACTTTGGTATTCCCGATGGTTGGAAATGTGTAATTATTTATACTCCCTGGTCGTGTTCAGGAAGTATGTGTGGTTGGTGGATTCATCCGGAAGTTTATACTTGTAGTTCAAGTTGCTGTGGGGGAGGTGGCGGCACTACCCCCACCCCCACTCCCACCCTTCCTCCTCCAGATGTAA
>Ga0209102_1000757_pt1 | contig 19930 bp, 17 predicted proteins | sample ConPoolayeHmetaG_FD_185483 | JGI IMG/M metagenome (GOLD analysis project Ga0209102, IMG submission 185483) | Hot spring microbial mat communities from California, USA to study Microbial Dark Matter (Phase II) - Cone Pool mat layer H metaG... ...
TTTGAAGTAGTGTGGATTGAGAACAAGCAAGTCGTGTCGGTCACCCCCAGGCCTGAGTTTAAGCCCTTCTTCGACCTGGAATATCAGGGAATGCCGGAGGCTGTAGTGCACATCGGACATCGACGAGGGACGAAGCCCCTCTTCAAAACCAGATTCCCCTTCCCCTTATCAAAGGGGAAGGGGATACAGGGGGAAAGGGTCAATACTAAAAGTGAAATTTATTGTTGACCACAATGTGGGTAAGCTAGCCAAGTGGCTGAGGATGATGGGGTACGACACCCTGTTCTTTACCGGCGAGGACGACTGGCAGATGATAATGACCGCCCTGAATGAGGGCAGGGTAATTGTGACCAGGGATACCCAGATTATGAAGAGAGGGGTGGTGACCAGCGGGAGGCTCAAGGCTGTTCTTATCCGCGGTGACGAGCCAAGGCAGCAACTGCAACAGGTAGCAGAGACTCTGAAGTTGGACCGGCAATCCAGGTCATTCACTATCTGTCTGGAGTGTAATCAACCCCTTGAAGAAAGGACCAGACAGCAGGTGAGGAACCGTGTGCCTCCCTACGTTTTCCAGACACAAAACCAGTATGTGGAGTGTCCTTCCTGCCATCGAATCTACTGGAAGGGGACACACTGGCAGGCGATGACCAGACAACTGGAGAAACTCCGACAGGGCTGACATCAGCGGTCTTTTGTCCTCTTGACCATAGTTCAGGTTATTGCTACACTTCAAGATAAGATAAATAGTGCTTTAAGGTCTTGGTGTGAAGGTTGTAACTGCCGAGCAAATGAGGCAGATAGACCAGGAGTGTGAGAAGATTGGCTTGCCCACCAGCGTGCTGATGGAGAACGCCGGCAAAGCTGTGGCTGAAGGGGTCAGGCGAATCTTGGGCACTGCTGAACAGCAGGATATTCTAATGCTGATTGGCCCTGGTAACAATGGCGGTGATGGACTGGTAGCAGCTCGTTACCTGCATGACTGGGGAGCCAAGGTCAGCCTCTACTTGTTCGGTCGGAGACCGGCAAATGATACGAACCTTAAGCAGGTTCAGGAGCGTAACATAGCTTGTGTTGATGTCGCCAAGGAAGAAAATCTGGGCGGGCTTGATGACAGACTGGCATCAGCTACGGCGGTTATTGATGCTCTATTTGGCACCGGGAAAAGCCGTCCTCTTGGTGATACCTTCGCCCTAGCCCTGGAGAGGGTGAGTAGAGCCAAAGAGAGACGCCCGAACCTTCATATCATCGCTCTGGATTTGCCATCAGGGCTCAATGCCGATACCGGTGCCGTAGACCCTGCCTGCCTCTATGCTGATGATACGATTACCCTTGGCTTTCCCAAAGCGGGCTTATTTAACCCTCCCGGTTCGGAAAGGGCTGGTAGGATAACGGTAGTTGATATTGGTATACCTTCATATCTGGCAGAAAAAATACCCCTTGAGCTTATCACCGCTGAGTGGGCTAGGTCGGTTCTTCCCAAACGTCCCCTTGGAGCTAACAAAGGGACTTTTGGTAGAGTTCTTGTTGTTGCGGGTTCAATCAATTATATAGGTGCGGCCTATTTGGCCTGTAGTGGCGCCATAAGAGTCGGGGCGGGATTGGTGACGCTGGCCACGGCGACCAGCCTGCAACCGATTTTAGCCTCAAAGCTAACCGAGGTAACCTATCTACCTCTACCCGAATCCAGTCCGGGCGTTATTGCTCCACAGGCAGCCAGTCTGATACACGAAGAACTGGGCAATTACCATGTCCTGCTTCTGGGCTGCGGACTGGGGCAGAGCCAATCTGTCATGAGGTTCATTAGAGCTGTAATCTTGGGAGAAAAGGTAACGCTGCCGCGGCTCGTCCTTGATGCTGACGCACTCAATACTCTGGCTAAAACCCCGCGCTGGTGGCAACGGTTAGGGGACAATGCTATACTTACCCCGCATCCTGGTGAAATGTCCCGGCTGGCTGGGATGACTGTAGAGGAGGTGCAATCAGATAGGGTGGGCGTGGCGACCAAGGTAGCTAGGGAGTGGCATAAGACGGTTGTCCTGAAGGGAGCCTATACTGTTATTGCTACCCCGGATGGCTGCCCCAGGATTAGCCCGGTAGCTAACCCTGGATTGGCATCCGCTGGAACCGGGGATGTCCTGACCGGGGTTATCGCGGGACTGGTGGCACAGGGTCTAACTCTGGCTGATGCTGCTACTTGCGGGGTATATCTCCATGGCGAGGCCGGCGAAATGGTCAGAAAGAAACTGGGCGATGCCGGCATGGTTGCTACTGACCTTTTGCCGGTACTGCCACTGGTGATTAAGCAGCTCAAGGAGAAAAGCCGATAGTTCAGGAGACAAAATTATGTTATTAGCTATTGATATTGGAAATACCAACGTCGTTTTTGGGGTTTTTGAAGGCGAGCAGCTCCGTGCCACCTGGCGTATGGCTACGGATGTTCACCAGATGGCGGATGAATATGGTATCCTGCTGCTTAACCTGATTGAGCATAAAGGTATGGATGTATCAGCTATTAAGGAAGTAGCCCTATGCAGTGTTGTCCCGCCGTTAACTACCACCTTCCTTGACCTTTCGCAGCGGTACTTTCACACCACGCCTCTGGTGGTAGGGGCTGGAGTCAGGACTGGAGTGCGTATCCGTACAGACAACCCGAGAGAGGTTGGCGCTGACCGGATCGCTGACGCGGTCGCCGCTCATCACCTCTATGGCGGTCCGGTAATCATTGTTGACCTGGGTACAACTACTGTCTTTGGTATTGTCTCCAGAGAAGGAGACTATATTGGCGGTGTTATCGCCACTGGCATAGCTACTGCGGCTGAAGCGCTATTCACCCGGACGGCGCAGTTGCCCCGTGTGGAGCTCGTCCCTCCCAAACGTGTTATTGGCACCAACACAGTGGCGGCCATGCAGTCGGGGATTATCTACGGCTATGCGTCGCTTGTTGAAGGGATGCTGGCTCGAATCCAGAAGGAACTGGGAGAGAAGGCTCTGGTAGTGGCTACCGGAGGTTATGCGGAACTTATAGCCAGAGAAACGAAAGTAATTGATAAGGTAAATCCTGACTTGACGCTGATAGGACTAAGGCTTATCTACCAGAGAAATAAAGCGTAAGAGGGGAGTCAAAGAGGGGCGATGCCTTTTTATATTGAATAGCGTGTTTAGGAGGACTCCGCCCCTCTTAAAAAACCTGTCTCCTCTCTTTGGAAAGGAGAGGAAATACAGAGGGTGAGGTTGTTTTACCCCCGATTGGGAGGTGGTAATGTTAGCGAATAAGACCATAGTTTTAGGTGTGACGGGAAGCATAGCTGCTTACAAAGCGGCTGAGCTTGCCAGCAGATTGACCCAGGCTGGGGCTAAGGTTGAGGTAGTTATGACTGAGGCGGCGACCAGGTTTGTTAGTCCCTTAACCTTTCGCAGTCTCACGAACCGTCCGGTGGTAACCAGTATGTGGGAGCTTGCTTCCGAGTTCAGCATTGAGCATGTAGCCCTGGCTGAGGCGGCGGACATCGTGGTTATCGCTCCGGCGACTGCCAATATTATCGCTAAACTGGCGGCTGGTGTCGCTGATGACATGCTCAGTTGCACCGTACTGGCGACCCGAGCGCCGGTTATTATTGCCCCAGCCATGCACTCTGGTATGTGGGAGAATGCGGTGACGCAGGAGAATGTGGCTAAACTGAAGGCGCGCGGTCTCGTTTTTGTTGGACCGGAGTATGGTCGTCTGGCTTCGGGGGGAATGGGGCAGGGTCGGTTTGCCGAGGTTGAGAAGATTATCGGCACTATCACTCAGGTGCTGGGTCGTAAGGGTGACCTTGAGGGCAAACGGGTTGTCGTCACGGCGGGTGGCACGCAGGAAGCCATTGACCCAGTTCGCTTTGTCGGGAATCGCTCTTCGGGCAAGATGGGCTATGCGGTAGCTGAGGCGGCTAGGGATAGGGGGGCTGAAGTGACGCTGGTTACTGCTCCTACCGCTCTTGCTGACCCGGCGGGCGTGGCGGTCGTTCATATTGAGAGTGCTGTCCAGATGAGAGAGGCGGTGGTCAGGGCTGCGGCTGAAGCCGATGCTCTGATTATGGCGGCGGCGGTGGCTGACTACCAGCCAAAGAGCCGAGCCAGACAGAAAATTAAGAGAGAAGCCACTGGTGACAGCTTCACTCTGGAGCTGGTGAGGACGCCGGATATTCTGGCTGAGGTAAAGGGCGATTTTATCAAGGTCGGCTTTGCCGCGGAGAGCGAGAACCTGCTCGCCAATGCCAGGGACAAACTCAAGAGGAAGCAGGTTGACCTCTTCGTTGCCAATGACATCACTGCCCCTGATAGCGGTTTCGGCGCCGATACCAACAAAGTAACCCTGATTGACAAAGATGGCGAAGTAGAAGACCTGCCCCTGATGAACAAGAGAGAGGTAGCCGATAAGATACTGGACAAGGTGGTGGAGATACTGACTAAGAAAGCTGGGAAGCAGGGCGTAAGAGATAAATCGGGATGAAAAAGCCTCAAACTAACTATGCTTTTATTGATGGAACCAACCTTTACCGGACTATGAAAGCAGTAGGTTGGGATTTAGACTACCGCCGCTTTAGAATATACTTGAGTGAGCATTATGGTGTTAGTAAGGCATATTACTTCATCGGCTATATGCCCGAGAATACGCCTCTTTATACTTTCTACAGTCTGTGGGGTATGTAATAATATTCAAGCCCATTCTAAAAACACCAGAAGGCAGGGTTAAAGGCAATTGTGATGCTGAGTTAGTATTACAGGTTATGATAGACTTGGATAGTTATGAAAAGGCGGTACTAGTAAGTAGTGATGGGGATTTTTACTGTCTAGTGAACTATCTGCGCGAGAAAAATAAACTAGAGTGTGTTCTAGCACCTTGTAAAGCGGGGTGTTCGCATTTACTAGATATAGCCTCCAAGGGGCAAGTGGCGTATTTAGATAACCTGCGTGGGAAATTGGAGTATAAAAAGAAAAACCCCCTGTAAGGACGGAACCTCACAGGGTGTTTTTCGTCGTGATTCTGATTGTTAGAATATCACACAATCAGATATTTGTCAATAGTCATTTGGAAAGGGCAGGGGGAATGTAGGGTAAGAAGTCGGAGGCTCTTTTTGAGCTTACCTTCACCTCGAAAGATGGGTGGATATTAAGAGTTTAAGATACGATACCATCTTGCCCAACGGTATCCTCTAGCCTAGAAAAAGAGGGAACAATTAATAGAAGAGGGAACTAAGGGAAAGGGAGAGACTCTTTAATTAAAGTTTCCCCTTCCCCTTGTCAAGGGGAAGGGGATTAAGGGGATAGGATTAGTAAGACAAATAAGGTGGAGAGGTTAAACAAAAAAATACAGAAAGGGAATTATGGCAGAAGCACCAACAAAAGATGAAATGCCCAAAGCGTATGAGCCGGGTAAGGTTGAGCAGAAGTGGTATAAATTCTGGCTGGAGAAGGGCTATTTCCGGGCTGAGATAGACCCCAAAAAGAAGCCCTTTGTCATCATCCTGCCCCTGCCCAATGTTACTGGCGAGCTCCATATCGGGCATGTCCTGGTTGATACGCTGCAGGATATTATGACCCGCTGGCACCGGATGAAGGGCGATTCGGCGCTATGGTTGCCCGGAACCGACCATGCTGGCATAGCGGCGCAGGTGGTGGTGGAGCGAATGCTGGCTGAAGAGGGACTGGACAGGCACCAGTTGGGCAGGGATAAGTTTCTGGAGAGAATGTGGCAGTGGGCAAAAAGCACCCGTCAGACTATTACCGAGCAGCACCATCGACTGGGCGCCTCCTGTGACTGGAGTCGTGAGTATTTTACCCTGGACGAGGGACCAAGCCGGGCAGTGCGTACCGCCTTTGTCAATCTATATAATAAGGGTTTAATCTACAGGGGAGAACGCATTATCAACTGGTGCCCTCGCTGTGCTACTGCCCTCTCCGACCTTGAAACAGAGCATAAAGATGTAAGCGGGCATCTGTGGTATGTCCGTTACCCTCTGGTGGAAGGTGATGGCTTTATCACCGTCGCCACCACCCGCCCTGAAACGATTCTCGGCGATACGGCGGTGGCGGTCAATCCTGAAGACAAGCGCTTCAAGGCTATGGTGGGCAAGAAGGTTATATTGCCTGCAATCAAGCGGGAAATACCGATTATCGCTGATGAGGCTGTTGACCCGGCTTTTGGTACCGGAGCGGTAAAGATTACCCCGGCTCACGACCCGGTGGACTTTGAAGTGGCTCAGCGGCAGGGTCTGCCACTGATAAACATCCTGAATTCAGATGCTACTATGAATGAGAATGCTGGACCCTATAAAGGTCTCGACCGCTTTAAGTGCCGAGAAGCCATACTGGCTGACCTGGAAAGGGACGGGCTTCTGGAAAAGGTTGAGCCTTATACCCACTCGGTAGGACACTGCGACCGATGTCAGACGATTGTTGAACCTTTAGCCAGCAAACAGTGGTTTGTTAATATTAAACCGCTGGCTGGACCGGCGATAGATGCCATCGTTGATGGGCGTATCAAGATTGTTCCTGACTTCTTTACTAAAGTCTATCTCAACTGGATGGAGAATATTCGCGACTGGTGTATCAGCCGTCAGCTCTGGTGGGGACACCGCATTCCAGTCTGGTACTGCCAGGACTGCGGTGGACTAACGGCGAGCGTTGATGACGCCAAAGCCTGTAGCCATTGTGGCTCAGCCAGAATAGAGCAGGACCCGGATGTTCTGGACACCTGGTTTAGCTCGGCACTGGTAACTCACTCGACCCTGGGCTGGCCGGGCGATACCGATGACCTGCGCTATTTCTACCCGACCTCGGTAATGGAAACCGGCTATGACATCCTTTTCTTCTGGGTAGCCAGGATGATCATGATGGGTCTTGAGGATACCGGGGATATCCCCTTCCGTACTGTCTACCTCCACGGTCTGATACGGGATGAGAGGGGAGTTAAGATGAGCCGGGTCAGGGGCAACGTAGTTAATCCGATTGATACCCTGGAACAATATGGCGCTGATGCCCTGCGCTTCGCCGTCATCACCGGTACGTCCCCGGGGATTGACAGCAAGCTCTCTACGGCTAAGCTGGAAGCTGGTCGCAACTTTGCCAATAAACTGTGGAATGCCACCCGTTTTGTTGTCAGAAGTATAGATGGTGAAGAGAGTATGGTAATCCAGCGGGATTCGTTGCCGACAGAAGACCGGTGGATTCTTAGTCGGTTGAACCGAACTATTGCCAGCGTTACCAGATTGCTGGAAGACTTCCAGTTTGCTGAAGCTCAAAGGCAAATCTATGATTTCCTGTGGGGCGAGTTCTGTGACTGGTATATTGAGCTGGCCAAGATTCGCCTGCGTTCGGTTAGCGAAGGGGCATTGTCTCCTGTCCCCGTGCTGGTTCATGTGCTGGAGACCTCGCTACGGTTACTGCATCCCTATATGCCTTTCATTACCGAAGAGCTATGGCAGAACTTGAAGCGCCGCCTGCCTTCTGGCTGGCACGAGAGTGAGTCCATAATGGTAGCTCCTTATCCTGAGGCTGATAGTAGGGCGGTTGACCCTGAGGCAGAGCGAGTTATGGAGTCGGTAATCGAAATAATACGGTCTATCCGCAATGCCCGGGCTCAGTATAATGTGGAAAGCTCCAGGTGGATTGAGGCACAGGTCTATGGCGGCAAGCTGACATTGGCTATTACTCCCTATTCTCAGGCTATCGGGACTCTGGCCAGGGTAAGGCCGGTCACGATTATGGATACCCGGGAGAAGAGTAAGGCAGGCGAAAATAACCTGGTCCTATTGCTGACGGAGACGGAAGTCACCATACCTATGGAGAGCATGGTTGACCGGGAAGCCGAGAGAAAACGGCTGGAGCAGGAGATAGAACGAAGCGAAGCTGAACTTGCTCGTCTTGAAGCCAGACTAAAGGACAAGGACTTTCTGTCCAAGGCGCCAGCCTCGGTCATTGAGAAGGAACGGCAGAAGTGCGATGCCTTAACTGATAGATTAAAGAGGCTAAGGCAGCAAGTCCTCAGGTAGATTCCAGCTCAAGCTCACGCCTATCTAAACGCCGTGAGAGACCTTTATTCTTCAACCAGTCCAGTGCCTTCTTGGTATCACTGGCTACTTTTGCCTTGTCCGACTGCTTCAGCCGGTGCTTGAATAGCCAGTAGGTGAATTCCTTTAGCTCGGTCAGGCTGATAGACTTGAGCTGACGGTAGCCCTTCTCCTGTCTGAAGCGTCTGAGCAATACAGCTCTGGTGGCACCGTAGATTCGCCGGTAAGCCTCATTAATAATAATGTCGTGCTCCCTCAAGTAGCCTGAAGACCACCTTTCCTTGCGTACCTCTTCTTCTACCGCCAGCACCAGAGCCTCCTCCACGGTAACGCCGTAAAAGTAGTTAAGATACTGGTGATATTTAGTGCTGCCGATAAGCTCCTTGAATTTCTCTTTGGGTAGGTTGAGCGGTGGCTCACCATGGAAAAGCAGGGCGGTCTTCTCATCGTCAGGCAACAGGCCATCAACTGCCTGGCAGAGGCGCTCCGCCAGTAAGAGCCAGTCGAAGGCTTCGCCATCGATAAGGTAATTATAGGTATGCCCGTTAAGGGTCTCCTTGGCGGTATTGCACAGTCCAATTGCCTCAAGCAGGGCGAGGTACCAGTGCTTACCCTCGGCGATTGCCCGCTCCAGATGTTTTATTGCCTCAGCGTTACCTGCTGGGGTTAACTGGTTGTTAAGTTCGGGATTGTTTATTAACCTCACCTCCTCCATCCTTGGCGGCTTCTGCCTTGAGCCTCTCGTAGAACTGAAGGCGCCCGGTATTCACCATTTCGGTAATCTTCTTGGCAATCGCCTCCCCCACCCCCGGGATTTCCCTTAATCTATTCTCCCTGACCAGCTGCTCCACCTCAACCGGCAGTTCTTGAATGGACTTGGCTACCTTCTCATAAGCCCTGATTTTGAAGATATTGTCCTTCTTTATTTTGAGAAGGTCAGCAATATCCTGAAAGATTTTAGCAATTTCAGTGTTGGTCATAGGATTTAATTCTAGCTGGCATCTACCCGATTTTTCAAATTGGTATACTCCCCAAGCGCGACACTTGGGGCATCTGACTGGCTCACCAATTTCGGCATCCCCGAGTCCTCTATCAGTCACCCAATCAGGGCAATCATCAACATATTCAGGCTCTTCCTCATTTGAAGCAACACAATAGGTATAGTCGTTAAACTGGTATATTAATTCGTTCCCGCTATATCCGCAATTCAAGCATCTATACTGCGCCATAATCACCCCTCTTCTCTCTTAGGTATTTTTTGTTTTCTTAGTCTTGTATTTAGTCTTCTTTTCTAGTATTTGTGCTTGAGGAACCAATTTTGTCTTTCTTTTTCTAGCAGGTATTTGGTATTCTGCTAATTCCTTTTTGCCCATTTTAATCTTCTTGCCTGTCCTTCCAACGGATAAAGGCAATTCCTGAAGCATCCTTGCTGTTTCCAGTCTCTGCTCAGCTATTTGGCAATATTTCTGTGAAATATCAATGTGAATAAAATGACGGCCAGTTTTTTGGGCTACTACCGCCACTGTTCCTGTTCCTCCAAACATATCTAATACGACATTACCTTTGTAAGTATAAAACTTAATGAGCCTGTATATCAGCATTTCAGGAAATGGGGTAGGATGTCCTCTGCGCTGTGACTCCGGCGGTATATACCAGAAGCCATCAGAAAATCTCATGAACTCATCATTTGTTATGTCTCTGTCTTTCTTATTACCGTCTAGGGTCCAAGAATCTTTGCAGAAGACCAAGACATATTCCCAAGAAGGCACGATGTGGGGATTTGATGGACTCATCCAACTTCCCCACGCAGTCCTGCGTCCCATAGTCTGCTTATACCAGATTATCTCAGTTCTCATTATCATGCCTATTTCTCTTAGCTGATTTGAAAAATCGTGATGAATAGGTCTAAAGTTCTTTATACTGGTGGGAGCAATGTTAAGAGCAAATCTCCCTCCAGAGACTAACACCCGCTTTGTCTCTATCCAGACTTTTTTCATCCATTCTAAGTAACTGTCATAAGCCAGACTATCATCATGGTTATCATAGTCTATGCCCAAATTATAGGGTGGCGAGGTTACTGCCAGATGAACAGTTTCATCTGGAATTTGACTCATAACTTCGAGGCAGTCACCGCAAATTATTCGGTCTAAGAATTCCATAATTATCGGCTTCCTATTTTGGAATTTCCACCTTCCAATAACGTAAGTCATCAATCAAGTCATCTATTGGTCGTACACTGTGGCAATATTGGGTATGATTTGGAATTGCGAGGCTGTCAAAGACTATAGAATTGTTACCTTTGTCCACGTTTTCTCGTTTGAGCGATATATCGGCGTCTAGTCTGGGGTCTTTGTCATTTTTGTATCTTTTCACTAAATACACTCTGTCACTAAAACTTTCAAGTAATCGGCGAGCCGCTGTAGCCTCTTTACATGACTTACCTAACTCACTTGCTTTTGGTTTATAAATATCTCTATCTTCAGTAACAACCACAAACGGTATGTTGGAACTTAATCTAGTAAGCTCCAAAAAGCAGCTTCTGTGTGGCGAGCGTGGAAAGATACTTTGCAGTTAATAATAGCTAATAGCCTCCATTGTTGACCAAATTGACTAGGTCTTATGAGAGCAAACAAGTCTAAGTCAGGATAATCTTCAAGCTGACTCTGGTCACAGCGACGTTTTACAGGTATTCGTGTAAAGTCCATAATTTGAAATAGGTTCTTCTTATCACTGATAAACTTTTTAAGCTCAGTTTCCTTAGCGCGTGTAACTACTATATTATCGTTCTGTAAAAAGCTATTAAGTATTTTTGCCACTATACGCTCGAAAGCTGCTCCCCCTAACGTTTTAAGGGATTGTGCTACTTTGTCTGTAGTCATGGTTCTTTTCACCTCCCGTGGCAGTATTTGTATTTTTTGCCTGAGCCGCAGGGGCAGGGGTCGTTGCGCCCTATCTTTTTGCCGGCGACCTTTTGTTTTCGTTGCTTGCTACCTGCGCCGGCGGTGACCTGAGCCATGGGTGACGGCGCTGGCTGGGAAGCTTCCCTTTTGGCAAGAGTGACATGGAATATGGTACGGGTGATGTCATGCCGGATGGTATCCAGCAGTATTTGAAACTGCTCATAGCCTCTATTCTTGTAGGCGTCCACCGCTTTCACCTGACGCAGGCTCTCCCAGCCAGCCTGCAGACGCATCTCTTCCATTCTGGTCAGGTGCTCAATCCAAAGGCTGTCCATAGTGCGCAGCATTATCAGTCGCTCCAGCTTCCGCATATTCTCCGAGCCCATTTCCTGCTCCCGTTGCTGGTATAGAGCCTCTGCCTGCTGAATTAACCTCTGTTCAATCTCTCGGGGCTTGAGTGAGGAGAGAACCCCAGCATTAAGCTCCGGGGGGAGGGGCATAATGGTGGTAACATCGTCAATTAAGCCCTTGATGTCCCGGCCATCACCACGGCTGTCCTGGATATGGGCAGACACGATACCCTGTATTTCTTCTCTGACCATAGAGAGGATGTTGGCTTTAAGGTCGGCGCCACTTAATATCTTCCGCCGCTCACCATAGATAAGCTCTCTTTGCTGGTTGACCACATCGTCATATTCCACCAGGTGTTTACGTATGTCGAAGTGGTAGCCCTCTACCCTTACCTGAGCATTTTCAATGGAGCGATTAAGCAGTTTATTCTCGATGGGAGTATTCTCATCAAAACCAGCCCAGTCCATAAAGCCCTTGATTCGGTCACCACCGAAGCGCTTCATAATGTCATCCTCCAGGGAGACATAGAAGCGGGACTGTCCCGGGTCACCCTGTCTGCCGGAACGACCTCTGAGCTGGTTGTCAATCCGCCTTGCCTCATGACGCTCGGTGCCGAGAACGAAGAGCCCCCCGAGCTCAACCACCTTATTGTGTTCCTCCTGCCACTCCTGTTCACTCCTCCCGGCCGGGTTTCCTCCCAGAACAATATCAACGCCACGCCCCGCCATATTGGTGGCGACAGTTACCTTCCCAAGCCGCCCCGCCTGAGCGATGATGCCTGCCTCCTTCTCATGGTACTTGGCATTGAGCACCTGGTGCGGTATTCCCTTTCTCTTCAGCATTTCACTGAGCTTTTCTGACTTCTCAATAGATACGGTGCCGACCAGCACCGGTTGTTTTTTCCTGTAGAGTTGCTCTATCTCCCGCACCACCGCCTTGAATTTAGACTCTTCATCCTTGTAAATGCGGTCGGGGAAGTCCTGGCGGATCATTGGTTCATTGGTGGGAATAACCACCACATCAAGTTTATATATCTTGTAGAACTCCTCCGCCTCAGTAGCTGCCGTACCGGTCATACCGGCCAGCTTTTGGTACATCCGGAAGTAGTTCTGGATGGTGATGGTAGCGAAGGTCATACTTTCCCGCTGAATCTTGACGTGCTCCTTGGCTTCAATAGCCTGGTGCAGCCCCTCTGAGTAGCGGCGGCCAAACATCAGCCGACCGGTGAACTCGTCAACAATAATCACCTGACCATCTTTTACCACATAGTCGCGGTCTCTCCTGTAGAGGGCATGGGCGAGCATTGCCTGACGGAAAGCACGGAGGAGATAGATACGCGTTCGTTCTTCTTCAAAGGTCAGCTTTCTGGCTTCTCCGCCCTCCTCCCCGCCGAACAGGTCTTTGGCTGTCATACCGAAAGCCCTGGCGAATTTGTCCTGCCCACGAGCCGTCTCCCTGACACTTCGGGTCTTTTCGTAGGCGATATAGTCGTATTGCCCTTCCTCAAGCGCAGCCTTCTCTTTCTCCTCAGAGGTGACTGGCTCATGAGGCAGTACCTTAAAGCTCATACGTCTCACGACGGCGTCAACAGCCTGGTAGACCTGACCTGCCTGCTCGGCAGGACCACTGATGATAAGCGGGGTCCGTGCCTCATCAATAAGCAGGTTGTCCACTTCGTCAACAATGGCATAGTTCAAGGGACGCTGTACACAGTAGGCCAGGTCTACAACCATATTGTCCCGCAGGTAATCGAAGCCAAATTCGCTGCTGGTGCCATAGGTAATATCAGCCTTATAGGCTTCCTGCCGGGAAATGGGGCGGAAGTGACGCCAGGGGTCGCTTTCCTTACCGGAATCGTAGGTAGGGTCATAGAGGCAGGCAGGGGTATGTTCGTCCGGGGTCTGCTGGGGATAGATGCTAGCCACGCTCACCCCGAGCAGGTGATAGATAGGCCCCATCCAGTACGGGTCCCGACGAGCTAGATAGTCGTTAACCGTGACCAGGTGGCAGCCCTGACCGGTCAGGGAGTTGAGGTAGAGGGGGAGGGTAGCCACCAGGGTTTTGCCCTCGCCGGTCTTCATCTCGGCGATCTTGCCCTGGTGAAGAACAATGCCCCCCATTAGCTGGACATCAAAGTGGCGCTGACCTATAGTCCGCTTGGCGGCTTCACGGACGGCGGCAAAGGCTTCGGGCAAAAGCTCATCAAGAGAACTGCCAGCTTGCAGCCGAGCCTTGAACTCATCGGTCTTAGCGCGAAGTTCGGCATCGCTGAGTCGCGCAAACTCGGGCTCAAGCTCATTTATCTCATCTACCAGAGGCAGTAAGCGCTGAAGTTGTTTTTCATTAGAATCAATAAGACTGCCCAGAAATTTGAACACGATTTACCTCTGCTCAAACAGAGCTCCTATTGATTGCCCGGTATGAATACGTTTAATGGCTTCACCCAGTAGTGGCGCTATAGACAAAACGGTAATTTTGTCCAGTTTCTTATCACCGGTGACGGGAATGGTGTCTGTAACTATTACCTCTTTCACCGGGGACGAGGCTATCCTCTGAATAGCCGGGCCAGAAAACACCGGATGGGTAGCACAGGCGTATATCTCCTTCACTCCTCGCTCCCGGAGGACTGAGACAACATTAACCAAAGAGCCGGCAGTGTCTATCTCGTCGTCTACAGTGAGGGCTATCTTACCCTCTACCTCTCCGATGACATTAAGTGTCTCTTTCTTATCAACATTACCCATGCGTCTCTGTTCTATAATAGCCAGAGGGGCATTAAGCCTGTCAGCTACATCTCGGGCTCGTTTGGAGATGCCGAAGTCAGTGGCAACCACTACCAGTCTGTCAAAGTCCTTCTTCTTGAAATAATCGCTCAGCAGGTACAGGGCGGTCAGTTCATCAACGGGTATGTTAAAAAAGCCTTGAATTTGCCCGGCGTGCAGGTCTACGGTCAACAAGCGATTGGCTCCAGCTACAGTGAGCAGGTCAGCTATTAACCTGGCGGTTATCGGGACACGGGGCTGGTCTTTCTTATCGGTGCGGGCATAGGCGTAGTAGGGGACTACCGCGGTAATGCGTCCGGCTGATGCTCTTTTGAAAGCATCAATCATAATCAGTAGCTCAACCAGATTCTTATTGACCGGGGAGGAGAGGGGTTGAACGATAAAGGTGTCTCGCTCGCGCACATTGTCCAGAATGCGAACGAAAATATTCTCGTTGCTGAACTCAAAAACCTCGCAGTTGCCTAAAGATATACCCAGATATTCCGTGATTGCCTTGGCGAGGGCAGGATGGGCATTGCCGGTGAATACCTTCAACTCATCCACGCTGATTCCTCCCTTTCTCTAACTCCAGTAGATAGCTTCATTATAGCACTATTTTCTATTGACCTCACCCCCTTTAAGCACCGGAAAAAAGCAAAGATTTTTCCGGGAACCCCTTTATCTCCCTTTCCTTCAAAGGAGAGGGAGAGAGATATTTAAAGAGAGGCTTCGTCTCCTCTTAGTCCGGTTTCGCACCTCTTTCCTTAAAAAAGTAATATGAAAGGCTGAAGGGCTCTTACTCTAAAGGAGATAAGTAGAGGTAGATATTAAAAAGGTCTCCCCTTCCCCTTATCAAGGGGAGGGAGAGAAAGGGGGATAGGGTTATCAAACGGATATTATCTGTGAATCCCGGGCACCGGGAAGCGTGAGCATAAGTTAAGAACCTCCTGGTGCACCTGGTCTTGGATATCTCGGTTATCGATATCTGTAAGCACCTTCACAATCATTGAAGCAATCTGCTTCATTTCGTCCCTGCCGAAGCCACGCGTGGTAACCGCCGGTGTCCCCACTCTAATGCCGCTGGTTACCAGCGAGGAGCGCGGGTCAAAGGGGATGCCATCGCGGTTGACCACGATGCCAGCTCTACCCAGAGCTTTCTCAGCCTTCTTGCCGGTGATGCCCAGCTCAATAAGGCTTATCAAGGCAAGGTGGGTATCTGTTCCGCCGGATACTAGGTGCATACCTAGCCTCTTTAGCTCGCTGGCTAGAACAAGGGCATTATCCAGTATGGCGCGCTGATATTCCACGAATTCAGGTTGCATGGCTTCATAAAAGGCTACTGCTTTAGCCGCAATAAGGTGCATGAAGGGTCCTCCCTGCATTTGGGGGAAAACAGCCGCATCTATGGCGGTAGCTAGCTCCTTACGGCATAAAATAAACCCGCCCCTCGGACCGCGTAGCGTCTTGTGGGTGGTAGCGGTTACGACATCGGCATAAGGGATGGGGGAGGGATACAGCCCGGCGGCAATCATGCCAGCCGTGTGAGCTATATCAACCATTAGCTTGGCTCCGACAAGGTCAGCAATATGACGAAAACGCTCAAAGTCAATAATCCGGGGGTAGGCACTGGCACCAGTAACAATCAGCCTTGGCCTGTATCTTAAGGCGAGTCTTTCTATTTCCTGGTAGTCGATTCTTTCTGTTTCCCGATTAACGCCGTACTGGATAAAATTATATGACTTGCCTGAGAAGCTTGCCCTGTCACCATGAGTGAGATGGCCTCCGTGAGCCAGACTCATGCCCATTGCTGTGTCTCCATAATCCAATAAGGCATGGTATACTGCCATATTAGCCTGGGAACCGCTGTGTGGCTGGACATTAGCGTGCTCGGCATGGAATAGTTCTTTTGCCCGCTCGATAGCCAGGTTTTCCACTATATCCATATTTTCACAGCCGCCATAGTAGCGTCGTTGGGGGTAACCTTCAGCATATTTACTGGTTAGAATCGACCCCTGAGCTTCAAACACAGCCTGACTGGGATAGTTCTCGGAGGCAATAAGGTTTATCGTTTCCCTTTGCCGTTTCTCCTCCAGATCAAGGGCATGTTTAATTTCCGGGTCAGTTTGACTTAAAGAACTCATTTTCCCTCCCTGTTGAAGTCTAGCAACGGTGCCCTTATATTGTCAATAACTGTATCTGAGTTTGTTTGATGACCTAATTCAAGGAGAGGGGGACTAAGCGGGTTCCAAGAAAAATCATCGATTTTTCTGGGTGCTTAAAGGGTGGTGAGGTCAAACTAGTCTAAATTGACTCGCCATATTGGGCGTGCTATCATAAACAAAAGGCTGGTTGATTAGACCCATTTCGGGTTGCGATGAGAAGATGTCGGCACTGACGGAACTCTATAAGGAAATCGCACTCTGCCAGCGGTGTGAAATTGCCAAATTTCGAACCAAGGTGGTACCCGGTGAGGGGGCGGAGAACGCTGATATGCTATTTATTGGAGAGGCACCAGGCTGGCATGAAGACCAGCAAGGACGCCCCTTTGTTGGTCCAGCCGGGAAATTCCTGGATGAATTGTTAGCCTCTATCGGTCTACGACGTGAGCAGGTCTATATTGCCAATGTGATTAAGTGCCGGCCTCCGGAAAACCGTGACCCTTTGCCTATAGAAATACAGAACTGCCGTAAGTGGCTGGAACGCCAGATTGAGTTGATTTCCCCCAAGATAATTATTACTCTCGGGCGCTACTCTATGGCGATGTTCTTCCCCGGCAAGAGCATCAGCAAAATTCATGGCACGGCTCAGAAGCGGGGTAATGTCATCTACTATGCGATGTATCATCCGGCGGCGGCTCTTCATCAGCAAAGCCTGCGCCGGGAGATAGAGGCCGATATGTTGAAGATTCCATCACTTTTGGCGCAGGCGAAAAATATTACCGAGGTCAAACCAGAGCCGCAGCAATTGAAGATGTTTGAGGTTTAAAAGATGGCTAAAGCAAAACTCAGGATAATCCCCCTTGGCGGGCTAAGTGAAATCGGCAAGAATATGATGGTGATGGAGTATGAGGATGATATCATTGTCATTGATGCCGGGCTTATGTTCCCTGAGGAAGAGATGTTAGGCATTGACCTGGTAATTCCCGACATTAGTTATCTTTTGGAGAGACGGGAAAAGATAAGGGGTATCGTGGTTACTCATGGTCACGAGGACCATATCGGCGCTTTGCCTTACCTGCTGCCTCAGCTTAATGTGCCGGTCTATGCCACAAAACTTACCCGGGGGCTCATCTCGGTTAAACTGAAAGAGCGAAAGGCGCTCTCCGGGGCTAGTCTGAGAGTGGTACCCTTTGGCGGGAAGGTGACACTGGGGAAATTTAGAGTTGAGTTTTTCCCTGTTTGCCACAGCATACCCGACTCAGCGGGTTTAATTATACAGACGCCGATTGGCACCGTAGTTCATAGCGGGGATTTTAAGGTTGACCATACCCCGGTTAGTGGTCAGCCAACTGACCTGTCCCGGCTGGCCCGGCTGGGAGGGGAGGGAGTTCTCCTCCTCCTCTCTGATTCCACCTATGCCGAACTACTTGGTTATACCCCTTCAGAAAGGGTGGTGGGGGAGACTCTAGAGCGTATCATGGCTGAGGCACCGGGGAGAGTAATTATCACCACGTTTTCGTCGCTGGTCTCCCGTATTCAGCAGGTTATTGATGCGGCGGCAAAGCACCAGCGTCGCGTCTTTATCCTTGGGCGCAGTATGGGTGACACCGTGCGGATGGCGCTGGAGTTAGGCTATCTTCACGCACCCGAAGGTATACTAGGCCGGCTGGATGAACTGCGGGGGCTACCCCGTAATAAGATTGTCTTTATCACTACGGGAAGTCAGGGTGAGCCCACTTCAGCCCTAGTTCGTATGGCCAACCGGGATAACCGCCAGCTTCATATTGTCCCCGGCGACACCGTGGTTATTTCCGCAACCCCTGTTCCGGGTAACGAAGCGGTAGTCAACAGGACGGTGGACAACCTTTTCAAGCAGGGGGCGCAGGTATTATATAACAGGGTGGCACCAGTGCACGTCCACGGACATGCCAGCCAGGAAGAGCTAAAGCTACTACTGAATGTGACCAAACCCAAGTTCTTCATGCCTATCCACGGTGAATACCGCCACTTAACCCTTCATGCCAGATTAGCCGAATCAGTGGGCATTCCCAAAGACAGAATATTCGTGCTTGAGGATGGTGAAGTCCTCGAGCTCAATCCACAGGGGGGCAAGATTACTGGCAAGGTTACGGCAAGTAATGTGTACGTTGATGGCCTCAGTGTAGGTGACATCGGCAGTGTTGTCCTTCGTGATAGGAAGATGTTGGCCAAAGATGGAATAGTGATGGTGATTATTGCTGTTGACCGACAGACCGGCAGGCTGGTAGGGCGTCCGGACATTGTGTCACGGGGCTTTGTTGATGTCGTAGAGTCTAAGGATATGATAGATGAAAGTCGTGACCTGGTAGCCCGGGTTCTGGACCACGGCGGTGCTCGACCGGCTGATTGGGGGTTTATTAATAGCAAGGTTAGAGATACCCTGAATAAGTTTTATTACGAACGAACCAGACGCCGCCCGATGGTTCTGCCTTTTATGGTGAGGGTGTAAAAGAGGGGTAGCCTGAAGGGGCGTTAGCCCCTTCAGGAACTCTAATTCTCCCTTCCCTTGTAAGGGAAGGGAGATGGGGGATAGGTTGGCGATATGACTAAATCCAGGGAGACTAAGGGAAGGTGGTGGTGGCGGTTAGTGCGGTTTTTCTTCGTGCCGCCCGGGCTCTATCTGACGCTCTGTATTATTGCGGCGGCGCTTGTTGCCTGGAAGTGGGGCTCCATAGTTTCGTGGGCTACAGGTGTCTGGCAGTTGCTGGGCTGGGGGCTGGTTCTTATCGGGCTGGTGGTGGCTTCCTTCGTCTGGGTGTTCTGGCGGAGGAAATTCTCCTTAGCCTTTCGTCACCTGCATCAATATTTAGGCAACCTTGCCTTTCTCCTGGTTGTCTGGGGGATACTGGCTTTCCTCCCGGGGAGGGGTGTTCTTGGAGGGGTTAGCCTGGGAGGCAGGTTTGGGCAGGGTATCATTGGCGGTTCGTTTTGGGGAGGAGTTGGTCGGCTGGTGGGCTTGTTCATCATCGGCGTTATTTTAGTAGCACCGAGGGCTTCTCTGCGCCTGGCGACTAATCTCACCTCCCGGCTGGTTCAACAGTTGAAAAAGTTAAGCTATAGACCAGCCCGAAAACAAAAACCCCCGCCTCCCCCTTCGGTTCCGGTAGCTCCTCAGCCTTTAGGAATTGAGCCGGAGAGGGAGAGGGTCGCGCCGGTACCGGCTCCGGCACCGACTCCTCAGGAACTGAAGCAGGTAGCTCAAGAGGTGTGGAAGAAGTATGGTGAATCGGCAGAGCTAGTTACGGTTGATGGCTGGAAGTTACCCCCTATTGACATTCTGGACCGGTCTCCTGAGGTTCAGTTCAGTCAGGCTGACAATGCGGAAAGAGCCAGGCTTATTGAAGAGGCTCTAGCGAGTTACGGCGTTGAGGCTAAGGTGGTGCAGATAAACGCCGGACCAACGGTTACTCAGTTTGGCGTTGAGCCGGGGTGGGACAGGAAGATGAGGGAGGTGAGGGAAAGAGATAAGGACGGCAACGTTAAAGTAAGGTTGGAGGAGGTATCCAAGACAAGGGTTAAGGTGGATAGGATAAGCTCGCTGGCTAATGACCTGGCGCTGGCTCTGGCGGCACCGAGTATCAGGATTGAAGCTCCGGTACCGGGTAAATCGGTGGTCGGCATTGAAGTGCCCAATACTATTTCCAGCCTGGTCAGCCTGCGGGGAGTAATCG
>Ga0209102_1000758_pt1 | contig 19878 bp, 18 predicted proteins | sample ConPoolayeHmetaG_FD_185483 | JGI IMG/M metagenome (GOLD analysis project Ga0209102, IMG submission 185483) | Hot spring microbial mat communities from California, USA to study Microbial Dark Matter (Phase II) - Cone Pool mat layer H metaG... ...
GGATAGGAATGAGGCGGAGCTCGTAAGACTTAGGGAGGATATGGTAAAGCTTAGAGAGGATATGATTAAGGGTTTTGAAAGGCATGATAATGAGATTGCAAGGCTTAGAGAGGATATGATTAAGGGGTTCAGCCTGGTGGAGAGGCATATCTCAGCGTTGGGGGCGAGGTGGGGGTTGATTAGCGAGAAGGCGTTTAGGGAGGGAATAAGGGGGCTTATTGAGAGAGAGTTCAACGTCAAGGTGGAGAAGTGGGAGGGATATGATGAAGCCGGCTTAGTATATGGGTATCCAAGCATGGTCGAGGTCGACGTAGCGATCCACGATGGGAGAACGACGCTGATCGAAGTTAAGTCTCATGTCAGGGCCTCTGATATCCGAGCCTTCAAGCTGAAAGCATCTTTTTACGAGAAAAGGGAAGGCAGGAAACCCGAGAGGCTTCTGGTTGTGACTCCGTATGCTGACCAAGATGCCGTCGAGGCGGCGAAGAAGCTCGGAATAGAGCTCTACACGAAGGTTTAGCATTGCTGCTGACATTTGAAAAATTTTAAAAGAGTAGTCAATAAATTAAAAGAAAGCGGGCGCTAAGTATATTATGCATCGAGGCGGCTGAGCTTCTCGAAGTCTTCCTTGAGGAATTCTATTTTTCCAAGTGGAAACTTATAGAGTCTGGAGTGCTTATCTACGATTATCCTACCGCCTTCGATTTTTCCTTCAAAACCTCGCGCCCAACCACCTCCCCACCTTCTATCACTTTCGTTCTGACCCTTTCAGGGACAAGCCTGTAGTCGGCTAACCTAAGCTTGTAGCCATCAAGGTTATAGGCCTTATGCCTCGGCTCCTTTAACGATTCTATCAATTCATCTCGCACGACATCCTCATATCTCTTGTCGAATTCCTCGTCTCTCTTTAACGGCCACTTGCAGATAACTCGGGACCAAGTCCTTCCTCTAAATGGATCATCTCTAAAAAGCTTCGTTTCCTCATAACACTTCCTCCCTTCCTCGCTCGGAAACCATTAGCGCGCGCACGCTACCCCTGCTTCCCTCACCATCTGGTCCAGGACAATTTTCATCGCTTCAACATCAAAAGCCTTGGATCTCTCATCATAACCCTCTAAACGCTTTAAACGGTCAATAATCTCTTGAAATACGCCGTGGATAATCTGCTCCTTGCCCGCGTGAAAAGTCATAAAAGGGTTAACGAGGCCTGCAGTCATCGCTCCACCAAGAAAACCATATCTCTCAATCAGAAGAGTATCCGCACCGTTACGGCTTGCCGCAACCCCTGCTGCTACTCCCGCAGTACCACCACCTACAACAACAACATCATGCTGAGATACGATATTCAACTTGAGTCACCACACATGATAATTGGCATGCGTACGCTCAGTTATATTTCTATCGAATCACGAGCACACGCTCTTCTAGTCGTTAAAAGTTTCCAGTTTCACCCGGAAAATAGTATCAGCCCTCTTCCCCGTAAACTTCCTCTATGCTTCTCGTGGTGACGATTCGGCTTGAGACCAGCCTCTCGAAGTCAGCCAGTAAGAAGGATCTGCCCATAGACAGTTTTTTGAAGAGCAGGTAAAGCATAGCTTCGGAAGTGAATAAAGCTCCTTTTGTAGAGGATTCTTTCTCAATATCGCTTAAATTCTCCACTTTCCCGTGGGAGGGGGCGATGAACGCGAAATACACCTTGCTGATCCCTCGTTGCTCCTCAATCCTTCTCTTAGCGTACTGGACATAGTTTACCATAGCCCTCTTATCCTTCGCATCCAAGAAATAATCAGATCTGTTTTTACAATCATAGATCACAGCAAAATCCTTCGAGTATATGATCCCATCCGGATACTCGCCCTCCTTTTTATACCCCATCTGCTCCACTTCAAATCCCAACGCGCTGAAGATTTCTGCAACCAGTTCTTCATACTTAGAGTTGGAAACGCTTACCCACCCAATCCAGCCATGATGATGGAGACTCTTCTTCTAAAAGCATTCTCCACTCCTGCGGAGGCTTTACGCCAAGCTTATTGAAGACGTCTAGAATTCTATCTGGAGGAATGCTGAAGAACAAGCCTTGACCCCCTAGCTCGCGCAGAAACCTAAAGCTTGGCACTCCCTCAATTTTCGCGATAAAATGAAAATCGAACTGTACTCCTTTTTCATTCTCCTCCAGGTTTTTTACTGTAAGGAAGCAGGGAGGCCGGGAACTCTTCTCTTTAACGCATACCCCTATTCCTGCGAGAGGCAGAAGCATTGAGAAAACTACTCGTGCGGGTTTGCTATTCTAACTTTAAGCTTTTTATGAGACTAGTAAGCATTTCATGCATTACCGGGCCTTTTTCATAATACTCCTGAATTATGTAAAAATCAATCTCTGGCTCTGGGTGATCACTGTTAAATATCGATACCTTGAAGAGTTCTCTTGACGCCAGATAGCGTGCGAAGAACACTTAAAGCCAAATAGTTACTGGAAACGAGAATTTCAAAGGATTGGATTAAGTAGTATGCATAGGTTGACGATGCACGCTTTAAAAGCTCAGCATTGACTTCTGACAGTCCTTTCTGTATATGCTAAGCCGTAAGCCCCTCAAGTGTGCACACCTGTTTCTTCCATTTTCAACAACCGCGATATAGTATTGGACATCTTAAGGGCTGCATTGAAAACTTCTAGAACCTCCTCGTCTGTCAGCTCTCTTTTAGCCCATAGGTTCCATAATTCGTACGCTCTTTCCAGAGCTTTAACGGCGTCTTTTTCATTGGGATACGCTTTTTTGAACTCTTTTACCACGTCTTCCTTGGCTGCGACATAAATCGCGCTTAGGCTGAGGAAAATAGATGTTGTTCTAAAAACCAGTGAGAACAACCTGTAGATCTCATGGCCACTCTTAAAATCCTCCAAGACTCTTCTTGCTAAGAGTATTTCGTTTTCTCGAGAGGGCCTCTGAATAAACTCTTTAATGTCCGTACCGTAGAGCAATCTGCCTTCACGCAGAAAAATGTGATACTCCCATCCCATACCTAGCCAGGACTTACCGTCTTTGACCTCATCCATTGTTGTAATAGCCAGGCTGAGGGGCTCCGGATGGTAATTTTTAACCTCTTTTAGATTCTTATCTTCTATTTCCTTGCAAATCTCATAAAGTTTTTTCTTAAGGCCTTCCTCCTCTTCCTTCACCACGATGTACAAGTCAATATCGCTCCTCCCAACTATGTAGTCACCTCTTGCAAAGCTCCCGGCTGCGTAGACAGCCACAACTTTATCGGCAAGTTCCCTCTCAATAATACCTACGAATTTGTCGATAGAATCTTTATAATCCTCTCTACTTACCATCACTGTTACATAGCGTGGAATACCTCTTTTTAAGACTATCGTTAGTAAGGCATGATCTCCTTGGCAGACGCTTACGTCATGGCAGTGCGCGCCGAATAGCTCTCTAACTAATGGATGCGTATTCCTATGAGCAACCCCGCCTTTGGAAGTTGTTCTAACATGGCTTATGAGCACTCTACTCCTAATAAAATCGTGACTCAAGAAACTCAGCCATCGGACTGCTGACGGATGGTACTGGCTCTTTAATCAGGAAGACTGCCTTACCGTCAGGATAGAAAGCCACGCCCCAACCATCCCTATGCTTCAAACCCCTTTTAACAATGCCTCTCCAGAGGAATCTCACACTAGCGCGCGCTGGACGGCGATCTCAGACTACTTCACAGCCCTAAACCCGCAGAAGAAAGAATACATATAAAGCCTCTATTCTTTCAAGAGTTTCAGCATTACTACTTGAAAGCATGCAGGACAAACATGGAGAGTTGAACTTTGCTGACGGAGCATAGGCCCAGTAAGGACTACTGCAGGCTACAGGTTTACTCTTTTAGGATTATTTTGATTATTTCCCTTATTTTGCCGAGGAGTTCACTCATGTTTGAGGCACATATAGTGCCACAGTTTCTCCGGCTCGTTAAGGAGCCTCCTGGTCTCCTTGATCTTTTCCTCAGGCATGAGGGGTTTGGGTGATTTAACATTGACATTGAAGTATGCTATGTATGATTTTCAAGTGGCTTCAACGCCTATGGGAGCTGCATTCAGCTTCCTGAAGTATATTCCAAGGGTTGGTATTTTATCTCCTCTCCCAAGCTTCAGCTCAACGCCTTGAATGGATCTTATTTCCTCTATAAAATTGCTTAGCTCCCGGAACTCATCATCAGAAAGTTTTTCACGAGCCTCCCCTACGTATTCTTCCAGCAACCATGGTTTAACTCTCTCCGGATGCTTGGGCCTTTTCTCCACTATGAGTTGTGGAAACCTTTCCTCCACTATCTTAGAAAGCTCCAGTATTCTGACGGGAGCATTATCCCAATCGTTCTTCCAGCATACTATTAGATCACACTCCTCAATATTATGGCGATGCGATAGGAAATTACTGCTGAATAATTCGAACTCGACTCAGCCTTCTTCCGTCAACTTGAAGAACAATATCAGTAGGTTTTTCCGTCCACTCATCCACATATATTTCGGATGCCGTGAAACCCAGTTTTTCCAACTCCTCCCCAACATATGGCATCAAACATCCAAAAAGTAGGTAGACCTCTCCCTCACTATCTGGCTCGAATAAAAAACCAGATCTAGGCTGGCTCATTCACACCATATCTCCCAACATCAGTTTTAAACTTTCTCAGCATTACACGTTTTTAACTCTCAACTTTTCCATAAAGCTTTCTCCTGATCATCGCGCGCTTCATACTGCTAATTTTACTTGGCCTCCGCTAAGCCTCCGTATAATGTTCTCTAAGTCCTCGGGCTTGATGGCTTCAATCTTCTCCTTTGTTTCTTCAATGACAGAAACCCAGCGTTGAGAACCTCTAGTCTTCCTAACGGCTACTATCATATAATAGTGGAATCTATAGGGTGATCTTACCTTAATAGGTATCGTAACCTCCCTATGCTTTCTAATCTTCTCTAGGTAGAGCTTGAATAGCGCATCTTCATTCCCGCATGCTTTCCACTCATCTGTCCCAAAGAAACGTTGCAGTGTTTCTATTTCTGCGGAGGTCTTATTTTCTTTTAGAGCACTTCTAGAAACTCCGGTAGATTGATAGTTTATAATAAGATCCCCGGTAAAATCGAAGAGATGTTGCAGAGTCTCCCACTCTATCTCTAATCCCTCAGGATCTACAAAAGCAAGAAAATGAACGGAGCCAGCTTCTAAACGAGCTTTAGCCATGGCTTTAAATCCCGGGCTGTTAACATCTTCGTTCCTCACTTTTGCATTTGGAAGTAATTGTCTTAATCTTTCTGCATATTTTTCTTTCTTCTCAAACAGAATCAGCTCGTCGAATTTCTTCCTTGGAACCCGGTCTGCGATAAGGGGTGAGCCAAACACGATGAGATTGTTCAAATCGCTTATCCTATCTAAGCCTGGCCCAGCGAAAAGGTCGATATAATAAGCCTTATCAAAATGGGCTTTAATTATGGCCGTATATATGTCGGCGTAATATGCTAGAATGGCAAGCTTTAAAATAGCCCGGCTTTTACATGAATAAGCCTCCTTATTTTTTGGAATAATTGGTTAGCCTCCTGACTCTGCCCCCTTAAGGTTTCTATTCTGCGAACCCACCATTCGAAAGGTGTAATTTTTCTTCTCCGACCAGACGTATTCATTTGGATTCACTTAGAGTAGCAATTACGTGCCCCGCCTATATGGGACGCCTAGTTTTTCAAGCATCACCACCGTCTCCTTGCAAATACTTACTTTATCGTCACTATAGCCTAAAGCAGAGAGCTTATCCAGCATATACTCGTATATCCTCCTCCTTAGTTCAGACGGTAATTTCTTCCCCCAACCAGTATCTTCTTTAAAGAACTTAGCCCAGCCCATATCTACCCCTGCCTTTTTAGCATAGTATATTGTTTTCTTTAACCCCCTTGGTGTTCCAAGTATTATCTTAGCAGGCTCCACCTCAGACATGATTCTGTATAAAATATCTTCATAATGCGTTTCCCAGTCTTCTATAGGAAATATTGGGTCGATCCTTATCCTCACCTCATACCCTGCCTCGTAAACCATTTTCGCAGCCTGTATTCTTTGTTCCGGCGGGGCTGCAGCTTTCTCCCAGATTTTTGCAACCTCCACGGCGTTAATACTCCAAGTGCACACAACCTGTTTTTTAACATGATCAGGCTTATTTAGCAAAAATTTAATATTGTTTGTCCCTGCCTTACTTAGCAGAACGATCCTGTGCTTACGCTGCTCTCCAAACTTGTCAACTATTTCACTCATTAAGGGCGGGTTCATCAGGGAATCGGATAATTCGCCGCTGTTGAATAAAGCAGGCTTACCACCGTTAAAATGAGAGTCGTTAAATACCTCGTCCAATGCATTTAATATGTAATGTAGTTTCACGTAGCTGGGTTTCATGTTCCCTTTCTTTGTTCCTCTCAAATAGCAGTAGGAGCAATCGAAAGGACAGCCGAAAGCCCATCTTAATTCCCAGAAGGGGCCGCACGCTATGTCTGGAGGAGTTTTCGCGAATAATTTCACTATGCCTTGACCGTATTCGGTTCGAAGCGGCTTACGGATAGGTTCTTTCACTATGGCTTCAGGATGAGTAATCGATGCAATAATCCTCGGGGGGAAGAAATCAGGAATCCTTCTGCTTGACTTGGCGATTGTTTCCGCCTCTTTCTTCCTTATTGTTCGCCAAGCTTTTAAAGCCGCTTCTCTACGTTTCTCCTTCTCTGTAAGCATCTTCCCCCTTCCTTTACTGTCTGCCACTGTCCTTATAAGAACCCCTACAGGAAAGGTTTTTAATCTTTGATTTTCATTAGAACTTTTAAATAGCATAAGTTGGTGACTTATGTGTGGCTGAACTAGTTGAAAAGAAGGAATCGCTGGAAAAATCCTTATCCATCGGGAAATACGTGAGTTTTGAGGCTGTTAAGACAAGCAACTTACATTATGATACGCGGGTTTTCGCTCCCCCTGAAGTAAGGGTGGATAGCTATAGAATATCGTACCCGCTCATTAAACCGTCAAGGCTAACATCAAAAAGCCGTGGAGGCGTTGGTAAAGAACTGTCTAACGGCTGGGCTTTGAACTTCGCAGTAGGCTGCACCCATGGATGCATCTTCTGTTACGTCGACTCCATTCATAAGAAATTTGGAAAACACAGGTATGGAGCGGAGGTGGAGGAGAAATGGGGGAACTATTTTCTGATTCCGAATAATATTGAGGAGGCTGTTGAAAAAACTCCTTGGCACAAGTGGAGGAACCGAGAGGTTCTTTTAAGCTCTACGCATGACCCCTATCTTCCTCAATTAACGCCTATTACAAGAAGAATTCTGGAAAAAGCATTGCGTGCTGGAGTGAAATTCTGCATTCAAACAAGGTCTCCGCTAGTAATGAAGGACTTCGACTTGTTGACGGAATATGCGAAAAGCATAAGGCTGCAGGTGTCGATAGCTACGATGAACGAGAATTTCTCCAGACTGATTGAGCCCAGAGTTTCTCCTCCGATGGCTAGGTTAAGCGTAATAAGAAACGCTAAGGAATCAGGGCTAGAAACCGGAGTCATTTTAGCACCAATATTCCCACCGACGAGAACGAGGCCAAATGTGAGAGAGGACTTGGATGAAATCATGAGGCAACTCGCCTCGATAAAACCAGACCACATATACGGTGAATCTCTACATGTAAGAGGAGGAAACGTAAGGCTCATAAAACAAATTCTTGGAGAAGATTTCAACGATTTAAAGTTATTCGAATCTGAAATAAGGCATTTGTTCAAATCAAAATTAAAGGAGTACGGTTTGAAGGGAACGTGGTGGCCAGAACACAGATATTTCGAATAGTTTAACAACTCATTTTTCCTCCTTATTTATGGGGTTTTCTCTTAAATCCAAGAGACATGATATAGTAGATTGATTTAACCGAAAAGTTCTTTTTGCTTACCTGAAACTACTTGAATAGCTTGGAGTATGTCGTTATTACTTGCTTTCTCAATCAGCTCTAAAGTTCCTTTAATAGATTCTACTGCTCCTTTAGAACAGGATGCCCATATAATTCTATAAACTTCTGCCCATTTCTCATTACATACCCGTAAAGATTCATAGAAGATCCCCTTACGTCTAAGCTCCTCTAGGATACATCTCATAAATACATTAACAAGTTCTTCGGAAGAGTATTCTCCTGAAAGAATTTTGCTTTCTTCCTCTTTACTTAACGGTGGTAGGTTTTTCTCTAAATGCTCCTTCCTCAATCCTCTTTTAAATCCTCCTGTTGAGAGAATATAAATAATGTCGACAAGTCTTTTACTAAGAATCTTTGAAATAGACTGCCATTCTATTTCTGTTATTCCTTCGGGGTCAGCAAAAAGCAATATCGATGGTCTTTTATGGCTCTGTATTTCCTGTAAGATTGAATCTATTTTCTCGTTACAATCTCCTTGATAAATAATAACATCGTTACTGGGAATTGAAAAATTATATGTAGACTTAATTTCTTCTAATGCTACGCCCACTCTCTTCTTGAGTGCATCACACCTTCTATTATCTTTCTCTATAAAAAAACCACTTAGTGAATCTGATATATTCGCCTCTCGTCTTTATATAGTGAATACCTCTCAGTAGAGAGATGATTGGTGAACCTAACATTTTGAATTTATTGTTAACAGTACTTGCCCCGCATCCTGCAAATAAATCTATGTAAAACCACGAATCCGAATATTTATATTCTCCATTCTCCTTTGTCGTAAGTATTGTAAGATATGGGCGCAAATACTGGGCTAAAAGAATAAGTTTCCTTATGGACCATACGTTAGCTTCATACATTTCTTCAGAAGCATCAAATATCTTTTTTGATTGGTTAAGAAATCTATTTCTTCTTTAAGTTTTTCGCTCAGAGTCTTTCTTTTAGAAATATTCCGCATACGCAACTACACCTGTGTTTTTTACTACGAAGTCTCTGAAAACATGTGGGTTTATCAAACTCACAGATATAACTAATATCGGCATAAAAACAAGTGATTGCAATGTAACTGCCGAATTATATGTTATAGTGCGAATTCTCACTATTGTAGATGTTTATGTTTCTCCCACATATAAACCTAACGTGTGCTAAATTCACTAAGTGCGCGCTCCATTAAGAGCTCACACTCTTGCTTTTACTTTAAACTGTTCAACCCATACTCACATTTTTCCCTGAATTCGCAAGACAAACATTTCGCTGGCTTCCTGGTTGGTATTGGCTCCCTTTTCTGCTTCCAGAAGTCAAGAGCCCATTCAAGCTCCTCAGCCGCCTTCTTCAAATCGAAACGGTTAAGGTAGACAGAGACTTTTCCGAGAACAATCTTATCAACATCCCTCTTCTCCATCAATGCGCGCACTACATGCAACGGAGTCTTCCTCAGCTGAGGATCGTCTCTAGATTCCAGAGGCGCCATGACTAATGCGTATCTAAGCCTGCTCGTATCCCAACCCATGAGATGAAGAAGATAGCAGTATAGCCTAGCCTGAACATGATGATCCGAAAATGGGATCCGTCTGCTTGAAAACTTGTGTTCAAACAAGAGTAACGGATAATTCTTGAAGAAGAGCACCGCGTCGCAGCGGCCCGCAAGAATAGTGTCCCCGTGCTTCCCGAGAAGAAGCATCTCCCTAATCAGTATAGGTTTTCCCGAGTAAATCTCGCGAAGAATCTGTCTCCAATCTGTTTTAACCGCATCCTTCAGTAAAAACTCGTGCGCCTCCTCCCCCTTCTTCATGCCTAGGGTTTCAATTTCACCATATGTATACGCCATCTCAACCTTCTTCTCACAGTAATACTGGGCAGCAACATCCGAGACGGCAATGCATTTAACCCCGAAACGCAGGCCCGGAGTCCCGGCCTCAGCCAACTCCTTTACAAGTCTTCCAAGCTCCTCCATTAGTAATATTACGTACGTGCTACAGGATCATAATAAATACTTCGAAATAGTTTATAGTGCGTACTTAATTTAAATATGGCGTTAATGCTACGAATTGCGATGGATGCCTATTGGTTACTGACCCCTGATGATAAGTACAATCTCTATACGTTTTCCAAAGAGGAGGATCTAGAGAAAGAGATAGTGAAATTCGCTAGAGAAATATTTGGCGAGAACACGATTTACATCGACACGAGGAAGAAACTCACTGCTAAGGAGCTTGGCGTATCGTCAATCCCTGACGGCTTCCTTATAGGCCTTTCTATTCCTAATGACGTTGCTTTCTACATAGTCGAAATTGAACCTTCGTCTCACGATGCACAGGAAGTAGCTAAGCAAATCCTAATATTGAAATAACATATAATGCATCTGAGCGCACGCTACTAATTAAAACCTAGAAGTTTTCTACAGTGTTTAATTTCCTCTCTTACCTTTTTGCAGCTGTCATCGTCATAAACACTAAAATTTCAAGTAATTTAGCGGTAGTTTCAGTTCCGGTGAAGTGAGTTCCAATAAGACCCCCCTCTGTTTTTTTAATTCGTCGAAGAGTGTACGGATATTTACTCCATGGAGGAGCCTTGACGGGCATGATGTTTTCTTTAGCCAAGTGTTCGATAAGCCTATTACGATCTCGGGGATCCGCACCAACAGTTAATTTCATTATCTTACTTTAACACGCTAAAAAGAAAAATATAGGTTTTATGGCAATAATGCTAGGGGACAAATCAAAGTAGCGAAATAGGCATTATCACATCATAAAGAGCTAAGAGGCCGAACATTATAAAAGTTTTAGAAGACGAGGAGGTAGAGGTTAGCGCGCGCCAAGGCAGGGAAAAAGATGTAATAATCTTCAGTATTATGAGTGCCAAGACTATCTTTCGTAGACGATGAAAAAGGCTGAACGTCGCCTTTACGAGAGCTAGGAAAAAGCTCATCATCGTAGGGAATGCGGATTCAGTCAACAAGAATCAAGATGGCCTATTATAGCGCGCGCTACAAATCGATTCTTGTAGAGTCAGCGGTAGTAGTGTTTTCTTTTCGGCTCGTAAGTATAGTGTTGTTTTTCAGAGCCTTTCTCTGTGACTATTTCCGTGTGATGCCACCCTTTCTCAAGAGGCGTCACCCATACAACCTTATCCTTCTTTTCAATCTTCTCCCCGGACATTTCGGTTTAAATAAAGCGTAAAGCGGCTCATAAGGTTTTTGCAACGTTATGCGTGCTAGGCGAAGGAAAAAGGGAGAAGTAGAATACATATCCCTGGAGAAGATCGAGTAGGAGAGATAAGCTTATTGCAACAATAGCGAGTTTTTCTCGAGAGAAGAGCCCTTAAACAGCTTGAAAAGATTAAGGGAGAAATGCACACCAGGATTGTCAAAGCCCTTCTTATTCTTCAAGATGAAGGGTTTTCGAAAGGGCTTGACATTATAAAACTTAATATTGGAGTTCATCTTTAAACAACAGGATATGGCGAGATGGTGGCTTGCGGTAGGCTTGCCTGAGCACTGGGAGGTTGCTTTTAAGAACGGTAACATCTGGGGGTTGAGGGAGACGCTTAAGGCTCATTGGGAAAACATGTCGAACGGCGACGGCATATTATTCTATGCGACCGACCCTGTGAAGGGCGTGATAGGGCATGGGGTAATCCGCTCCAAGTTTAAGCAGGATAAGCCTCTTTGGCCTCAGGAGGTCAAGGAGAACAGGGTTATCTGGCCCTACCGGTTCGAGTTCGACGTTACCTACTGCCTGCCGAGGGAAGCATGGGAGAGTAGGAGGCTGACTTCTGAGAAGCTCATGCCTAGGATCGGCTTCCAGCCTATAAGCGAGGAGTTGGCGGTTCAAATCGTCAGCAGCTTCCCTGGGGTTGTGAAGCCGGGTAAGGAGGAGTCGATCCACGAGTCGATTAAGGCTAAGCTCGTTGAAATAGGGCGCATCCAGAAGATGATCGCTGAGAGCGAGTACGACATGGACGGGGGTAAGCTGGATGTGGTTTGGAGAAGGGTTGAGAGAGGCGTGCCAACCTACGTGTTCGAGGTTCAAGCAGGCGGAGACCTGTACCATGCGATGACCAAGTTGAAACACGCCTACGACCTTTGGAACAGCAACATATTCCTAATAGTGGCTGGAAGTGATGTAGCGAAGGCGCAGGAACTGCTTAAGGGAGCGTTCCACGAGATACAGGGTAAAGTAAGGATCATAGAGAGCGATAAAATAATCGAGCTCTTCAACCTTAAGAAGACATACCGTGACCTCGAGGCTCAACTCGGCATCCTTCTATAAAACAGCTAGGGATTAAAAGGCCTGAAATAACACCAGCAAATCCTCTTCAGGTGAGTCTTACCCATAGCTTTATAATCTTCCTTCTTCTTTGCTTCCATCATGGTTGGCAATATTGCTTTAGCTTTTTCCAGAAGCTCTCCCCGTTCACTAGCTTTCTTCAACTCTTTAACAACGGGAAGCCTATCTGACAATTCTCTAAACATGGCTGCCAGCTTCTCGCCTTCCGGTCCATACTTAGAAAGCCGGTCAAAGATCTCAATTATTGTTTTGTTTATTTTGTCTGGACCAATGCTCGTTATCTCTCTAAGCTCCTTTTTCTCCAACTCATTTTTTAAATCATCCTTGCTTCTCTTAAGCAACGGTATAATGGTTTCATAATCTATCATCTCGCCTCTTTTTTGACTTTCACCCTCCATCAAAAGGTCCACTATCTCTGTCGGCGATGTGATTATGGAATTATTATCGTATCTGTGGAGCCTCCAGTAGAAGTTAGTGCCGTCTGTTAATAAGACAAATAACCCTTCGAAGTCAGCATCTTTCACAGCTCCTATTCCATTAGGTATTTTCTTAACCCAGTCAAGACCCTTCTCGTTAAGTATCTTCGCCAAGATATCTATGGGGTCTTTAGTAAACTGTTCTATTCTTTTCTCTAATAGTTCTAGAACTTTTTTATCCTTCTTAGCTATCATTGCTTGTATACTGAAGTCCTTAGGAGCGGCTTCTTCTCCAAGCGTTGAAGCGTCTAATCCTATGGTGCTTCTAATCATCTCCAGCCTCTTGTAAAGACGCTCCATCAGCCCTAAGAAGAACTCAAGGCTCTCAGGATCCTCAGGGCTACTGCTCTCGGGTAAAACATTAATGAGATATACTTGATCATACGGAGAGCCAATCCTGTCTACTCTTCCAACCCTCTGAATGATAACTACAGGATTCCATGGAAAATCATAGTTGGCAACATACTGGGCATTCTGAAGATTCTGACCTGCGCTCAAAACATCTGTACTGACAAGTATTCCACCAATCTTCTGAAATCTCTTCACGATATCTGCCTCATCAGCAGACTCTCCGTTGTCATCATAGCCTCCAGCACCAGTTACCAGCATTACTTTTCCAAAGGCTTGCTTAAGCCTCTCATATAGATAATGGGCGGTATCAGCATATTGGGTGAATATGATTATTCCATTCGTTGTATCTTTTATGGTGTTCATTATTTCTCGTGTTCTTTTTTCTAAAACACGATACTTATGATCTTCATCGGGAATCATACGGAGCAGTTTCTCAATTCTCCTTTCATCCTCCTCACATTTTTCAACGAAAATCCTGGCTTCATCATCACTTAGCTTACATTGTTGTAGAAGATTATTATACCTCGGCTTGGAGAAAAGTTCCTCCGGCTCTATTAGGCGTTCCACTTCCTCATCACCCCCGAAAATAGTAAGTATGTCACCCCTCATCCTAGGAGGGATGAAGATCTTGTGTTGTAACGCGTACTTCTTAGCTATTTCTATATACTTTTTCATTCTCTCTAACGACTCACCGAACGCTGCGTAACTGCTCTCTAACCTTTTGAAAAGCCCTATGATGAATATAGTTTTTACAAGGTTTTTCAGATTCTCCATCTGTTCCGGCCTAGCGTAGCTTGAAACAAGCGTCCCATCGGGTAGGCGAAAATCTGACGAAAGTCTTTCAATGGAAAGATCATAAAATGCCAATTTTAGCTCTGAAACCTCACTATACACTTCCTGAGGCCCGATTGTAATCCTATACGTCCCTATGTTATCGTCAAAAAGCCGTATGGGGAATTTTATTCTTCCCTCCCTATCCAGCGCCTTGGCAAGCTCCCTTGAATGTCTCACGATAAACCTCCTTAAAACATCATCCATGTTTATAGGTTCTCCTCTCATCCACTTAGATTGTTCAGATATGAATCGGCCTCTCAGGGTGTCGTATCCGAGGTCAGTTATACAGTCCTCAGGAAGATAGAGACTCATCAGCGAGTACAGATCCATTAGACTAGTATTGACTGGAGTAGCCGTTATCAGAACTACCTGAGCACCGTTAGTCGTCACAAGTTCTCTTAATGCCTCATACCTGTTTGTAGACTGCCTCCTGAAGTAGTGGGCCTCATCGACGATGATCAGCTTAGGTGCATAATCTCCTTTGTATTTTTCAATGCATGAAGGATCTTGAGACAGCTTTTCAGTTGAAAGAGACTCGATTGTTATGTTGCATTTTCTCATCTCATCCCTCCAAGTAGTTTCGAGAATACTTTTCGGAGCTATAAGAAGTGGAAGTTTACCCTCTCTTATAGCATTATGCGCGATTGCTAAAGCAACCATTGACTTACCCAACCCTGTTGAGTCAGCTATTATAACCCCGTTGTATTTCTCCAGTTTCTCCAATGCATCTGCACAGGATAGCTGCTGGTGCGGAAACATATTCTTCAGCATCCGGGCTTCCCTTTCCACAAGGCTCTCCTTATAGGTCTCGTATAGAGCCTTAGCTACCACTTCATACGAGCTCCAGGCGGTTACGTAGTTGCTCAGCATCGAGAGAAACTCTCCTTTAAAGTCTCTTGATGAAGCCCACTGCTCCTCGAACCAATCGCAGAGCTCCTGAACAACTTCCCTATCAGTGTTAAGCATGTTGAGCTCCCTGTTGCTGACTAGGCCACCGTAGGTGAAGTTGCTACTGCCGACAACACCTATCCCATTCCTAACCTCTCTAAGACACGGGGATGCGCCGATGAACGCCTTACCGTGGAAGAAACGCCCTTCAACAGTTCTAATCATCCTCTTATCGCTATTAAAGTACTCGATTGCTTTCCGAAGCAATTTAAAATAGGCCGGCTCGTCCTCACATTCCTCAAGCTCCCTAAGTATCTCGTCCTCCCACTTAACGCTCTCCGTTGGCTCACGACCCAACAAAAGCCTCATAGGTTTATCTCCCAAACCCTCAGCTATCGCGCCGTACCCTCTAACGTTGAAGTAAGCAGAGGCTATGGCAATCTCATCTGCACCCGGAAACTCTCTGTTAAGAAGATTCGAGAGCGACTCTCGTTTATTATCGATTATCCTTGTCAAGTTTCAGCCCTTTCAGCCCCTTCTTTGATAGACTTCTTAGTACGGACTAAAGGTCTGCCTGATTTTATCAACCTGTCCTCAACGACCTCTACAAAAGCCTTATGGAGTTCATCCACTAAGTCTAGCTCCCCTTCTTTAAAGCCCATGGCCCTAAGTACTGCCTTATCCAATTCCCGCCTATCAGGTTGCTTAACCTCTTCGAAGTATCGCAGAGGCCTTCTGGAGAGGAGCTTATCTGCATCAAAATCTATCCTCATATTATTTAGGTCGGGCACCGGCATCTCCTCGTAGTCTTCAACCATAATGTCGGTGGCTCCACCTCCAAGCCTCCTGCAGAACAGTTCAACAGTAAGAAAGAACAAAGTTGAGTTCAAGTACTTCCAAATCCTGAGTGGGTCGTGATAATAGAGACCATAGAATCTATCGGTACATAGTAAAGGTTCTTCACTATAGGGAATATAGATTGAATCCATTAAAGACTTCGAGAGGAGGATGTGTGCTGGCTTAAACTCACGAAGAGCGAACCAAGGTTGCCTCCCTTTGCACGTTGGCCTCTGATGAAACTTCTTGCTCTCTCCCCAAGCTACGTACCTACTAGTGTGTTTTCCAGGTTTGATTGTATATAGGCAGAGAGTATTCACTTGTTCTACTTTATAGCTCCTGACCTGCTTGGGGCTTCTGACGAGAGGCTTGACATCTTCCCGGTCTATTACGAACCTCTCCCCTCCTTCATTTTCTATGTATATTAGTCCTTCCTTCTCCAGATCTCTCTGCGTTCTTGCCTTAACTCCCTGCTCTTCAAACTTCCTAGGGTTAGCCAGCCTATCTGCCTCATAAAGGTGGCTTACATCTTTCATGTAAAAGAACTCGTTGGCACCAGTAGTAAATCCACGTCGTATTTCTGCGAATTCACCCAGCTTATGTTTCATCATCGGAAGAAGAACTTCCTCAAAGATCCGTGGAGCTCTCAGATAATACCATTTTCCAGGCCTAAGCTCAGTTCTCTTCAGAGACCTATAGTTCCTAACCTTATCGCCGTTATAGGCTTCCAAGTAGATGAATTGTACAGGGTTTTCGAGACATGCTTTCTTTAGAACCATTATGACCGTATTTACATCTGCTGTGAAGCTTCGTCTCCTCTGCCCATAGACAGCCACGATGTATGGCTTAAGCATGTTCTGAAGCGTCTCTCCATAGGATACTTCAAGCCACTTGTCTGAGGTGATTAGCACTGCCACGCCTCCGTCCTTTAACAATTTTATAGCCCTTATCATGAAGTATGCGTATAGATCTGAGGTTCTATCTAATCCGTAATCAGCAACGTATTTCTCCTTTTTAGGCTTAGGTATACTCTCCTGCTCAACATACGGCGGGTTCATGACTATTATATCCGCGAGAGTAGGCAGGTAGGATTCTATAGGTATCTCTTCTATAGGTATCTTTTTCCCTTTTACTAATCTCAGCTCTTCCTGTAGTTCCTTTATTCTCTGCCTTAGTCTATCTTTCTCTGCAACTCTATGCTCCTCAAGGTATCTGGATTTGATTAATTCAAGTTCCTCACTAAGGGTTTTGAATTTTTCATCCATGTAAATGCCTAGGGACCGTGAATCATTCTTGGGAAATACAAGTGAATCATCTATCGTCATTATGTTCACATCGAGGTTCGGCAGAGGCTCGGGCTCCTTCTGATCGACTATGAGCGAAAGCCATATCCTGAGTCTGGCTATTTCAACAGCCTCAGGCTCTATGTCGAAGCCATAGAGGTTCGGTATAATCCTCCTCTTATACCCCTCTATGTCGCTTCTCCATCCTACAGATTCCTCAGTCTCTTTAATGAGCTGGAGGATTGTCTGCATCATCACTATAAGAAAACCTCCTGAGCCGACGGCTGGATCCAATATTTTTAACGAGAATAATTTATCCCTAAACTCCCTGACTTCTTTCTCACTTTTCCTGCTCTTCAGTTTTTCCATAAACTCGGATAAGCCATCTATGAACCTCATTGACCCATCGGACAAAACTTCTACACGTTCCTCGATACCCAGCCATGTGGCTAAAGCTCTTCTACACATAAAACCTATTTCACTCGGCGGCGTGTAGAATGTGCCCTTACTGCCCCGCTCGTGTTCCGGGAGCATGTTTTCTAAGACAGTACCTAAAAGCAACGGGTCTACGCTAACCTCAACTTCCATAGGTGACGTTTCGTCTACTGTAAAATTGTATCTGTTGAAGAAGCCCCTAGCTTCAGAGAAAATTTCATTCATAATGGGATAAAGCTTTGTTTCCAGATCTTTGGTAAAGTATTTCTCCCGTTCGAATAATGAACCATTTAGAAACGGAATCCCCTCTTCACCATTTGGCCTATTGAGGCTTTCGTAAAAAATCCGGTTGAGTTCCATGTAATCTTTTATCCTATCTATAAAATGCCTGTCTCCTTTTAACCATCCTTTCCTCTGAAGAAAGTAGAGAAACATCAGTCTACCTAAGAATCTCTGAGCATATGATTCCGCCTCATTCTTAAGCACTCTCTTAATGGCCTCTACAATCTTCTGATATAGATCCCTATATCCTATAAAGAAGTCTTCCCTTACCTTCTCGTATGGAAGGAACTCAGAGTCATAGGCTTCCCTAAGCTTCTCCGGATCCCCTCTGTATCTTAACGAGTCTAACACTTCTCTGTCGGTCCTGTAGATTTCTCCGTGAAGCCAGAGAACCCTAGCCTCCCCTTCAACCCCTGGACCCGGAACAATTATACAATAGCTGTCAATATCGTTAGTGAAAATTAGAAGCGGTCTGATAAGCCTCCTCCTCTTCCATTCACGTGCTATTCTCGTACATAGGCTTCTACTCATGCTGTCCTTTATCCTGATAATGGCTGCCTCTGTATAATCGTCAATATAGATACGTTTCACCTCAGAAACGTTCAGTATCTTCGGAATAACGTTTTGGCTACGAAGGAAATCAAGGTCCAACTTCTGTTCGATAACAGGATATCCTAAACTTCTAAACTCTTCTACCCAGAATGAGTAGTCAAACTTTCTTTCTATCAACTGCCCCGGCAAGCCCTATTGGAAGTCATTAAGAACTTGCTTAAAAGTATATCAGTCATTAACGCGCCAGGTCTTAAGCCTGCTTCGTTCAAACGGTTCATTGGGGTTTTTATAGTGTGCGACTCGTACTCCTATTTAGGAGGAAGAGCTGGAAATTCGGGATGAAATTAAACTTTTTAAGTTCCCATGCATATAATTAGGTAATGGCCCTTGGATCATTCAATAATCTAGATGATATAATAAAAAATCAAATCTTAATTTCATGTGACAGGTTCAAAAAACAAATTGATGTAATTCTGTCTAAACTAGAGGGAATTCAAAAAGTTTTACAGCCATTAGACGAATTCTGTGAATATCTAAAGGATATTGATGCCAAAGTAGGTGGATTGAGAAAAGCGCGTCCAGATTGTGCATCTTTAAAACAATCGTATGAAAGTGTTTACGAGGAGTACAGGAATCTTTTAGATGTGGTCAAGGCTAATCTTAATAAGGGGCAAGGTATCCTCGAAGGCTATAAGGGAACACTAGAAGCGAAAAAAGATGACATTAGTGGCCACTTCAATAATCTCAACGAACAAGTAGCAATCTATTCTTTATGGCTGGCGATACAGAAGGAAGTATTGAAAACCCCATTACCGGAGGAGATATCACAATTTAAAGCAAAGCACGATGAGATAAGAAAAAGACTCGAGGACTGCAAGAACCAGATATCTGAACAAATCTCTAGGATCACTAGTCTCATTAATAAAATCAACTCCTATCAAACCGAATTATCCAGATTAGAAAGAGATACGCATGATTGGGAAGAAATTCGAGAAAAAGTACCATATCCTGGTGCAAAGCCGGATGAGATCAGAGTAGTAAAAAAAGCTGTCAGGAAGAGATGTAGGAGATGCGGTATTGAAAGAATAGTTTAACCATTATTCCGGAATTACATTATCCTACCTTTATAGTAACGTGCGCTAAGAAGGAGTTTAAAAAGTACCATATTAGCCACGGTTTAAATTCGGCTAATCCAAGAGTAAGTAAACAATAAGTAAACCTGATGAAAGCTAAGAAAGAATAAGCTAGCGCGCTTAAACCCTACCTTGAGAAAATGCACTATTATCATATTTCTATTACTAAGACTTTTGTTCCTGATGAAGATATTTTCCTTGCTAAATTCATCATCGAGGTTCTATACCTAGCAATTACCATGGCTACTACCGGTATTCCTTCAACCTCTTTCGCTGTCCTGTTAATGTTCAACAATTTTTCCCTAGTTATAGAGATTACAAGATAGTTATGTGCTATAATATTCAGATGTCCCATGAACTCTCTAAAAGCCTTCTCAAAGTGTGATTTAAGACCGTAGGGAATAATGATTGCCATCTCCCCAGGGAAGACCCTCTTTTCCAACATGTATAGGGTAAGCAGTCCTGCGACAGTCTTCATAGATCTTGATCTTTTACCATGCTGGCTTATCTTATAGTTCCGCAGGTTTACGTGCTCGTTACTAATAAGG
>Ga0209102_1000759_pt1 | contig 19876 bp, 19 predicted proteins | sample ConPoolayeHmetaG_FD_185483 | JGI IMG/M metagenome (GOLD analysis project Ga0209102, IMG submission 185483) | Hot spring microbial mat communities from California, USA to study Microbial Dark Matter (Phase II) - Cone Pool mat layer H metaG... ...
CTCCTCTGGAGATGTAGAGAGAGTAAATCGGGATCGATAAGAGAAAGAGTATTGAAGCGGTGAAAAACGGGATTTCTGCTGTGAAAAACTTTGAAAGCCAGCCGGCTAAAAATGAGCTCAGAGACGACCCGGCTAGGGTTGCAAGATAGAAAACGGCGAAGAAGAGCGGAGCCTTAGAGTATTCAGTGCTCTCGAATATTAGGGCGCTATTGTTAGGCGTGAACAAGGCTGTAGAGAAACCGATTAGAATGTAGAGAGATAAGGCTGTGAAAATATTCGTTGCGAAATACACTGTTATGCATGCTAAAGCGCCTAGAATACTGGAAATTATGAGTGGGATGCGTCTACCGGTGAAGTCGGAGAGTCTGCCGAACGGCATGGAGGTGAAGCTGATGATGCTCCAGCTGACGGAGTTTAACACGCCTATTTGACTCGGAGGGATGCCTTTACTGTTGAAGAAGGGGGACGCTATTGCCCCCTGCATCGAGGAGGCTGCCTGATGGAGCAGGCCGCCTGCAAGAACACCTTTGAAATCTCTGTTCTTCCTCTCTTTCAAACCCATTAGTGAGAACACATCTCTAAATTTTGAACCCTCTATCTAACTCTTAAATTTGGAAACCTGTCTCTCACGAAGTTTTCTGCCGACCTGTCGTATGTTTTCTCAGCCTCCCTGGAGAAGAAGCATGCGGGGAGTTCTCCATGCGCCCTATGGTAACTTATGCATTCGCAGCATATTCCTTTCCGGGGGCAATCCGGCCATGTGCAAGGGCAGTTCTTCAAGTTTCTCTCCTTCCTGCACTCCATGGTGGAAAAAGCTAGGTTCTACGTATTTTAATTTTTAGTTGGTTTTGAGCTTGACTGATGCACTAGGTTTATAAAATCCTGAGCAAGGTCTGAAACGAGCAGTCATGGTGAAGATAGCTGTTATTGGAGCGGGAAGCCTCGCCTGGTCTGCAACACTGGTCCGAGACTTATGCTTAACCCCGAGCCTCAGAGGATCAGTAGTCACGTTCATGGATATAAATGAGGAGAGGCTGAACCTTATCTACGCTTTCGCGAAGAGGTATGCTTCTGAGGTTAAGGCGGATCTGGCTTTCGAGAAGACAACCGACAGGAGGGCTGCGTTGAAGGATTCCGACGCGGTGATAAACACCGCCATGGCGGGAGGCCACTCTTACTATGAGAAGATGCGGCAGGTTTCCGAGAAGCATGGATACTACAGGGGCATTAATAGTGTTGAGTGGAACATGATTTCAGACTACCATACGATATGGGGCTACTACCAGTTTAAGCTTGCGTTAGGCGTCGCGAAAGACATTGAGGAGCTGAGCCCTGAAGCATGGCTTCTCCAGCTCGCCAACCCTGTCTTCGAGCTAACAACTCTCGTAAGCAGGGAGACTAGGACGAGGGTAATAGGTCTTTGCCACGGCCACCTAGGATATCTGGAGATATCCAGCATCCTGGGGCTTAACCCTAAGAATGTTGATTTCGAAGCCATAGGCTTTAATCACGTTATCTGGCTAACAAGGTTTAAACACAACGGGGAGGATGCTTACCCTCTTATAGACGAGTGGATCAGGAATAGGGCTGAAGAATACTGGAGGGTGTGGCGTGAGGATCAAGTAAACCCGTTCGACGTACAGATGTCTCCAGCGGCTGTCGACATGTACAGGACCTACGGGCTTTTCCCAGTTGGAGACACTGTTAGAGGCGGAACATGGAAATACCACTGGAACATAGAGACGAAAAGAAAGTGGTACGGGTCTCTGGCAGGTCCAGATTCCGAAACCGGTTGGAAAGTATACTTGGATATGCTTCAATACAACTTTGACACGATAGCGGCGGCCATAAGGGATCCTGCGCCTTTGACAAGCGTGCTGCCTACTCAGCTCAGCCGTGAGTCAGTTGTTCCGATAATAGATTCCTTGGTGAACGATAGGGAGGGTGTCTATCAGGTTAACGTTTTAAATAAGGACACAATAGATGACTTGCCTGACGATGTTGCTGTCGAAATACCGGCAAGGGTCGACGGAAAGGGTGTTCGTAGGATGAGGGTTGAAAGACTTCCGAGACGCATAGTAAACTATGTTCTCCATCCAAGGATGATGAGGATGGAGTGGGCTCTTGAAGCATTCTTAGAAGGCGGTAGAGACACCCTTTTCGAATGGCTGATAACCGACCCTAGGACAAAATCCACGGAGCAGGTTAACCGAGTTATAGACGATATTCTTTCAATGCCGGAGAACCTGGAGATGGCGAAGCATTTCAAATAGGTCCTCGTTTTATTAAAAGCATTCTGAGAGACTCTGGAGCGGGAGTCTTTCGTTTCAAATGAGGCTCAGAAAGGAACCGGCAGGGTGAAAAAACAGAGCATTAACCAAACGTAACGGTAATCTATGCTAGAGCAAGACCCTCCTTCTTAGCCTTTCTCTCCAGATGGAATATTGCAGCTTTCGCGAGTAGGCCGAAACCAAGTATGAAGGCGAGTAGCATTCCAAGCTCCACTTCCACCGGCCAAACCGTACTGGTTCCCATTATGAAGTGGCGTGAAAGATCTATCCCGTGGGTTAGAGGTATGAGGAATGCGAGGATCTTTAATGGGTCAGGCATAAACTGGAGGGGGACGAACATTCCTGTCGCTATTTGAAAGAGAAAATTGAGGATGGACATTACTGCTGAAACATCTTTGAAAAGCAGTATTGCGCTCGACATTATCACGCCTATCTGGCATAGGGCAAGGAAGGTTAGAAATAGAGTGATGCAGGTCATTAAGAATGCGGATACGGGTGGAAAGCTGCCTAGGAGAATGAATGCTGTTGCAAACATCGGTATTATTCCGAATAATGTGCCGACAAAGGCTTGAGAAATAGATGAGGAAAGCATGTAAACGTATCTCGAGACTGGTGAAGCGAACGTGTACTCGATCTGCCCCCTGGTTAGCTCATCCTTTATCTCCCAGGCTCCCCAGGTTGCAGCACCCTGATAGTTTTGGAAGGCAACTCCAATTAGGAGAAATACGGCGTAGTTCGAGCTTCCAATCTCGCCTAGTTTCGAGGGGTCTATTACGAACCCGAATATCATGAGACCAAGACCCCATATGAAGCTCATTATCAGCTCTACGGTGAAATTCAGCTTATAGCGCGTTATCTCTCTTATTCTTCTCCATACAGTCATTCTAATCATTGTTAGAATGTTGCTCATCTTTCCTCACCCTCAACCATTATCTTAAAGGCTTCTTCAAGCGTTAGGCTCTCTATCCTTATTGCAGGCCTGTGCCCACTGTTTTTCAGAATGTTCACAACTGCTGGCAGGGTTTCGTAAGCATCTTTACAGTGAATCCTCAGGTCAGAGTTCTCCCGTTGAACACCTATAACTCCCTCTACAAGAGCCAACTGGTTTCTAACATCCTCTTGAACATTGTTCCCGTTTATCTGAATGACCTCGGTTCTAGTTACGGATTCCCTCATTTCCTCAGGGGTCCCGTCGAAAATGATCTTCCCCCTGTTCATCATGATTACCCTGTCGCCCATCTCTTCCGCCTCCCTCATGTTGTGCGTGGTTACGATTATGGCGGCTCGTCTCACCCGAGCATAATCCTTCAAGTGTTTTCTAACTTTGGAGGCAGTAAGCGGGTCAAGGGATTTAGAAGGCTCGTCCATGAACACAATCCTCGGCTGGGTGATTAAGGACCTCATTATTACGAAAGTCTGCTTCTGTCCTCCTGAAAGCGCGATGAAATACTGGTCTAGACAATTTTCGAAATCGAATTCCCTGGCCATTTCCTCAATCCTTTCGTTGGCTTCAGGCTTCCGTAACCCGTGGAAAGCAGTAGCGAAGAAAATCAGGTTCTCCCTAGCCGTCAACCTGAAGAAAGCGGATCTCTCGCTATCCTGTCCCGCGTAGCCAATTATTCTCCTAACCTTATCGGCTTGAGAAACCACGTCGTAGCCAGCGACCCATGCTTGCCCCTCATCGGGGAACAGGAGGGTGCTCAGAATCTTTACCAACGTAGTCTTGCCTGCTCCATTGGGCCCTAGAAGACACACTATTTCGCCTTCCTTAACGCTGAAGCTGACGCCTTGAAGCGCAGCCGTCTGCTTCCCTCCCGACCTATAGGTCTTTCTAAGACCCGTAGCCTGAACTAGGGTTTTCCGCGTTAGGGTTTCCACAGTAACCGTCTTCAGCGCGAAACTAGTTTCGGCACTCATGATCCATCACCAAGCCTGTGAGAAACATATTTAAAAATGGCTCACTGAACGTGAATTCTAAATGTAATCGCCTGAAGAGAGTTGACACCTGTCTTCCACGGTTTTTTCTAGGCATTTCAGTCAATGCCGTGCTCGAAACGCTTTTAAGATTTTTGCAACTTTTTGCTCAAGTATTTGCCCATCTTGGTTTTTCCGTGAAAACGATGCTGGAAACGGCTGTGCTACTAGCCCGGCTCCGGTTCTAAAACAGTTGTCTTTCTTCTATGAGTGTTAACTCCTCATCCTTTTTAACCACTACGAATAGTGCCCCCAGGGCGGTAAACAGGGATACTGCTCCCGTGCATCTTGCCAGACCGGTTAGGTCAACCGTCTGAGACACTGCTTTGAACACGTAAGTAATGGGCTCGCTTTCCACCAGCCGGTAGAGCTGCCCGTATAGGACTACACTTACTGCACGCGTCGTCAAACTCCCCTCGCCGTAGCTTAGGAACCCGTCGGAATCATATGTTCCACTGAAATAATGTATCGTCGTATTCACGTTGACAATGTTTACTGATGACCCTATTACTACTCTTACAGGGAGTTTAGTGCTCCAGCTGCTTAAAACTATCTCCCCGTTGGAATTAGCCTCGTCGTAGAGCAGTCCCGCCGAGTTCAACCTGTTTAACAATATTTTCGTCATGTCAAGAGGCACGCTAGCGATCTGAGACTCCAGATCGGGCAACTGTACGCCCACGTAGTCAATATAGGGAACCTCTCCGCAAGTATATTGAATCGTTGTTGACTTAATAATGCCACGAACCGCTAATCCTGATGAAGCATAGGCTGCTCCAGCTGAAAGCAGGGCTATGAGCATGGTTGCAATGGTCTTAGAGAAAAAGCCTAAACCCGTCGTCTTCAGGTTGACGGGCGTCAAGTAGGGGAGAAGACTATATGCTCGCATTATCTTAAGCCTTACAATCTTTTCTTTGTCGACGAGCAACGGGAGTAACGTGATTCCCGCTACGAATCCTCCTGCGTGAGCGAATACTGCTGTGCTTCCAGCAGTCCTAGTGAAGCCGTAAATCACCTGCGTTGCGAACCAGAATATAATGTAGTAGGACGCCTTCAATCTGAAAAACATCGGGAATATTATGAAGCTCCAACCCACTAACAGGTACGTTCCAGGGTAAAGTATGAGATAGGCTCCTAGGATTCCGCTGATAGCTCCGGAGGCGCCGATGGCGGGAACAGTGTAGGCTGAAAGCCCCCCTATAAAGCTGAATGCAGTGTGGAATATGGAGGCGAAGATTCCTGATGTCAAGTATAGGAGTAGAAACCTCGACTTGCCCAAGATGCTTTCAACAGCCCTGCCGAAAACATATAGGAAATACATGTTGAAGAGTATGTGGAAGAAATCAGCGTGGAGAAACATGGATGTGAAAACCCTATACCACTGGGAAGGGTTTTCTACAAGCGAGGGGATGAAGCCGCATATGCTCACCCAGTAGTCACTGGTCTCTATGAAAAAGTTCTCGTAAGAGGTTAAGACGTATATTAGAACGTTAACCAGTATTATAATTATCGTGGCCCTCGGCCTAGCTTTAAAAACTGTTGGACTACCCATAGGTATACCTAGGCTTCTTCTAAACCCGCTGTTAGCCATTTTCCTACTCATACCTTAACGCCTCAACCGGTTTAAGTTTTGAGGCTCTCCAAGCAGGGTATAGTGCGAACACCATGGTGACCGCCAAGCCGAAGACGGTGGCTCCAAGTATAACAGTGGGGGTTAAGACCGGTGTTATGGCGATGCCGTTTGACACTATCGCTTGGTTTCCCTGGCGTAAGCCGCCTGCACCACTCGAGGAACCGAATATTCTTACAACTATTTGTGCTAAGCCCCATCCTGCTCCAATGCCGATTAGAGTGCCTAGGAAACCTATTATAGCTGCCTCGCACAGAAATATCAGTAGCACTTGACGGTTCTTCATGCCCAAGGCCTTTAGAATACCTATTTCCCTCGTACGCTCCATTACAGACACGAGCATAATGTTCATTATGCCTATCCCTGCCACCAGGAGAGAGATTGCTGCGATTCCCGCTAGGAAGAGTTCTATCGTTGAGAAGACGCTTGAAATTATGTTTAACACGGCTGTTGAAGAAGTCACCGTCACCCTGCCTCCTAAAGCTTCCCTAATGGCTTTAGCAGTACTGTCAATCACCGCTTTATCATCACTTTTCAATTTAACGATTATCATCTCGCATGTTTCAGTTCCGAAGAAGCTTTGGGCTTTTGAAATCGGAATGTATACTCTGCTGTCTGAGGGGCCGCCTATTGTGAAACCCCCGATCTCGCGGAGAACAGCTACTACTCTGCCCGCGTATGTTTCGTTTCTAAGCGGGCGTGCAGTAGTGTTAGTCCAAATTATCTCGAGAGCGTCGCCAGTCGTGCAGAAGAGCGTCCCGTTATTCAAAGGGTCGCTCACCTGTTTCCCCACGATGACAGCATCGTCTTCAGGGTTTAACGGGATTTCCCCATTCTCAGCTACGAACGTGCTGCTGTAAATATCCCTGTATGCAGCGAAGTCGACACCGATTACTGTTACTCGGCGCGTCAACCCGTTAGATTTTACGTAACATATCCTTTGAATCACTGCAATCGAAGCCGTAACGTTCTCTAATTCTTTTATTGCCTGAGCGTCTTTAACCAGCAGGTTGAACTCGTTACCGCCGCCCAAGCCTCCTCCAGCGGAAACAATTAGGGTGTCTGTTGCAAAACCCCTTTGAAGCTGAGAGGATATTGCTACTTGAAGCCCCTGAGTTGTTGAGAGCAACGCCACTATGGCTGCTATCCCTATTACTACGCCTAGCGTTGTTAAACCGGCTCTGAGCTTCCGCAGTCTTATCGCGCTGAAAGCGTATGAAAACATGTCTATAATCCTCATTTCAATTCACCGTCTCCCTGGCGATCGTGCCGTCAAGCATGTAGACTGTTCGCCTAGCTTCCGCAGCCAGGCGCTGATCATGAGTAACCATGACGATCGTCACTCCCTTCTCCTCGTTAAGCTTCTTTACGAGCCGCATTATTTCGAAAGCGTTCTTAGAGTCTATGTTTCCAGTGGGTTCATCCATGAGCAGGAACCTAGGGTTGTTGGCTAGCGCCCTAGCAATCGCGACGCGTTGCTGCTCTCCACCGCTGAGCTCCGTCGGCTTATGGTTCATCCTGCTGGCTAAACCAACCATCTCCAAGAGTTCCTCAGCACGTTTTCTTCTCGCATCCTTGCTTAAGCCGGCTATCGCCATAGGTAGTTCAACGTTCTCTTTAGCCGTGAATCTTGGAATAAGGTTGAAAAATTGGAAGACGAAACCTATTTTCACTCTTAAATCCGCAAGCTGATTATCATTCAGGGTTGACACGTCAGTGTTTTCGATGAAAAGCCTCCCGCCAGTCGGCTTGTCTAAGGCTCCTATCAAGTTTAAGAGGGTCGACTTTCCACTTCCCGAGGGCCCCAGTACTGAAAGAAACTCGCCCTCCTCCACTTCAAGGTTTACACCTTGAAGAGCCTCAACCGGAATCTTGCCCTGCATGTAGGTTTTCCTCAGATCAACAGTTTTAATAATGGTCTTAGCCATTTTTAACCCCATCCTACTTGGACAGATACCTCCAGGAAAGCACTATTCCTATTGAAGAAAGCACGGCGGCGAAGAAACCTAGGTAGATAAAGTCGGTGATAAGCTTAGAAGGGTTTAAAGCCAGGATTGTCAACTGTCTTAAAGCATCTGTCAGATAGCTAAGCGGGTTCACATAAGCTACTGCCTGCAGCCAGTCCGGCATTAGAGTGATTGGGAACAAAGTGTTGCTTGCAAACATCAGCGGCATAGTGATTAAGCTTATGAATTGCATAGGCCTCTCCAACTTAGTGGATCTCAGGGAGAATGCTAGAAAAACAGATGAAAGCCCGACGCTGAGCAGGAATATTGCAGCGTAAACCCCAAGGATGTTAAGCAGGGTGAAGCTTGGGCTCAACTGCAACCCGAATATTGTCGCGAGAGTCAGGATTATCGTGGCCTGAAGCATCGCTCTCAAAGTCGCGTTGAGAACCTTTGAAAAGATTATCGCTCCACGCGGCACGGGTGTGCTTAAAACTTTATCTAGGAACCCTAGACGCCTGTCCCAAACTATAGACATCCCGCTGAACATCGTCGTAGTCATAACTATCATGGAGATCATGCCGATGGACATGTAGCTGAAGTAATCCGTGACGCCGAAAACATTCCTCATGACGTTCGAGCCAATATCTGAAACCGTCTGCTGGATTATTTGGGAAACCATTGTGCCGCTAACGTATATCACTCCGTTAGCCGGAGGAATCACGTAGTTTCCGGGTATCGGGATTTTCTCCGGAACCTGTATGTCACCAAGGTTGCTTGCCGAGAACATTGCGCCCAGGTTCATCGACTTCCCTAGAAGCCCCATCCAGATTAAAGGCTGGATCACAAGCATGAGAAGCATTACGGGGTCGTTTAACCATTTTTTCAGCTCCCTTACGGTTAAAGCCCATAGGCCTCGGAGAAGGCTCGGATGATAATCGTTTACCCTGATCATCTCGCCCTCGCCCTCCTGATAGTCATCCTCTGGCTTCGAAAAGCCTCTTTAGACTCCTCCGTGTCACGCATAGACCTGCCGGTGTACTCTAGGTAAACATCGTTTAAAGTGGGCTCTGTAAGCGAAAGCCTGGTCACAGTGTAACCCTTCTTTCTAAGAGCCTCGATTACCAGCGGAGCCGTAACCTCCCCGGATTCCACCTTGATCCTGTAGGAGCCGTTCTCGTTCCTAACCTCTTTAACGTTTTCAACACTCCGAATCAAATCAGTGATGTCAGCATCCTCCTTCACACTTATCGTTATGATGTCGCCGCCTAAACTATGCTTCAAATCCTCAGGGTCTCCGGTTACGACGATTTTCCCGTAGTCGATTATGGCTATGCGGTCGCACAGGGCGTCAGCCTCCTCCAAGTAGTGTGTCGTCATGAAAATAGTCATATCGTATTCCTCTTTCAAACGCTTAATGTAGTTCCATGTTGCAGCCCTCGTTTGGACGTCTAAACCCAGCGTCGGCTCATCCAGGAAAAGAACCCTCGGCCTGTTCACCAAGCCGCATGCAAGCTCAAGCCTCCGCCTCATCCCCCCGGAATAGGTTTCAACCTTCTTATCCTTGAAACCGGTGAGCTCGACAAGCTCCAGCAGTTCAAGAGCCCTCTTCTTAGAGACCTCGCGTGGAATACCGTATAGGTCTGCACATAGGATTATGTTCTCGTAGCCTGTTAAGTCCTCATCCGCCGTGTATTCTTGTGGAACAACGCCTATAACCTTTCTAACCTCGTTAGCCTGCTTCACTACATCATATCCTAAAACGGATGCTGTGCCCTCTGTCGGCCTTAAAACAGTTATCAGCATGTTTATGGTGGTCGTCTTACCTGCGCCATTAGGGCCGAGGAAACCGAATATTTCACCATGGTTAACGCTGAAACTCACATGGTCGACTGCAACAAGGCTTTTGTTAAAAACCTTAGTAAGTCCTCTAGCTACTACGACTTCCTCGGGCATTCTGAACCTACCTCTTGATCCTCTTATTCAATTCCTCTATTTTCTCAGCAGCTTCCCCGAGCACCTTGGCTGCTTCAGCAAGTTCCTCCTTAGAAACTTCTTCCCTAGGGAGAACAATGAAATCCCTTAAGGCGATGAAGAGGCGTCTAAGAGGGTCATGCAACTCGTCAATCCTTTCCCTTGGAAACCCTATGCCTCTCCCTATGAAGGGAGGTGGAGGAATTAGAAGCGGGAAAGAAGCCATTCTTTCAACAAGCATTTCCCTGATCTTGCCCTTATCCTCCAGAAGCTTTCTGCCCTTTTCAGTCAACTCGTAACGTTTAACACCGCTCTCATCCCTTGGAAGAGCCTTTACAAAGCCCTTTTCATGTAGCCACGTAAGCAGGGGGTAGATTGAGCCTGGGCTAGGTCTCCAAGCTCCACCGGTCTCCCCCTCTATCCTATCCATTATTTCTGAGCCGGACATGGGTTTCTCGCTCAGCATTTCTAGGACTCGGTATCTGAGAAGGCCTTTCGGTGCGAATGCTGTGTGTCTCATCCAGTGTCTAAACATATCACTGTCGATATCAATGGTGATATATAAACTTTACCCTAATGAAGCCTTTTCCATCCGAATCCGTTACTGAAAACATATAAAATCCCGAAAACAACTTATTTCATGCTGATTAAGATACCTTTCGGCAATGGGGTTGAGGAGTGCGAGGTTGAAGATTCTAGGATCCAGGCTCATCTCGAGCCGTCTTGGCCTACACCGGCTGACCCAGATGTTTGCATAGAGAGAGCTTTGTTAAATCCGATAGGTTCTAAAAGCCTCAGAGAGCTGGCTAAGAAAGCGAGTAGAATACTCATCATCAGCAGCGATAATACTAGGCCGGTTCCAAGTAAAATTACTTTCCCAAAACTCGTTAAAGAAATAAGGGAGGCGTCACCGTCGGCTTCCATACGTCTCCTAGTTGCTACTGGGCTACACGAATGGTCTCCAAGTAGAAGCGAGTTGAGCGGGAAGTTCGGCCCGGCGCTGGATTATTTAGAGGAAGTTGTTATTCACTCGGCTAAAAATAGTGGTTCACTTCTAAACCTTGGTTCATTGTCTACTGGAAACAGGCTTTTCGTGAACGCATTGTTGAGAGAAGTGGACCTGATAATTGCTGAAGGATATGTTGAGGGTCACTTCTTCGCAGGGTTCACCGGAGGGCCGAAGAGCATTCTCCCCGGGGTTTCGGGGGTTGAGACAATAATGAGCAACCATTCTCCGAGAAACATTGACCATCCGAATGCTAGGTGTGGAGTGGCTGAGGGAAACCCCATATATGAGGAGATGCGGGAGGCGGCGCGTCTGGCAGTCCTCGGCTTCATACTGAACGTGGTGCTGGATGGAAAGAAGAGGATTCTTTCAGCGTTCGCAGGAGACCCGGTTGAGGCTCATAGGAACGGGCGTGTTTTCACTCTGGAATGCTGCGGGGTTAAACCAGTTCCGGGAGACATAGTCATAACGTCAAACGGGGGCTATCCTCTAGACAGAAACCTCTACCAGCTTGTCAAAGGCATTTCAAACGGTGCTCTAACAGCCAAGGAGGGCGGAGTCATCATAGCCTGTGGTGAGTGTATGGACGGGGTTGGGCACCAAGGGTTCTACGAGATGCTTGCTTCCTCAAGTAGTCCAAGCGAGTTTCTAAGGAGGTTAAGGGCTGGCGAGATATGGCGGGAAGCACAATGGGAGGCTCAAGTCCTGGCTAAAGTCTTAGAGAGGTTTCGCGTCATAGTGGTTTCGAGGGGCGTGGATTCGAAAACAGTTGAATCAATGCATATGATGCACGCTAAAACTTTGAAGGAAGGCTTGGAAATTGCTTTAAGCCTTAACCCCGGGGGAAAGATAACTCTTCTTCCAGACGGACCTTCTGCAATACCTCTTCCTTGAATCTCCAGTAGCGGAAACTACCATTTAGTAAACTCGGCTGTTTTATCTCTCTTCGGCGCAATGCCAGATGTGTGCACAAGATACCTGATCTGGGAAGAAGCCTCTATCATACAGGTGACATGGTACGCCTCTTCAAGGAGTTTGGCTGCGGCGAATGTTCCATGCCCCCTTACGACAACACCCTTATAGTGCTTAAGCGCTTCAGAAACCTTTTCCTCAAGCTCCTTGGAGCCACTCACCTCTTTAACGACCAGTACAGGTATCTTCCTAAGCACATAGTCTCCCTCAGCATCCATCGGTATTATCTCGTCAAAAATCAGAGAGCAGACTATGGAGTAAGGAGGATGCGCATGTACAACGGCTAGCGCCGAAGTATTAAGGTATATGGCTCTGTGAACCATGGTTTCGGAGGAGCTTAACAGTATGGAACTATTCTCCTCGAAAAGGTCTACTTCAACAACGTCCTCTGGCCCTATCTCGTCGGCAGCCGCGCCCCTCCTCTTAATGTACATCTTGTCGCCGACCCTAACGCTTATGTTCCCACTATGGCTGACCATGTAACCCTTGTCGAAAAGCTTCTTGCCATACTTGCTTATCTCCTTCCAAACCTCGCTTACACTACTAGAGTCCAACCTTCTAAATCTTCCTTCTCTTTCAAGTATTTAAAGACTCCGGGAATCACTACGCAGGTCTCTTTCTGCCCCATTCTTCTTGTTTAGCAGGAAACCCGTACACTATGATAAGTTGCTTATGAAAGTAGGGTTCCTAACAAACTAGACGAGCCCAAGTCTTTCAAGCGTTCTTTTAACTGGACGACCCTCATCATCCCATCCTCTAGCCCTATAGTATTCATCCAGCATTTGATCTAGTTCGACAATTTGACCCTTAGTCGGTCCGGAGGCCAATGGCTCGCTTAGAAGCCTTTTCGGAAGAGTGTCATCCTTCCTGCCGAAACCCTCTCTAATGTTGAAAAGCCTCTCAAGATTCCATATTCTTTCACCTACAAGCATGAGGTCTTCAGCCGTATACTTCACTCCGGTTGCGGCTGAAAGCATCCTGGAATAGTATTCTTCGTCAAGCCCGTATCCTGTGAACCTGCAGGCTACAAGCGTATCCATGGCTGCGTTAAGGTTCTGCTGGTATATTACTAGGCCAGCCTTGTTAACTGTTGAAAACCTGTCTATCCTCTTCGGAACCCCCAGTATTTCCAGGGCTATCATGTAGGACCTCAGGTGGCAGCCTCCCCTGTTGCTCGTAGCATAAGCCAACCCCTGTCCCTTCGCTCCACGGGGGTCGTAGGCAGGCAGCTCCAAGCCCTTAACATGCATGGCTGCGTTAGGATCACCATATTTTTCAGAAAGCCTCCGCGACCCCTCTGCCACATCGTTACCGAAGCCCTTTCTGTACGCTGTTTTCTCGATTAGCTCAATGATTTTCTCGCCGTCTCCCCACTGTACTTTCTCGGGCGTCAACCCTTTCTCGCTAAGTTCCATGGCGCAGGCTATGGTGACGCCTGTTGAAATAGTGTCCAGCCCAAGGTCGTTGCATAGATGGTTAGCCCTCCAAATCGCCTCCAGGTCCCAAAGGAGGCAGCACGAGCCCAGTGCGAAGACAGTCTCGTACTCCGGGCCCTCTCCCTCGACGCTGTCGAGACGGGTTCCCCTGCCGCACGAAATCCTGCATCCGAAGCATGCTTTAGGCTTAACCAGCAGCCTCCTAGTTATCTCCTCGCCCGCAATATTCCTGGCCTCAGGAAGGAAGGTTGCCTGGAAGTTTTTAGCTGGGAGGACGCCGAGCTCGTTCATCAGGTTTACGAGAACAGCCGTCCCAAACCGGGGCAGGGCTTTACTGGTGATGGGGTTCTGGCCGAAAACCCGGTTGCACTCTCCAACTACGAAGAGAAAGTTCTCCCTATCCGCGATCTCGACTTTTTTGCTTCCATTTGCGACTATCGCCTTAAGCTTCTTAGACCCCATTACTGCACCAACTCCTCCCCGTGCAGCAGACCTATAGTAGTCGTTCATTATGCCTGCTATTCTCACAAGGTTTTCCCCAGCAGGGCCTATGCATGCCACCCTCGCGTCCTTCCCGAACTTTTCAGTCAGCATCTCAGTGGTTTCGAAAACCCTCATACCCCAGTATTTCTCCCCGTCTAGAACCTGTATGTCCTTATCATCCATGTATATTATCACGGGGTTTGGGGCAGCCCCCTTGATGATGAGCGCGTCTACGCCGCATGCTTTGAATTTAGTGGCGAAAAACCCTCCAGAATTCGCGTCGAACACCGTGCCCGTCAACGGGGATTTTGTGGACACGGAGTATCTGCCTGAGGTCGGCGCGGCAGTCGCAGTAAGCGGGCCCACCGCGAAAACCAGTACGTTACCCTTGCTTAAAGCATCAACGTCGGGGCCAGCGTTATCGTAGACGATCTTAGCCCCTATTCCTCTTCCCCCGATGAACCTTAGCTTCTCATCCTCATCCCACTCGCGGAGCCTTATCCTCGAACTAGACAGGTCAACCTCTGCAATGCAGCCCATCCATCCAGCCATATTGAGAGTCAGGAAGCACGGTCTCCAAGTATTTATAAGTATGCCGTAGAAACCGGCCTGCAAAAACATATAAGCATGAGGGGCGCTGGGAGAAAAGGGATGAGGATTCTAGTAAAGTACTTCGCCTCCTACAGGGAGGCTGTTGGAAAGTATGACGAGGAGTTTGAGCTTGCACCAGGCTCAACAGTTAAAGAAGTTATTGAAAAGATAGTTGCTAAACATCCAGGTATTGAACTTGACAAGGAGGCTATACTTGTCTTGAACCAGAAGGTAGTTAAGGCTGATTCGGAGGTTAAAGACGGGGATGTCTTAGCAGTTTTCCCCCCGTTAGGCGGAGGTTAGTTCAAACAGTTTTAATGAGCGATGTTCACGGAAGGCTGTTTTTCCCCTTAGAAGGTAAAGTTAAAAAGGTCCGATAAGAGTGGAATGGGGAAATGAAGTTCTCAGTCCAGGAGAACCTTGTTCCCGGTGCTAACCTAGAGGAGAAGCTGAGGAGGCTTGAAAAATATGGTTACGATGGCATAGAGCTTTGGGGGAGGCAGGAACTCGGCGGGGCTCTCACGGATGTTATAGACGCCTTGTCAACCAGCAGGGTTAAGGTGAGCACGGTTTGCTCAGGATACTCGGGAAGCCTGCTTTCACCTAGGAGGGAGGATAGGGAGACGGCCTTAAAAGGTATAAAGGAGAGGCTTGAGTGGGCCAACCGGCTTGGGGCAGTAGGGGTTATAACCGTGCCCGTCTTCGGGGAGGCAACAGTCCCAGACCTTTCCCCTCTCTTCAAAGACAGGTTTGAGCTGGAGTGGAGGCTAGCAGTCGAGGAGTACAGGGTTTTGGGGAGGTATGCGAGGGACGCTGGGAGCATAGTGATCGTGGAGCCGCTTAACAGGTATGAGACGCATTTCATAAGGACGCTTTCTCAAGCCGCCTCGCTATGCGAAGAGATCGGTTTAGACGAGGTTAGAATAATGGCGGACTATTTCCACATGAGTATTGAGGAGGCCGATATAGGGTCTAGCTTGAAGAAGCATCTCGACAAGATAGTTCACGTGCATCTGGCTGACAGCAATAGGCTGGCGCCTGGAAGGGGGCATACTGATTTCAGTTCTCTGAGGGTTTTGAGAGACGGAGGATACAAGTATTACTTGGCTCTAGAATGCGGCATACCTGGGGATCCTGAGGAGGAGCTGAGAAGGACTCTCGGCTTCCTTAAATCATTCTAACCGGGAAGCCTGTTAAGAGTTAAGAGTTGAAGCCTGTCGACCGTGTGCTTGCCGCGCTTAACCATGAGGAGCCGGACATGGTTCCATGCCTCTGGGCTGTGGCATCAGGCTTAAGAAGGCTTCAAGAGTCTTTTGGAGAAAGGCTGAAAACGCTTCAGGATCTCGTAGGCGTGGGAAGCATTCCTGAGACCAAGCCGGTTGAGCAGGGTTCTGAACACGAGGTTTTAGAATCCTCCTTCGGAGACCTGCACCGCGTCTCGTACAAAGTGGACTATGGTTACAAGGAGTTGGTTAAGCCAGCTGTCTCTGGGCCGGATGGTCTCGAGCGGCTTGAAGAACACACGCCCAAGTTATCCCGGGAGCATGTTAAGAGGATTAGGGAGGCTGCTGAGAAAAACCGTGACCGCTTCACCTTCATAAGCCACGAGAGCCCGTTCGGCCTAGCGGCATACTCCCTAAGGGGGTTTAGACAGTTCCTTATTGATGTCGTTAGGAGCCCCAGGTTCGCGGAGAGGGTTCTGAGCTTCGGAGTAAAGACTCTTACGGAGATGGCTAGGATAATCGTGGAGGAAGCGGGAATTGATGCGGTTTGGCTTTCAGGCGACTTGGGAGACCGCAACGGCCCATTCGTTTCGCCGAGGCTTTACAGGGAAATACTCTACCCGTTTGACCGCGAGGTTTGCAGGACCTACCATAAACTGGGGGTCTACGTCTTCCTCCATAGCCACGGCAATCTGAACCCTATCCTCGACGAGCTGGTGGAAGCAGGGTTCGACGGCCTGAACCCTCTGGATGAGGCTGAGAACATGAATCTGGCTTCTGTTAAGAAGAGGCATGGGGACAAGGTAACCCTGATACCTCAGCCCTCTACGTACAGGTTGGAGAAGATGCCTAAGAGCCTGATAGAGGAATACGTTTCAAGCCAGCTTCACGCCGGCGCCCATGGCGGGGGGTTCATATATTATGGCGTGATAGTGAACATGCCTGTTGAAAACGCTGAGGAATACGTAAGGGCTTTTCTAAAACTGAGAAACTATCCTTTGAAATGCTGTAGGCGATGAACTAGGGGGTTTAACGTTAACCGAATCAATTGCGGATCGACTCTCGGGCTACTTGGCACTTAGGACCGTAACCTGCATAGGCGAAGACTAAAAATCGCGCGCTACGATAAAAATAGTGTCTCTGAGACAATGCATTCACAAGCCTTTCCGCGGTTTCTTAGCCCCTATAACAGCATTCTCAAACACTCGTCGGCCTCTGCCGTCTAATTTTCCTAGCTCGCAATACGGGAGTACAGACTGTCCTCTAGAATCGTTTAGCTATAATAGACATGGGCAAAAGGCTTAAAAGATTTGCCTCTTACTTGAACGAGTGGTCTCAGTATGAGCATGATTGAGAAACCCATAGTTTACTTCAACAAGCCTGGTGAGAACAATACGGAGGCTGTTTTAACTCTGGCGAGGAAGAGGGCTGAGGAGCTTGGAATCAGGGATATCGTTGTCGCTTCCACCACTGGTAAAACCGGAGCGAGGGCCTCTGAGGTTTTCAAAGGCTTCAACCTGATTGTTGTAACCCATCACACGGGTTTTAGAGAACCAGGGCATCAGGAGTTGACCGGGGAGAACCGGAGAGTAATAGAGGCGAGCGGCGCAAAGATTTTCACCGGGACGCATGTGTTCATGAATGTTGAGAGGGCGATAAGAAGCAAGTTCGACACAGCTTACCCGGCGGAGATAATGGCTCAGACGCTTAGGCTTTTCTGCGAAGGCATGAAGGTTGCTGTTGAGATCGTGGCGATGGCTGCGGACGCTGGCCTAATACCTGTTGACGGGGATGTGATAAGCATAGCTGGAACCGGCAGGGGGGCCGACACCGCCATAGTTGTCCAGCCTGCGAACTCGTCGAGAATATTCGACATGACTATTAAGGAGATAATAGCTAAGCCGAGAAGCAGGTCGTGAGGAGTGAGCATCTTGTTCGCTCAGATAGGGAGAGGGCTTAGGGCTAGCAGAATTTTCTCGCAGGATGGGAAAACCCTAATCGTCGGGCTGGATTCAGCATTCACCGGTGGACGAGTTGAAAATCTGCTGGAAACGCGAAGCATCTTGACAAGCGTTCTAAAATCTAAACCGGATGCCATCATACTTAACAAGGGGCAGGTCACTGGGCTGGAAAGCCTCATCGGCGGCAGGGGTCCTGCTGTCCTCATGCGAGCTGATTTCACGAATGCAAAGGGCTTCCCAAAGCTACCCAGTAAAAAGCTTGAACACGTTAAACTGGTTGACCCGAGGGAGGCCTTGGCACTTGGTGTGGAAGGCCTTGCCGCGTATCTTCTAGTTGGCGATGAGAACGAGGAGGCTAGGAGCGTTAGAATTGTTTCAAGGCTTGTCTCAGGGTGCAGAAGGCTTGGGCTCCCACTTCTTGTCGAGACAATGCCAGTAGGGGAGCGCGTCACACAGGCTAATCGCCTGGACTGTTTAAGGCTTGCTGTCAGGATGGCTGTTGAGGCGGGCGCCGACATGGTTGCAGCGCCATACGCTGGCGACGAGGAGTCTATGCGTGCTATTGTCGAGGTGGCTGGTCAAACACCTGTTCTCGCAGTCGACGATCCTGAGACTCCTTTAGGGAAGCTTGGAAACGCTGTTTCAGCGGGCTGCGCCGGCCTTGTTTTAAGGGAGAGGCTTGCCCCAGGGAGCATTGAGAACACTGTTGCCGAAGCTAGGCTTCTGGTTCACGGGTGTTAAGGATTGCAGACGGGCAAGAGGCTTAGGCTGAAAAGAATATTCGGAGAAGACGGGAGGGCTGTTGTTGTCGCCGCGGACCACGGTCTCATGCTTGGGCCCATAAAGGGTGTCGTCAACCTTAGGGAAACGCTTACCAGGGTTGTTCAAGGGAGGCCGGACGCTATCCTGCTTACTCCTGGACAGGCAGCTAGTCTAATCGACCTTTTCCACGGAAGGGGTGCGCCAGCACTCTTGGTTAGAGCCGACTGGACGAACGCCTTTAGGGACAAAACGTACACCCTGCCGGCAAGACTGATGCGCGGCATAGCCACCGTGGAGGCGGGTGACGCACTGGCACTCGGCGCCTCAGGCGTAGTCGTCTACCTTTTCATGGGGCTCGGCGATGAGGATGAGGAGGCTAGGAACATAGAGAGGGTATCAGGGTTCTCACGTGAGTGCGAGAAGCTGGGTATGCCCCTAATAGTTGAACCATTGCCTATGGGTGAGCGCGTCACGAAGGCTAACTATGTTGACCTTGTAAACCTGTCTGTGAAGATCGCTTCAGAGCTTGGAGCTGACGCTCTTAAAGTGCCTTACACCGGAGACCCATATACTTTTGAGAAGACGGTTAGGGCTGCCGGGGGAATACCGGTCCTAGCCCTAGGCGGCTACAGCGGCGTTACAATAAGGGATTCCCTTGAGGTTGTGGAGGAGGTTATGCAGGCAGGCGGGGCTGGAATAGTCTACGGCAGGAACATTGTGCAGGCCAGGGACCCGGGGGAGATGGTGAGGCTCGTCAGGGCTATAGTGCATGAGGGTAGAAGCGTGCTTGAAGTAGTTGGAGCCCGTAAGAAGGGCAGGATTTCTCTAAGTGTTGAGCCGGCTGCCTGCGTAGGCTGTAGCCTCTGCACCGCCGTCTGTAGTTTTTACCATGGCGGAAGAGTTGAGATTGGGCTTGCCCGGCTCAGGGTTTTACAGGATTGGCCGAGCGGAGCCAAACCAGTCGTGTGTATTCAATGCGGAAAATGCATATCCGTCTGCCCCACCGGCGCCCTTAGATGGGGGCCCAAGGGTAATGTTGAGCTTGTAGAGGAGCTCTGCACCTCCTGCATGGCCTGCGTGGAGTCATGCCCGCAGAAGGTGGTTGTGTTCGATGAGGAAAAGAATAGGCCTCTTCTCTGCGACCTGTGCGGCGGAGTACCCCAGTGCGCAGAATGGTGCGGTACCGCAGCCATAAGAGTCGTCGAGGAGGATGCCTAGAATGAAAGGCGGCTACACAGGCAGGATACTCCTCTTCGACCTTTCTCTGAAAAAGGCTATGGTTGAAAACCTGGATGAGAAGGAGGCTTTCCTAATGCTTGGGGGAAAGGGTCTTGGAGCCCTATATCTCTACAGGAGCCTGCGGGGCAAGGAGGACCCGCTCTCCCCTGAAAACTCACTTATAGTGTCGACAGGGCCTTTAACAGGGACGATTGCTCCAACCGGAACCAAGTTTAGCGTAGTCACTAAAAGCCCCCAGACGGGTGTTTTTCTCGATTCAAACTGCGGCGGAATGTTCGGCGTGCAGCTTAAGAGAGCCGGCTACGACATGCTGGTCGTTAAGGGAGCCGCTGAGGAGCCTTCTGTACTCGTGGTGGATGAAAACGGGGCTGAGCTGAGGCCCTGCAGACTA
>Ga0209102_1000760_pt1 | contig 19833 bp, 16 predicted proteins | sample ConPoolayeHmetaG_FD_185483 | JGI IMG/M metagenome (GOLD analysis project Ga0209102, IMG submission 185483) | Hot spring microbial mat communities from California, USA to study Microbial Dark Matter (Phase II) - Cone Pool mat layer H metaG... ...
AGAATCTTTTTAGGCTGGGAAGCATCTTTTTCACCTCCTTTAAGCCTTTGATTCTACCAAAGATAGGATATGCTCTGGCGTAGTGATCCAAATTACTTAATGTCTCAAATGTTTCGTAACCTATTCAGGCTTAACTTTATAAGTTTCTATAAACCCTTACTCCTCTCAAAATAATTCCAATCCACTTAATTAATCTAAGGACATCTTCCTGCTAGCAGGCAGAGTAAAATCAAAATTCACTGTTGGTTTTTAACAAACTGTTGGATATTTTTTTGGTGCTCTTCTAAATTTTTTGCCAAATGGATTTTGCCATTTTTATCAGAAACATAAAACCAAAAATCATTTTGATTATAATTTATTACTGCTTTCAAAGAGGCTAAAGAAGGATTACAAATAGGCGCTGGTGGTAACCCTTTATATTGATAAGTATTATAAGAAGAATTAATTTTTAAATCTTCTGGCTTGATTTTTGGCCACCAGTTTTCAGACCAACCCATTTCCTCTCTTAACTGATTAGCCTTAGCGTATTGAACAGAAGCATCAACCTGAAGCAACCAGTTGGCTCGCCAACGATTAATCAAAACTCCAGCTACCAAAGAACGATCTTCATTAAACTTCGTTTCTCTTTCTACTAATGAGGCTAAAATCACTACCTCTTTTTTTCCCAACCCTTTTTTATTAGCTAAATCCCAAAGATCAGCGGTTTTTTTCTCAAAATTATCCAAAATTAAATTTAAAACTTTTTCTTCGTTGAAATACAAAGGCACCAAATAACTATCAGGGAACAGAAAACCTTCTTTGTCAAAAGATAATTGCCAGAATTTTTCTTTATTAAGCCCTAACTGTTTTTCCACTGCTTGGGCAATCTGTTCACTGCGCCAACCTTCAATCAAAATTAACCATTGATCTAGCCTTCCTTTTGTTAAATTAAGAGCAATTTCTTTTGCTGGCATCGAAGGGCTTAATAAAAACATTCCCGCTTGGATATTTTTATTCAACTTGAGACCATAAACAAGGAGTTGAAAAAGATAGCGATTTTTTATCAATTTTTGGTTTTCCAAACGTTTGGCAATCGAGCTTAGCGATTCTTTGGGAGCAATAATAAACTGAATTTTTTCCGCAGAATGGGAAATCGGCCTTAAACTCCAAAGAAAAATTCCGGCAAAAGAGATTAAGAAAAGAAAAAGAAGCCCTAAAAAAACATACCTTGGTTGTTTAAAAAGATAATTCATTTTATTAAAAAGTTTTTATCAGTAATTTTATATCTCTTCGAATAAGGCACGGCGGTATTTTTTGAGTTTGGGAGTATGGATATAAATACGACCACATCTACAGGTTACTTTTTGAGTCCCATCTTTCCTTGGCTCAACTTTTCCTTTAGAAAGCGGCATCCCGCAACCAACGCATCTCCCTTGAGATATTAACCAAGCTTGAATTGGAGCAATAATATTTTTAAACATTCCACCCCCTTTCATCTAAAAAATATTCTAAAATAAGAGCGGCAGCTAAAGCATCATTTTTAAAATTATTTCTTTTCTTCTTCTGAGACAAAATTAGATCAGCCTCAAAACTAGTTAAAGTTTCATCAACAAACTCTACTGGTAATTTTAACATTCTGGCAATTTTGAGAGCAAACCTTTTCACTCTTTTCGCTAGACTACCTTTTTTAACAACACCCCAAATTAAAGCCTGGGGCTGAAAATCTTGACAAAGATTGACAATCTCTGCCTCTGCTTCTGACCGTTTTTTATATTCTATTATCTTTAGGGGAAAATAACCCCATCAAGACTGCCAGCGACCCCAATCCTTTTTTGTCCAAAATCAAAACTTAAAAATTTTCTCATTTATTATTTGCTCCTAATCTGGCCTTAACAATTAATCTTTTTAAATAGGTTCCTGGCGGGCTACAAGTAATTAAAGTCAGAAATTGATCATCAAATCTTTGCTTTAAAGGAGAAAAATCTGTTGGTTTTACTTCATAAATGTCTTCCACATAATAAGAATATTTCACCCCATCGAAATCAATCAAAATTTCATCGCCGCTTTCTAATTGATACAAAAGAGAAAAAATTGTTAAATAATTTTTAGGATTAAAAAACTGGGGTAAAACCGAATGGCCTAAAATTACGGTGTTGCCTAATTGACCAGGCAAGGCTGTTCCAGGATAATGAACAAGGCTTTTAGCCAAATCTTGACTGCCAATAATCACATTTGCCTCTTTGATGCCAAGTTTAGGAATTGAAAGCAAAAAAGAAGTACCGGCAAAAATTTCCTCTTGAGGCTTAATCTCTTCTCCTGATTTAAACCAGCTATTAATATTAGTATAATCTTCCTGGGCCAAGACGCCAAAGTTAGTCTCGGAATTCTTTTGTCCTTCTGGTATTGGACTTAAAATATAGCTAAATTTAGGTGCATAAAAAAATTGATAATTCATCAAAGGCAAAATTGCCATCAAGACCAAAGCAGAACCAATTGCAAAAAAAATTCCTCCAAAAATCCTTTTTTTAGTCATAAAAATCTCCCCTATTCCTATTTTCTGATTAGGTTGAATGATTAAAGACGGCGTTTCTTTTATCTCTTTTATATAACCATAAAGAGCCATTAGTCCTCCTTAATTTCTAATGAAATGTTTTTTTGTTTGGCTGATAACCAAGGCCAAAATCTAAAAAACAAGGGGGTGGTTTTCACTTCAAAGCGGTAAATTCTTGGATACTGTCTTAAAATTTTATTAACTTCGGACTTTTTCATTCTCACTAACTGATTTGTTAATTTTTGACCATCTGGATGAAAATAAAATTTTGCTTTAATAATTACTTTAAGATCAATTTCTTCTTCTGTTTGGGCAATTGGTTTTAATTCAAAATTGATTGTTTTTTGATTAAAGTCTGATCCTTGATCAGATTTTTGTTTAATCACCTCTAAGACAAAATTTTTGAATTTCTCTTCATCAAAAGCAAAAACTGAAAATTTCATCTTTAGGCTACCAGTCAAAGTTTCCGCCTCTTCGTCCTTTTGTCTTTGGGGAGCAAAATTAATCAATTTGCTCTCCGGTTTTTGACTGATAATCCGGAAATTGGCTGTTTTTTTAGCTTCTAAAGCCTCTTTTGCTTTGGCTTTAGATTCTTCGGTCAACATCTCTCTTAAGCGGACCAAATCATCCGCAGAAACAGCCTTGACCTTTCTGATGCTCCCACCGGAAAAATCATCTTTAGCTTTGGCAACAAATTCGTCTTGAGAAAATCCCTGGACAGAAAAAATTGTTCCTTTATTAAGATTATAATCGGGACCAATTTCAGCAGCGACCACCTCAACTTGGACTTCTCCCAATCTGTCAACTCCACTTTCTAAATCAGCAGTTTTGGAAGCGATGGAAACCGACTCCTTAAGGAAGAATTCTAAACCATTATCAGAAACGATTGGTGTCCCAGAAGAGAAATCAGCCTTTTTAGTAGTTCTATTGAACAAACTAACAGTCCCAATTGCTTTCTCGCCAATCATTTTTTCTCCGGTAACAGCAACCTGACCTGACTCTTCCAGCTCAACTTCAATCTTAGTCGCAGGAAAGATTCCTTTTTGGATATCTGGCTCAGAAACAGTGGTAAGAAACTTAAAATCTTTAGTTTCTTCAATCACTTGAGGAGTAACAAAAACAACAATTTTATTTTTAACAAGATATAAATTTAAAAATGGAATAACTGCGGCTAAAATCACCCCTATTAGGAATCCTTTTTTCCATTTCAAACCAAAATTCAGATTAAAATTAAATTTGTTAACAAAACTCTTAATAATTTTTGTCATTGCTAAAAATTTCAAAAGCACAGTTAATCTTTTTTCCGGGGATATTTTTTTCTCCTGGAAATCATCACCTTCTTTGCTAGAACCATCCTGATCGGTCTTGGGGGCTAAAGAAATATCCTCCCAAGAAAACCCTTCTGGCAACTCTCCTTCTTGGGCCGGCTCTTTTGCCATCTCTATTTCTTTATCCACCGCTGGTAATTCTGGTTTTTGGCTTTCTTTAATAACTTCTTTTTTCTCTTCTTCTTTAACATCGTTTTGCTCAAATGGTGATTCTAATTGGGAGAACTTCTCTTTAATCAGTGGTCGAAAATAAGAAAAGAATTCTGACCACTCCAGAAACAAGATCTGGGGAAGATGCAAAAACAAACTTTCTCTTCGGCCAACCCATTGGTAATTATTGACCGTTTCCATCAAAGCTACTGGCCACTCTTCACTATTACCCCAAAAAATTAAATTTGGAGGAAACATTCCTTGAAAATCAATTTTGTTTAATGCCTCTTCTATTTGAGAAGCAAATTCTGACGGCTTTTTTTCCAATCTTAATCTGCTTTTCACTTTGCCAAGGTGAATTAAAGAAATTTCCAATCTTTGAGAACCAACAAAAACACTGATAAAACTTGGTAATTCGCCTTCTTCCATCTGATAATAACGAATTAGCGATTCATCAGGAAGCAAAAATCCTAAAGGTTTTAATTTATACTGACGACAAATCTCAGCTAAAAACGCTTTTTTGGTTTCGATGACCGAGGTGTTGTCTGCTCCTGCCCAGAACGGAGAAATCAAAAAAACAACAGAAAGGTTCGGCAAATTTTCTAGTTCTGGAATTAATCTCCAACTGGCTTCAAATCCATTAAGCAAACTTTCCTTGTCTTTACCATCCCAAGTTTGTGGCCGAGCCCAAGAGTAAAGTTTTGTTTCGCTCTTCTCAACACTAAAAAGAGCTAAATTAACTAAATCCTCGCCAATTAAAGCTAACAAAACAAATTCTTTTTGTTGATCTGCTTTTCCTTCTAAATTAGTGGTAAGATAATTTTTCTGGCCAAAGTTCATTTTTCTAAGACGGCATAAATTCTCCTTTTGCCGGTACCACAGGCCTCCTCTTTAATAATCTTAAATTTTCCCAAAACACCAGTTTTTTTAACATGAGGCCCACCACAAACTTCTCGAGAAAAAATTTTCCCTGTTTTGGGGTCCTTAATTGAATAAACTTTGACAAAAGAGGGATAATTTTTCCCGGGCACAGTTAATGCTTGTTGGACAACTGCCTTTTTGAAAGGCAAAATTTTCATCTCGACCAAAAGATTATCTTTAATTTTTTGGTTGACTAATCTTTCAATGGCAGTAATTTCTAGAGAAGTTAACTTTTTTGGGTGAACAAAATCAAATCTTAATTTTTCTGGAGTGATAGCCGAACCCACTTGAGAGATATGACCACCCAGGATTTCTCTCAATGATTGCTGAAGGAGATGAGTGGCTGTATGCAATTTAATAGTGGCTAAAGATTGATCTTTTAATCCTCCTCGAAAAAAATCTTTTGCTGATTTTCGAGACTTCTCCTGATGCTCTTTTAAGCATTGATTAAATCCATCAAGATCAACTTTCAAATTAGGATTAGTATTAGCGATTTCCTCCTCAATCATTTCAATTGGAAAACCATATGTTTGATAAAGATCAAAAGCCAGCTTGCCCGAAAATATTTTACTTTTACCCAACTTAGCAATTTCTTTTTCAAGAATATGCAAACCCTGTTTTAATGTTTTGGCAAAACGAAACTCTTCTTCTTCTAGTTGATTAATAATCTGGGTTTTATTGGCTGCCAATTCTGGATAAACGTCTTTAAACAACTCAACCACTATTATGCTAACTTCTGAAGTAAATTGCCTATTTATCCCTAATTTTTTACCTTCTTTTATTGCCCGCCTAACCAGTCTTCTTAAGACATATCCTTGTCTAACATTACTAGGAGTTATTCCATCAGCAATAATAAAACTGGCAGCCCGCAAATGATCGGCAATAATTCTCATCCGAGAGGTAATCATTTCACTTTCTTGATATTTTTTCTCGCTTAAATGAGAAATTTTTTCAATTATTGGCCAAAATAATTCAGTAGTATAATCATCATCTTTTCCCTCCAGAATCGCGGTTGTCCTTTCTACCCCCATTCCTGTGTCAACATTTTTTTGCTTTAATTTTTGGTAACTACCATCAGGCAGTCGATTATATTCCATAAAAACATTATTCCAAATCTCAAAATACTTACCGCATTGGCAACTCGGTTTGCAATTTGGACGGCAGGGTTTTCTACCAGTGTCGTAATAAATCTCTGTATCCGGACCACCCGGTCCTGTCTCACCTGCTTCCCACCAATTATCTTCCCGACCCAAGGGAAAAATCCGCTCTTTTGGCAAACCAACTGCTAACCAGGCCTGTTCTGTTTCTTGATCATAATCAACCAACTGATCGCCTTTAAAAATTGTGACAAAGATTCTTTTGGGATCTAAGCGTAAAATCTTGGTCAAAAATTCCCAACTAAAAGCAATTGCTTCTTTTTTAAAATAGTCACCTAAGGACCAATTACCCAACATTTCAAAAAAAGTGTGCCTAAAAGAAGAGCCGATTGTTTCAATGTCTTCTGTTCTTAAGCATTTTTGACAACTAACCAATCTTTTTCCCAACGGATGGGGCTCGCCCAAAAGATAAGGGACCAATGGATGCATTCCAGCAGAAATAAAAAGAGTTGACTGATCTTCTTCGGGCACTAAAGGAGCAGAAGGAATAACCTGATGACCCTTTTTCTTAAAAAAATTAATAAAAGCAGTTCTTAGATCTTTAGCTTTCATTGGTTAAAAATTGTTTTTTATTCTCTCCTCTTATTGGCACTTAACCTCTTTCATTATAATATATTAAGCTAATAAAGGTAAATCCCGATAATCAAGGAATGAAGAACGATGAAGCTCTTCCGTCCTTAAAGGAAAGAACATCTTAAAAATTTAGCAGTTTCATTTTTAAATAAAAATTGCTAAAATAAACTTGTTCGTTCTTAGCGAAAAAAAGATTAAAATCGCCTCTAGTGGCAAAGGAAAAAATGGAATCTTTAGCAAGAGAAAAAATCAAAAAAGCAGTGGTTACTGCTAAAACAATTGAGGAATTAGAAAAAATTCGGATTAAATATTTGGGAAGAAAAGGAATCGTTACTCAGGCTTTCAAAGAGATTAAAAGTTTACCCAGTGAAGAACGGATCCAGGAGGGGAAAAAACTAAATCAAATTAAAAACTTAATCCAAACATTAATCGCCAAAAAAGACAAAGAAATTAAACTAAGAAACCGGAATCTTAAGAACGAATGGCTCGATGTGACTGCCCCTGGATTAAAACCCCAACAAGGGCATCTCCATTTGATTACACAAACAATCAGAGAGATTGCAAAAATCTTCCAAAAAATCGGCTTTAATCGGGTACGTTATCCAGAAATAGAATGGGATTGGTATGCCTTTGAAGGTTTGAATATGCCACCAAATCATCCTGCTAGAGATAATTGGGAAACATTTTTTATTCAAGATCTGGAAAATAAAAAATATGGTAAAGGCATTCTTACCCCCCATACCTCCTCCGGCCAATTAAGAGAAATGGAGAAAAAACAATTACCCATCAGGATGTTAAACATTGCTAAATGTTATCGCCGTCAATCAGATATTTCCCATGCACCGATGTTTTATCAATTTGAAGGCCTCTTGATAGACAAAGATATTAACGTTAGTCATCTTAAAGGAACTCTCGATTTTTTTAGCAAACAATATTTCGGGCCAAAAAGAGAAACAAGAATTCGGCCGTTTCATTTCAGATTTACCGAACCATCCTTTGAAGTTGATGTCACTTGTGTTATCTGTAATGGCCGAGGCTGTAGTGTTTGCAAAGAAGGTTGGTTAGAGCTGGGAGGCGCCGGTATGGTACACCCAAAAGTATTAGCAAATGGCGGAATTGATCCTCAAAAATATAGCGGCTTTGCCTGGGGTTGGGGAGTAGAAAGACTCTTTATGATGAAATACAAAATTCCTGATATTAGATTGCTCTTTAGTGGTGATTTAGATTTTCTAAAACAATTCTAAGGATGAATATTTTAATCCCCGATTCTTGGCTGAGAGAATATTTAAAAACATCAGCTAAGGTTAAGCAAATTGCTCAATACCTTTCTTGTTGTAGTCAATCGGTAGAAAAAATTATTCAAAAAGATAATGATTATGTTTATGAAATCGAAATCACTACCAATCGGCCTGATTGTCTTTCTGTCTGGGGCATTGCTAAAGAACTCTCGGTGATTTTACCTCAATTCAATCTCAAGGCTAAACTCAAACCAGTTCTTCCCAAAGAAGATAAAATTCCTGAAATTAAAAATGGTCTACCTTTAAAAGTAGTTATCGAAAAAACATCTTTATGTCCCCGCTTTACTGCCTTGATTTTTGATAATATTATTGTCCACCCCTCGCCAAAAATTATCCAGAAACGGTTACAACTCTCAGGCATTCGGGCTTTAAATAATGTAGTTGATATTTCTAATTACCTAATGCTTGAACTTGGACAACCAATGCATACTTTTGACTATGACAAAATTAAGGGAGCAAAAATGATTCTTCGAGAAGCAAAAGAAGGAGAAAAAATTATCACCCTAGATGGCAAGACTCGTTTTTTACCAGCCGGGGCAATCATCATTGAAGATGGCGAGAAAAGAATTATTGATCTTTGTGGCATTATGGGAGGAGAAAACTCTGCTGTTGATAGCAATACCAAACGGATACTTCTTTTTGTCCAAACTTATGATCCAGTTAAGATTAGACAAACTTGTCAAACTTTAGGCTTTCAGACAGAAGCCGCTTTAAGATTTGAAAAGGGGGTTAATCCTGAAGGGGTCCTCTTAGCAATGAAGAAGGCAATTAGCTTATTTCAAAAAAATTGTCAGGCCAAGGTGGCAAGCAAACTAATAGACATTTATCCTCGGCCACAGCCCCAAAAAACTGTTGGTTTAAATTTGGACTTGGTTGAAAAAAGAATTGGCGTTAAAATTGAAAAGAAAAAAGTAATCACTATTCTTCAGTCTCTTGGTTTTTCATTATTGAAAAGTGATCAGAAAAAACAATTTTATTCATTTTCTGTCCCCCATTGGCGCTATAACGATATTTCAATTCCTGAAGATTTAATTGAAGAAATCGCCAGAATCCACGGCTATCATCGAATACCCAATATTTTACCTCCCGGAACACCTCCTCAAAATAGTGAAGATCCAAAATTCTGGTGGGAAGAAAAGATAAAAGAGGCTTTAAAGTATTGGGGTTTTACCGAAACAGTAAATTATTCTATGGTGGCCAAGACAATGCTTCAAAAAGCTGGGTTTAAACCTGAAGAATGGATTAAAATCAAAAATCCGCTCACAAAAGACTTAGTTTATATGAGACCTTCTTTAATCCCCTCTCTTTTAAACGTTATTGTCCGAAATCAAGCTCAATATTCGGAAATTAAGATTTTCGAATTAGCTAATATCTATTTACCTTTGGGAAAAGACAAATTACCCCAAGAACAGTCAACCTTAACTGCCGCAATTACCGGTGATAATTTTTATCTCGCAAAAGGAATCGTGGAAGCTCTTTTTGAAGAGATGGGAATTAATAATCCTTCTTTCCAACCAATCAAAAGTCAAATTATGTTTCATCCTTTTAGAGCGGCCAAAATAAGTTTTGACAAGAAAATCCTTGGTCTCTTGGGTGAAATCAAGCCTGATGTCTTAGCCTCTTTTCGGATCAAAAACAAGGTGATCATCTTTGAATTAAATCTTGAGGTGGCAACAAAATATGCCTCAAACATCAAGTTTTTCTCGCCAATTTCAAAATATCCTCCTTTAAGTGAGGATCTAACTTTTGTCGTCCCCCCAAAAACTTTTTCTGAGAAGATTACCAAAACAATCATCGCTATTACTCCTCTAATTAAAGAGGCACAACTAATAGATTGTTACAAAAACAATCTCACTTTTAGAATTGTCTACCAAGATTTAGAAAAAAATTTAACCAGCCAAGAAGTGGAACAATTAAGAAAAAAAATAATTCAAAAAGTAGAGAAAAAGTTTGCCGCTAAATTAAAAGGAATTATCGTTTAAAGAAGAATCTTTTGCGAAAGAAATTTTTCTTTTTTTCGCCATCGCCCGCGTTTTCCATTAAGGGATAATTAAGAACATTTTGGTCAACATTTTCTTTATTGCCCTCGGTCGCTAACTCTTCTGAAGAAGATAATTTTTTAATCGTTATAATTCCTTTTTTTTCTAAAAAGTCTATTAATGCGGAAATGCCCAGTTTTACCACCCCCCAAGCTTTGACCGAATCTTTTAATTCAGATGCTAATTGAGGCAAAACTACCAAAGCCTGATTAACTGAATCAATTGCTCCCTCGCTTTTGCTCACAATTTGATTTAATTTCTTACTTAATTGTTGCACTTCCCTTAAAATCACGATGATAAAGACTCCGGCAACAAGAAAGACCGCGGTTAATAAAATAATGCTCACCATCAAAATTGTTTGAATTACTACATCCATTATTTCATTCTACTGAAAGTTTTTCTTAAAAACAACTTCTTTTTCAAATTTATTTTTTCTTCCAGAAGGAGATTGGGCTTCAAAAACAACAATATTTTTCCCCTCAATCAAAATTATTTTTTTTTCAAAAATCCCTTCCCTGGTCACAAAAACTGGTTGGTCATTGATCTTAACTACTGCATTTGGATCGGTTTTTCCTCTAATCACAATCTGTTCTTGAAACACTTCTTGAGGAAAAGCAAATAGCTCAATTGGAGGTGGTTGATTAAAACGATAATACTGAAAAACCAGATAGCCGACAGCAAAGACAAAAATTAAAAGGAAACTAATCAGCTGCCAACTCCCTAAACCCAAAAGAGAAAAAATATTGGTTAAATTAAATTCTATTTTTTTTAAAAACAAAAACTTTTTTTTCTGATTAATTTTTTGCCTTCTTGAAAATTGTTGTCCACCAGGATAGTCTCTCCGGAATAATGCTAAGGCCTTATTAACATTAATGCCTAAAAATAGAGCATAATCTCTAAGATAGATATTAAGATAACCGGCTGGCACCTTTTGATACTCGCCTGCCTCAATTGCCATTAGCCAAGACAAAGGAATACCAGTTTTTTTGGCTGCTTCTTCCAGCTTAATATTTTGGGCTTCTCTTTTGGTTTTAAAGATTTGGGCAAGTTTCTCCATTCTATTTGAATTCTGAAGGAAGGAAGTCAACTAAAACTTCTCTTGGCTTTGATCCCTGATCAGGCCCAACAATTCCTGCCTCTTCTAATTTGTCTATAATCCTGCCTGCTCTGGCAAAACCAATATGGAATTTTCTCTGAAGTAAAGAAACAGAGGCTTTTTTGTGTCTTATCACTAATTCTGCTGCTTCCTTAAACAATTCATCTCGTTCTTCACCATTAACCATCACTGTTCTTGAACCAGTCTGACTCATTACTGGTTGAGACAAAATTTGAGTTTCATAACTAGCTTCTTGTTGGCCTTTGAGAAATTCGATTAATCTGACAATTTCTTCATCAGTCACATAAGGCCCTTGAATTCTTGTCGGTTTTGCCTGATCAGGTGGGATATAAAGCATATCTCCCCTCCCCAAAAGCTTTTCTGCTCCCGGTGTATCAAGAATCACCCGAGAATCAGTCATACTCGCAACAGCAAAAGAAATTCGACAGGGGATATTAGCTTTAATCAAACCAGTAATCACATCAACCGATGGTCTTTGAGTGGCTAAAATAAGATGGATGCCGGTGGCTCTTGCCATTTGGGCAATTCGGCAAATAGTATCTTCCACTTGGGCAGGTGAAAACAAAATGATATCAGCTAACTCATCAATAATAATCAAAATATACGGTAGGCGCTGGATACCGGCTAATTCATTATAAGCATTAATGTTTCTTGCTCCCACCTGAGCAAAAATTTTGTACCTTTCTTCCATTTGTTTGATTGCCCAATTTAAAGCAGAAATAACCTTATGAGGATCATGAATGATTGGCGCCAAAAGATGAGGCACTCCGTTGAATTGACCCATTTCTACCCGTTTTGGATCAACCAAAATCAGTCTTACCTCATCAGGACTAGTTCTGAAAAGCAGAGTAGCAATCCAAGAATTAAGCAGGATGCTTTTCCCTGAACCTGTTTGGCCAGCAATTAAAATATGGGGCATTTTACTCACATCTGCTGCTAATGGTTTTCCAGAAACATCTAAGCCTAAAGGAACTTGTAATTTCGACTTTGCCTCTCTCATTACTGCCGAATTTAGCATATGTTTGAGACTAACTATTTGCAAGGATCTGTTAGGGACTTCTATTCCTACCAGCGATCTGCCCGGAATTGGCGCTTCGATTCTTATCTGGCCAGTGGGAGCAGCTAAAGCCAAAGCTAAATCATTGGATAAAGCAGTAATTTTAGAAAGTTTGGTTCCAAGGGCAACCTCTAAAGCATATTGGGTTACCGAGGGACCACGATTGACCTCAACCACTTTGGCGGTAATCCCAAACGAATCCAACGTCCTCTCAATCGTTGCGGCATTTTTATTAACATCACCCCTGTCTGCCTGGCCAACAGCAATATCCTGAAAAATCTCTATTGGCGGATAATGCCAGATTTGCTCTCTTTGTGACTGAGTTAACAAACCCTTATCTTGGGTTAAAAAATCAGCTGAAGCACCAACAGCAGTTTGTTTACTGAGCAAAACTGGCGGAGGACCAGGGATTTCTCCCTCTCTCTCAGAAACAGTCTCCTCGCTTTTTTGATCTCGCCAAAAAATAGGTTTAGCAATTTTCTTTTTGGGAGCAACAAGATATCTTTTAATTGTTGTCAGGATTCTTAAGAAAAACTCTATTAATTGATCTAAAGAGGTATTAAATAAAACCAAAACACCAATTACTACTCCTGCCAATAAAACTAAAATATTCCCCACCGGGGTAATAAGAAATTCTAGTCTGGCCCAAATCAAATTACCAATTAAGCCTCCTTTGGTTAAGGCCAAAAGCGACAACCAAAGTATGGTGGCACCCAACCAGATATTCATCTGACCCAAAGCAGTCTTTATCTGGGAAAAAGCAAAACCAAAACAAAATAACAAAAATGGTAAAAGAAAACTAGAAAAACCAAACCACTCTAATAAAAACAAATTAATTTTTGTTGGAATTGATCCTTCTTGAATAAAAGAAAAAATGGCTAGAATTCCCAGAAAAAAGAAAATTAAAGAAATCAGAGAAAGAATAGTTTTTCTTTTTAATCTTAGTCGCAGTCGGTTTCTAATTTTTTTTCTTCTTGGCATTTTCAGCTGACTTCATCTTACACAGTAATAATCACAGGCAAAATCATTGGCTGCCTGGCAGTTTTTTCTAAAACATAAGTTTCAATCTCTCCCTGGATTCTCTTTCTGGCAAAATCAAAACTCATTCCTAGTCTCATATTATCATTAAAAACATCTTGAGCAATCTGACTAATTTTTCTCATGGTGGCTTCGTTTTCCTTAACATAAACAAAACCTCGGCTCATTACCTGAGGCACAGTGGCTAAACTTTTTCTCTTCTGATCATAAATTAAAACCACCACAATCATTCCCTCCTCAGCCAAAACTTTTCTGTCCCTTAAAACTATCTCGCCAACATCGCCTACCCCCAGACCATCAACCAAAACTTTTCTTAAAGCTAATTTTTCTTTTGTTTTGGTCAAACCAGAACGATTAAAAATTAAAATATCATCCTCTGCGGGAAAAACAAAACTCTCTGGGCTAAAACCAACCTTATCAACTAAATCAGAAAATTGCTTTATGTGCCTGTAATTACCGCCGATTGGGATAACAAATTTTGGTTTTGTCAATTCTAAAAGTAAAGCCAATTCCTGTTTGGCTGCATGGCCGGAGACATGGAGATTGTTTTCAATTTCCCAATAAACCACATCTACCCCCATCTTGATTAAATCGTCAATTAAGTCATAAATTGCTTTTGTTGTCCCAGGAATATAATCGGGAGAAGAAAAAATGATTCGATCGCCTTTTTTAATTTTTATGAGATGTTTACCAAAAACTACTTTATCTAAAGACGAACCCTCCTGCCCTAAGCTACCACCAATAAGAATCGTCACCTTGTTTTCGGGCAGATTTTTGATCTTTGCCGGTTTAATCAAATCAGACTCGTCTAATTTTAAATAGCCCATTTTTTTAGCTAATTTAATATTTTTTTCCACAGACATCCCAACCAAACAAATTTTCCTCCCCACCTTTTTAGAAGCATTAATCGCTTCTTGCCAACGATAAATATTTGAAGAAATTGCAGTGACAAAAACCCTTCCTTTAGCAGTTCTAATTTTTTGTTCAAACATCACTGCTAACTCGCTTTCCGAAGGCGCGTAGCCTTCTTTTTCCGCTCCTAAACAATCAGACAAAATCGCTAAAATGCCTCTTCTGCCAAACTTGGCAATTTTTCTTAATTGGCTTGGTCTTTTGTCCGGTGGAGTAAAATCAAATTTAAAATCCGAGGCATGATAGAAATTACCTACTGGAGTGGTAATAAAATAATGATAAGTATCGGGAATAGAATGGGTAACTCTAACCGACTCTATTTTAAAAACTCCTAACCGAAGTAAATCACTACTTTTGATTACCTCTATCTTTGCCATTACCTTAAATTCTTCAAGTTTTTCTTTTGCTAACTCTACCGCCAGTTTGGGACCGTAGACTTTTATTGGTCTGCCTAATTGAGAAATAAATAATGGTAAAGCCCCGATATGATCCTCATGACCATGGGTTAGCAAAACTCCCACTATCTTTTCTTTTCTCTTCATCACATAAGAAAAATCAGGGATTATCATATCAACCCCAAAAATGTCTTCCTCAGGAAAACCAACCCCAACATCAACAATTAATAACTGATCATTTTTCTCTTCGCCAACAGGCAAATAATGATAAACATACATATTTTGGGTGACATCACCAAAACCGCCTAAACTGATTATTTTTAAAAGATCGTGCCTCATTTTATTCCTTTTTAATTACCATTCAGGTAAAAATTGTTTAATATTTTCTTTATTAACAAAAAACCTTTCTCCTTTTTTCTCCACAATTAACATCGCTACTTTCCGGGCAATTCCTTCAATATTTCTTTTTAAAGTCCTTACCCCAGCATCAAACCCTAAAGGCCTGACAATCAAAGGCCAACATTCATCACTAATTTTTAATTCTTCTTCAGTCAAACCTGCTTCTTCTAAAACTTTCGGCAAGAGATATTCCTTCCCAATGACAATTTTTTCTTGATCAGAATAAGATGGCATTTGGATTGGTTCGATCCTATCCAGGACGGCGGTGGCAATTCGATTAGTGTTATTGGCTGTAGCGACAAAAAGAGCCTGAGAAAGATCAAAGGGATAATCTAAAAAATAATCAGTAAATTGCCAATTCTGTTCTGGATCTAAAAGCTCAACCAAAACACCCATAATTGTATTTAAAGCATCATCAGCTACTCGATCAATTTCATCCAGAAGAATAACTGGATTTTTGGCTTCGGCAGTTTTCAAGCCTTTAATAATATATCCTGGCTCAGCATAAGGATGGAATCTTGACTGGCCTCTTAAATAAAATGGGTCGCCCAAACCGCCAAAAGGAATCCTAATAAACTTCCTTCCTAAGGCCTCAGCGATTGCCTGAGCAATGGTAGTTTTGCCAGTGCCAACCAGACCAACAAAACACAAAATCGGCGCCCGGATATGTTCTTCTGCTCGGCGCTTTTTTTGTAAAATCAAGACTGAAAGATATTCTAAAATCCGCTGTTTAATCTGATCTAAACCATAATGAGTTTTTTCTAATATCTTGCGGGCATAATTTAAATCCAAATTATCAGTTGTTTGTTTTTGCCAAGGTAAAGAAACTGCCCACTCAACATAATGACTAGTTCTTTGAAAATCAAGCAAAAAATTTTCCGACAATTTAACCATTTCTAATTGAGCAACCATCTGCTCAAGTCTTTCTCGTAAATCACTGGGAATTAAAGCCTGGGCGATTTTGTTTTTTAGACCTTTTAAGCCACGACTGATAAAATCTTGAGTCTCATCTTGAGAAAAACCCTTCATAAAATGATGATAACATTTTTTTAAAAGTGATTAAACATCTTAATACCCTCTGCCCCTCGAATCTTAGCAGAATTATTAGTTGAGAAGTCAAGATCTTCTTTTTTTGGCCAATCTAGAAGCAAATTTTGTTTCCATCCAACTGTGTTTTGGACTCAACCAAGGTTTAATTCTTCTAGATTCTAATCTAAAAGGGATTTGCGGCCTTAGATTAACCCTTCCCATCTCGTCAATTTCTTTAACCACCACTTTTATTTTTTGACCAACCTTGACCAACTCCACTGGATTTTTCACAAACCCATCAGCTAAATCAGAAATATGGATTAAACCTTCTTTTTCTGGCAAAAATTCAACAAAAACACCAAAAGGCTGAATTCTTTTCACTACTCCAGTAAATAAATCTCCTGGCTTAATCAGCTGAGTAATGGCCTTTATCCTTTTCACCGCCTCGTCAACTAATTCTTGATTAAGACCAACAATACTGACCGTCCCATCATCCTCAATATTGATCTCGCAAGAAGTTTCTTCGATAATCTTCCTAATCATTCTTCCTCCGGGGCCAATGAGTTCTCCAATTACCGAAGGCGAAATATGGAGAACAGCAATCTTCGGCGCCCATTGAGAAATTTTCTCCCGCGGAGCAGGAATCACTGCTCGGATAATTTTCAAGATCTCTTTTCTTGCTTCTTGGGCTTTTGTCAAAGCTTCCTTGATTATCTCCTCGTTTAATCCTCCAATTTTGGTGTCTACCTGAACTGCCGTGATTCCCTTTTCCGTACCAGCCACCTTAAAATCCATATCACCGTAAAAATCTTCAATCCCGGCAATATCGGTAAGCAATTGGTATTTCTCTCCCTCTTTAATTAAACCGATTGAAATTCCCGCGACTGGACTAACAATTGGAACGCCGGCATCCATCAGCGATAATGAAGAACCACAAACACTCGCCATTGAAGTTGACCCATTCGAAGAAAGAACTTCAGAGACAACCCGGATAGTATAAGGAAATTTCTCCTCGCTGGGAATAACAGCTAAAAGTGCTCTTTCTGCCAAAGCTCCATGACCAATTTCTCTTCTTCCTGGCCAACCAAATCTACTGATTTCTCCCATAGAATAGCCTGGCATAAAATAATGGTGAATGTACCTTTTTGTTTCTTCTCCTTCAGCACTTTCAATTAGTTGTTTTAAAGAAGGTGCTCCAAGCGTGGTCACGGTCATTACCTGGGTCTCTCCCCGGGTGAAAAGAGCCGAACCATGGGTTCTGGCTAAAACGCCAACTTTTGCTGAAACTGGACGTAACTCCTCAGCTTTTCTGCCATCAACTCGTTCTCCGGTCAAAATTTTTTCTCGCACTGCCTTTTTAACCAACTCTCTCACTCCTAAATCAATTAGACTTGGTTTTATCTGGGAACCAAGGGCATCTTTCGCCTCCTGAATTATAGTTAAAAGCAAATCATTCTCCTGGCTACCCTTCTGACTATTCACCATTTTTTTAATCTTGCTTCCCAATAAAGAATTAATTGCCTTCAGCTCTTCAGAAGAAGGATAAATAGAAAGGAAGGGCTGTTTTTCTTTACCAAATTTTTCCCCAAAATCTTGAATAAACTGAAGAATTTTTTCTCCTTCTTTTTTGCCAAAAAGAATTGCTTTCAAAAATTTTTCTTCCGGTACCTGGTTGGCTCCAGCCTCAAGCATCACTACCCCTTGAGAACTAACCGCCACGGTCAAATCTAAATCAGAAAATGCTTCTTCACTGGTCAATGGATTAATAAAAGGCTGATCATCTTTTAAACCAACTTTCACTAAGCCAATCGGCCCTTTCCAGGGAATGCTAGAAATTTGCAGAGCAGCTGAGGTAGCGACAGCAGAAACAAAAGCTGGATCATTTTGTTGATCAACGGAAAGTAAGATTAGAACAATTTGAATCTCATTAAAATAACCTTCTGGAAACAAAGGTCTTATTGCCCTATCTACTAATCTCGCAATCAAGACTGCCTCATCAGAAGGTCTTCCTTCTCTTTTAACCCAACGGCTACCTTTGATCCTCCCACCAGCATAAAGCCTCTCCACATATTCAACTTGAAGCGGAAAATAACCTAGATCTTCTCGACAACCACCGCAAACTACTGTTGCTAAAATCATTGTTTCTCCGTATTGGGCAACAACAGCGGCATCTGCTTGAGAAGCAAAGCCATTGGTAGAAAGAATTAACTTCCTGCCACCAATTTCAATTTCCGAATTCTTCTTACCTAAAGAAATCAAATTCATTTTTTAATTCCTAATTCTTTGACAATTTTCTTATATCTTGCTGCTTCTTTTGAAGCCAAATAACGAAGTAGTCTTCTCCTTTTAGCGATCTTCGAGAGCAAGCCTCTTTTAGCCGAAACGTCATGAAAATGTTCCTTAAGATGAACAACTAACTTTTTTATCTCTTGGGTTAAAAGGGCAATTTGAATCTCCGGCGAGCCTGTGTCGCCTTTCACTTGAGCAAATTTTTTAATAATTTTTTGTTTTTCTTCTTTGGTTAAAGGCATTTTAGCCAATTTAAATTTTAACCTTTAAAAGATTTTAGCAAAATTATTGAAAAAAGCTAGAATTAATTTTTAGGAGTGGTTGACCCCTTAAAAATTTTTGGCACTGGGAAAGACGAGGCTTGACCAAAAACACTCGTCGGTTCCTTACTCTCTACCGCTTCAATTGGGATCTCTTCAAAAGTAGGTCTGCTCGAGGCTGATTGAAAAGTTTTAAAACATAAAGCAGCAGTTTCCAAAGTATGATAATCAGTAATTTTTTCAAAAGAACCGGTTGCCTGTTTAATTCCTAAAAACAAATTTTTTCCTACCTGAGAATTCATCGGTAAACCCATTGAATGAATAATTCTTGCTATCAACTCAGAATAACTTAACTCTGGTTCTATTAGAGAAATGTTCGCCCAATTTTTTTCTCCTGGCAAATGATTAAGCCACACCCAATTGCCTGCTTTGGTAAACCAATCATCAGGAAGATTAAAATTTTTTTCATCACCGAAAACAAATCCCAGATCTGGCCTTCCTTGCTGGGGATGGATGATAATTTGTTCTGGCTTAATCTCTTCGGCATCCGCTCTGGTAATCACTGTTAATTTCAATTTTCCCTCACTGTCGTCGGAAGAAACCCTATCAATTTTTTCTAAAGGATAGTCAAAAATAATCGATAGATAATCTGCACCCAAATCAGTTTTTAAAGCCTGAGTGCCGGCTAAATCAGCTAAATTTTCATTTTGAATTTTAGGAGTAAAAATCTCTGTCTTTTTTTGAGCATCAACAAAACTTAAGTATAAGCTTAAACCAGCAGCAAGTTGGTCAAAATCTGACTCAGAAACCAAAATCATAATTTTTTTAGCTTCATTAACTAAAGGCGAAAGTTGACCAACTATATTTTGAAGAGAATTATTCATTTTTTTCCTCCCTCCTATCCATTCCGAGGGAATATCATTTCTATTTACTTATAGGATATTAACATATCTCCTATTTTAAAGTCAAGCTGGGGCTGAAGAATAATTCCACAATCATTTCCGCTGCTGGTTTCCTCAACATCTTGTTTGCCTCGCCTCATCGAAGCAATTCTCGCCTCACCAAGATCTTGACCATCTCTCACCAAATGAACTTTTACTTTTTTAGTTAGTTTGCCTTCAATCACCTGACAACCAATCACTCTTTTGTCTTCAAAGGAAAATTCCTCTAAAATTTTGGCCTTGCCTAAAATCTCCTGGTCAATCATTGGTTCCATCAGTTTTAAGACTGCTTTTTCAATCTCGTCAAAAAGATCATAAATTATTTTGTGTTTTCTAATAACTATTCCTGATTCTTCGGCAATTCTCTCCATTGCCGGCGAAACTTTCACATTAAAGGCAA